>Ga0105239_10007213_pt1 | contig 12774 bp, 5 predicted proteins | sample KBSC44metaG_FD_92761 | JGI IMG/M metagenome (GOLD analysis project Ga0105239, IMG submission 92761) | Corn rhizosphere microbial communities from Kellogg Biological Station, Michigan, USA - KBS C4-4 metaG | ecosystem: Host-associated > Plants > Roots > Rhizosphere > Soil | place: Michigan, USA...
GCCGCGCGGAACCGTTCCTCGCTCGCGCGCAGGGCATCCATCACTCCGTTCCGTTCCGAGACGTCGCGAGCTGAACCGGCGACCGCCTCGACTTTTCCATCTTGGCCAAAAATGGGCGACAGGTAGTAGTCGAAATAGCTAGAGACGCCCGCCTTGTTTGTGAACGTCGCCCCGTTCGAGACCTCGCACCCTTCGGCGAAGATTCGATTGACCTCCTCGCGCAGCTGCCGCGTGACCGCCGGCGGGTATCGCATGTCGTCTGTCGACCGCCCGATGATTTCTTCGCTTGGCAGACCATAAAGTTGTAAGAACGCCCGGTTCGCGTACTCGAATCGTAGATCCGGGCCGAACACCCACACGAGATCGGAGATGCTCGAAAGGGCGGAATTCCAAAGCGCCGTTTGCTTGGCAAGCTCTTCGGCCAGCCGCTGAACCTCCGTCCGCGTGACCACGACGTCGGTGATATCGACCGCCTGAACGAACACGGCATCCGCCCCCGGCATGGGCGAGTACAGCAAATTGATGTACGACGTCGCCGCCGGCGCGTTCGGCTTTGGATGCAGGCCGATGGGCACTTCCGGGCGGAAGAACGGCTTCCGGCTAGCGATCACTTCGAGTAGCGGCTCCACGAACACTTGACCCTCAACGGCCGGCAGGGCTTCGTACAGGGTCTTGCCCACCACGGTCTCTCGACCGACCAGGGCGAGGTAGGCATCGTTTGCGTACTCGACGACGAGTCCCTCGCCCTGAATGACCGCGATCGCGGCCGGCGATATCTTGATGAGGGTTTGTAGCTTCTCGCGCTCGGTTTGAAGCATCGCCAGCAGCCGTTCGCGCTCTCCCTCCAACTTAACCGTCCGTTCCGCAAGCTCTTTCTCCTTGCGGAGTTGCTCCAGCCTCACTTCCGTTTGATTGGCCAGCAACACCAGCGTTCGCCGTTGGAAGTCGTTCAATTGTCGAGGCTTCGTATCGGTCACGCAGAATGAGCCCAACGGCAATCCCATCGGGTCCAGGATGGGAACGCCGGCAAAGAACCGGATGTAGGGCGGCCCGGTCACGAGTGCGCCATCCTTAAACCGAGCGTCTTCCCTCGTATCCGGAACCTCGAAAGTCCCATCCTGCAAGATCACGTGTGCGCAGAAGGCAACGTCGCGAGGAGTCTCGCCAACATCTTCGCCCACCGCTGCTTGGAACCACAGATGATCTTCGTCGACCGCGCTTACCAGCGAGACCGGAGCCTCGCAAACCTCCGACGCATACGCAATAAATGCTTCCAAGGCAGGATCGACGTGTCGCTGGCTATACGATGTAGCCGCCGCATGTCTCGCATTTGTTTCGGGATGTAAAGTGGCGCGCATCTGCTACTTAGCTTTCAGGATAGCCCTGGGTAATGCGAAAACCCACCGATTCCGTCGATTTGAAGAGGCGAAAGTTCATCCTGAGTGTAAAGTAAGCATCTTTCTTCGAATAGGCTTGCTTTGGATGCGTCACTAAATTAATAGAGACCGCATTCCGTCTACCTGAAATGCAGGCATGATCTCAGACCGCTTAAGTTCTTATGGTATGCAAACCGTGCCGTTTCCTTATTGAATCGAACTCTCGAAGAAGGTGATATTTCTGGTGGCCATTTGCAAAATTAGCCTAAGTTGTCAAGCGTATGGCTGCACCCTTATCATTGACAAATTACCAAAGGATCGCGAAAACCGCGCCGTTCTTTCACCGTGATCCGAACGACGGCGATCATTCAGTGTTAGAAGATCATTGATGGCGCGAAGACAGCAGAGGACCGAACTCGACGAAGCCGTTTGGGCCGAATGGAACCGTCTCTGCTTCGGCAAGGATTCCTCCCGTCCCGGTCGCCCACCGAAACGAGAAGAGTACGTCGCCTACATCTGGCGAACCATCCCCGATTGGGATGAGGTCCTCGCGATGGAATTCGATGGTCGGCGGTGGGGTCTACGCCCCCAATAGCATTGTGCTCCAGATGAGTCGCGAACTCCTAGCGCATTCCCCTCAAGCAATTTTTGACCCCGAACGGGGCCAAAAATTGCAACCTAAAACGTTCCGGGATTGGGGGCGCAGCCCCAGATGCCGGAGCAAACCAGGGCACACCGCAAAATACCCTTAGGGGCTGGCTCAAGGGCAAAGCCTTATGAGACAGCCCCGATTTATCGCGAAACCCTACGGTGTTAGGACTAGGTTGAAGACCTTGCTCTTATAGCCCAGCGGACTCGCAAGTGTGATCACGACGGTGGTGTTCTTGGTCACCGTCTTGGTGTGAACCGTGAACGGAATCGTCGTCAGCGACCCGGGAGTGATGGAGGGACTATCGAAGAACGCGTTCGCGCTGTTGCTCGAAATGCCGATTGTCGAATGGGCCGTGTTATTTGGCTCGACTAGGTTGATCGAGCCAGTAACGTCGGATCCACCCTTGACGCTGGTCGCCCCGAGAGTGATCGAAGTCAGCAAGGGCAAGACGGTGACGCTGGCGGACTTGATGGGGCCCGAAGGACCGGTGGGGCCGGCCCACTGCATCGACAGCGTCAGGGTTCGCGGCGCGGTGAGCGCCGCATTCAGCGTCGAGACCGTGCCACCGATGGCGCTCTGACCAACCGCACCGTTGAGCTGGAACGGAGCCAAGGTGGTCGGATAGTTCGTCGTCAGGTTGAACGTTTCGTTCATCGACATGGCCCGCATAAGCGCGCCCGAGAAGTTCAAAGGGTCGCCCTCCACCACACTGCTTTGGGTGATCGAAAGACCGGTAATGCCGTTCGGGATGAGGACCAGGGGAACGATCTTTTTCACGCCATTGACCGTCGCCGTGTAGTTCACCCGAACGGACGAGGCGGTGCTGAAGTCCTCGACCGGAACCGCGACCGCGCTGCCGGAGGCGCCATTCGCGATGTTGACCGTCACGTCGGGGGAAATGGATGGGTTGCCGCTCGTGAACGTGTAGGATTGATTTACGACGGGAGATGAGAGCGTGATATTCAGCGTGTTACCGGTGAACACAGCCGAAGTCAGCGAGGGGCCCGTGAACGTAAAGGAGGTTGCGGCCGTGCTGACGCCCTCTAAGTGGGTCGCGCTGATCGTGCCCACCTGAGTCGTGAAGATGGGCCCAACCGTTAGGCTGGTCGTGATCGGCGAAGGCAGCGAAAGCGTCGGATCGCCCGGAATGGTGACCGGCGCGCTCGCGACAAGTCCGTTTGCCGGGTTCGACATGATCTGCACGTGTTGATCCGTGGCCGGTGTTTCGTAAGGATAAATGAAGGCGGTCAGGCCCGTGCCCGCGATCCCGCGGATCGGGCGTACGACAAGCGTTCGGACGAACGGTTGCACGGTCACGACGATCGGCAGGGTGTTCGTGCCGTCCGACGCGGTGAGCGTTACCGGCGTGACATGGGTCACGTCGTTCGCCGTCACCGTGAATGCCGCCACGTGGATCTGACCACTGGCAACAAATGTTGCGCTACTACTGCCGTTCACTTGGACGGTGGGGTCCGGTGAACTGAGCGTGATGTTCGTTCCGTCCGGCTCGGCAAAGTAAACGTTCACCGAAACGTGCTTGCCGACTCCGCCCGCCAGGTTTGGCGTCGCGCCCCGGTCGGTCGCAATTCGTTGAAGCCCCGGAGTCATCTTAGGATCGATGACGCTGACGAAGCCAACGGTTCCTCCAAGGTAATTCGGTTCCAGTGCGCCGGGTGTGGTCGGAATTTCTTCGCCTTGCACGGTGCCTCCAACGTAGAGATTGCCGTCGCTATCGACATCGAACGCAGAAATTGCGGTAGTCGCGCCGCCGAAGTAGGTGGCATAGAGCTCGGTGCTGAGATCCGCGGAGAGCCGAACGATGTGCTGAGTCGAAACGTGGCCGCTAAAGTAGTCCCAAGTTAGCGGGATGCCGAGCGTCCCCGCACTGACTCCGACGAAGACGGGGCAGCCGGCGCTATCGGTTACCAGGTTCTGCGAAAATTCACCGTCTGCCGCGCCAAAGTAACCGGACGCCTCAAGCGTGGAAAGGTCATTAGAAAGCTTACTAATCGCCGCCGTCTGGCTAATCCTCGGGGTCTGGCCAGCCGTCCCGATCTGGATCGCTCCCGGCGTGGTGGGATACAGCGGCAGACTTAAGCGAGAACCTTGAACCGTAGAGTAGACGAAGACGTTTCCGGCGGCGTCGACGGCAATCGAGCTCTTGCTGATGTTGCCGACGCCACCTAGGAACGTGCTACTGAGAACTAAGTTAAGCTGGGGGTCGAATTTGAGAATCAGGGCGTTTGAAATGCCTGAATCGGGGCCCGCTCCGCTTACTGCGGTCCAACCGTTTTGAGGCTGGAAGCCACCTGGGCACGTACCACCGTCTGAACTGATCGTCCCGAAAAACGCGTTCCCGGCAGGATCGAGGGCAACCCCCGTGATGGCCTTAGGGGTGTGGTCGATATCCAAAAATCGCGAAAGAATAGCTCCGTTTGCCCCCACCTTCAGGGTTTCCAGAAAGATGTTATCGACGAGGACTATCAGACCGCCGATCGAACAATCGCCATTGGGGGATACGGCAAACGCGCTCAAATTATAGGTGGCCGTAATGGCGCTGTTTATATATTCTCCGAAAATCAATGCGCCGCTCAAATCGAATTTCGCGAGAAATCCAGTGGGGGCTGCGCCGACGGGAAAGGTTGACCCGGGAATAACGTTCAATCCGCCGGAGAACGCCTCGCCGACGATGAAGGCATTACCTACATTATCGAAGCCGATATCGATTGAATCAGAGTCGCCGTCGTCATAGAAGGTCGTGTAAAGACAAGCGCCCGTCGCATCGAACTTGGCGACAAACGTCTTAAATGGCACCTGCGACGATGATAACTGCCCTGGGAAACTCGGGTCGCTGGTGATGCCCGTGATATATAGATTGTGATTCGAATCCACGTGCTGGGCGAATCTTCGGGTTACCCCGCCTCCGCCCAGATAGGTTGACCAGACGAGGGGATCGATAACGAGGGTGCGGTCCTTCTGGTAGCCCGTCGTGTCGAAGCCGATGGTGCCGTCCCGGTTTTTGATTTGGGCGGGGAAGAAATGGAAGTCCGGCCCGTTATCGGCCTTTTGGTACGCCATCTGCCGCATTTCCTCGACCTTGCCGTAGGGCGTGTCGTAACAAACGCTGCCCTCCTTGGTAACGGTTAGGTTCTTGGCGTTGTCGAACCGCATCCGGATTTGGTTCGGATCGGCGCCGGGGTGAACGACGAGGTCGTATCGGGGACGTTTCTCGTTCTCGTCGAAATAGGTGACCAGGTCGATGCCTTTGTAAAGGTCCTGGATCGTTGCGGAGGCGAAGTCTCGCACATGAGTCGCCTTCCGCTTTCCAAGGTAGTAGTTGGTGTTGCCCGCGAGCGGATGCAGTCCCACCGCCTTGCCGAGGCCGGTCGCGCCGACGAACTCTACGTCGACCGCGTAGCTGCTCATCTTGAGCCGTGCAGGGGGCTGATCTTTTGGTGTTACGGGGGCCTCTTCGATCGGGCCGTGCCAGTTATAGACGATCCCTGTGCTCGTCACCCACATGTCGACCGGGCCGGTGCGCGCCAAGAACTTGGCCCGGGAATCCCATTGCCCCCTGTTCTCCGTGAATTTTTGGCCGGAATTGGTCATGGAATAGGACGAACAGACCGTGTTCGTCATGTTTAAGTCTTGCAGTTTGGTTCGTGACATTGCGAGCAAAGTTAATGTGGCTAACAACACACACCTTTGTAGCCAAATGAACTATAGAAGTTTGTAACTTGCAGAGTTGCTTGGAGCTTTTGTGGGTGGGTTGCCCACAGAAGAAAAACCTGCCGTCTGCCGGTTTTGCCCGCCCGACGCCATAATCTGCGCCATGCGTCTCTTCCTCTCTGCCGACATCGAAGGCATCACCGGCCTTGTTTCCTGGTCTCAGTGCAGCCGGCCGGACGGGAAGTCCTACGACTACCAATTCGCGCGGCGGATGATGACCCATGACGTGAACGCCGCCATCCGCGGCGCACGTATGGCCGGAGTGGACGAAGTCGTAATGAAGGATTCGCACGGGAACAGCAAGAACCTCCTCATCGAAGATCTAGAGCCCGGCGTCCGCCTCGTCAGCGGGCACGGAGCCGGCACCGACGGCATGATGCAGGGAATCGACGCGACCTTCGATGCCGCCATCCTCGTCGGCTACCACGCCATGGCGGGAACCCTCGGCGGAGTGATGGAGCACACGATCACCGGCGGCATCCACCGGCTGTGGGTAAACGGAATCGAGTCCGGCGAAATCGGTCTGAGCGCGGGCGTGGCGGGACGATACGGCGTCCCGCTCGTCATGATCAGCTCCGACGCCGCCGGCTGCGTGGAAGCCCAAGCCCTGATTCCGGGTATCGAAACCGCCGTCACCAAGACCGGCGTGGGCCGCTATATGGCGGACCTAAAGCACCCCTCGGAGACGGCGCCGCTCATCGAAGCCGCCGCCAAGCGCGCCATCGAAAACGCAAAGGGGATCAAACCCCACGTTTGGGACGAGGCGACCACGATCAGAATCGAGTTCAACCGCGCCGAGGAGGCCGATATGGGCGCGAAGCTTCTAAGCGTGCCGACGAGAATCAACGGCTACACGGTCGAGGGAACCTATCCCACCTACCAAGAAGCGCACCGTGTGGTCTGGAACCTCGTGGCGATGTCCTTCGAGGGCATCGGCTCTCAACACTAGCTACTCCGCGTCTTCACGGGGCACGTACTCGAACTTCGTGAACCACCGCGCGCTGTTAGAAAACATGAATTGAGCCTACCGCTGTTGATTCTGTGATTAATGAGATGCCCATGTAATCAAGGAAATTTAAATTAAAGATCGAGTTTGCGGAAATTTCGCCTATAGAATACTAGGAGAAAATCATTCTCCTAGTATTTTATAGGCCCTTTTTATGTTTCGCTGCGCCAGAATCCATAAATCTGGAAGCGTCTCCGGGCCGAGTACTTGTAGCGTGCTTTTAAAGCAGCTTAATGCTCTCCTAATTAAATCTTCATCGCCTTGAAGTTCCCCCAAGACCATCAGCCCATTGCCAAGATTAACTTGTATGCCTGTGGTGTGAACGCGCGACGAGCCTTGAGGCAGAGTTGCGAGAGCACTTTCGAAAGCTGTGATCGCCTGGCGTAGTGTGTCCTCATTTCCATCTAGTTTGCCTAGTTCCAACAACGTATTGCCAAGATTATTCTGCGTACCGGCCATTCTAAAGGGTGCAGCGTCATCTATAAAGACTTCCAATGCACTTTCGTAAGAAATAATCGCAAGTCGTAAGTTCTCCGAGTTGCCCTCGCGAGAGCCAAATTTTTGAAGCAAATTCCCCAAGTTATTTTGAGTTCCTGCCCATTCAAAGGGCATAGTGTCACGCTTGTATATTTCTAAAGCATTGTTAAAGGCGGCAATCGCGTTGCCGAAGATTTCAGGGCTCTGATCATAGTCGCTAAGTGCTAAATATGCGCAGCCAAGATTGTTTTGTGCCTGAGCCCAAGGAGCAGGAGTGGTCTTTTGGCGAAGGACCTCTAGCGCACATTGGTGAGCTAGAATGGATCCAACTAATAACTCTCCATTCTTTTCGATTTTGCCGAGCTCACTCAGAGAAACACCTAAAGAATCCTGCGTTTGTGCCCAAACCAGGGGCATTGTCTCCCGTGACTGAAGTGATAAAGCGTTCTCATAGGCGAAAATCGCTTGATGGAATATTTTTCCATCACTACTGGCTGCTGCGAGCGCGGCGAAGGCGTTCCCAAGGTTACTTTGTATATCAGCCCACTTTAAAGGCAGGTTTTCTCGAAGAGGTATCAATAGAGCGTGCTGATAAGAAGAAATTGCTTTAAGAAGCAATTCGGGGTTGCCCTCAAGTTTGCCCGCAGCAAGGAAAGCATTGCCAAGATTATTTTGTAATCCAGCCCAAGGTATCGGTGCATCTTGAGGAGTTAGAACTTTGAGTACACGCTCAAGGCTGTCCGTTGCATTGCGCAAAAAGCTTGGTTCGCCTTCCAGCAAGCCGAGTAACATTTGTGCACTGGCAAGGTTGCTTTGGGTTTTTGCCCAGTCCACAAGATTGACTTCTTGGTCTCGAATTTCGAGGGAGGCTTTGTATGAAGTTATGGCCTGTCGGAATATTTGCCCGTCGGCTTCAATTTCGCCCAGCCTCATGTAAGCAGTACCAAGATTATTCTGAGTGAGTGCCCAGTCTAACGGCGTTGTCTCTCGAGAAAACACATCTAGAACTTCCCGGAGAGCGTCTATTGCCTCGTGGTGCCGGAACGGTCCTACCGTTGCGTCCTGCTGAGCTGTGCCCCAATAAAGTTTCCATCTTGCTTCTTCGGTTGCCGGCAACCAGTTAATATCACTCACCCAGGTTTCGGCAAACTCACGAGCAATTTCAACCAGATTTAAATGACGGAGCATGTCACCGCTTTCGAGAGCCTTTGTGATCTCGGCTTCCCAGGCTGCTAGGCCGACCTCATTTTCCGACGCGATTCTGTGAAGCCAATTTAAAGATGAGAATCTGTCAAGTGAATCGACCGACCGAGAGTGCCAATAGAGAGCCCATTCGCGGTGCCACATCAGATTCTGTTCCGTCTTACTGGTACGCAAAAGAACTTTTCGGAAGATGTGATGAAGGCTAAAGGTGTTGTCGGCATTCTTGCTTACGAATGAGAAACGATGCAGCCAATCAATCTTCGAGATCGAACCGGCGCTATCGTCAGCCACTCCGAGAGCAAAGGCAGCCGCTACGTTATCCCAGTTGGGTGTCACCGCAAGCTTTCGAAGACGGTATTCATCCTCTTCTCCTACAATAAACAAAAAACGGTCAACCAGGATTTCTTCAATTGATCTACCTACTCTTGATTCGGCTTCCGCTAAATTCGATAGATCACCCGATTCTATGAGAGCTAGATCGCAGGCCAGGCCTAATGCAAACGCGTGGAACCGTTCTGAATTCGGCGTTTCACTAGAAAGCTGAAGAACATCGGTAACTCTGACCTCTGCCATGCCTCTTTTTTCTCTTGCATACAAGATCGCATCTTTCTCTGATAGGCCATCTAGCTTGCAAGTTGCGAAGTGGTGGCTTGGAATTTGAGGTAGTTCGATGACAGTTTGCCCGAAAGTGACAACGAGCAACTGGCTAGAGCCATGCTGCGAGCAACAGTTCCGATATAACTCAGTGGCCCACGAAAGCGCTTGGTTTCGCTCTCCTCTTGAGCCGAATATTCCATCTGCACGTTGCACGGAATCGATGAAGATAGCAAATTGTATTGCATTGTTATTTCGCAGTGGGGAGTTGCTTACTAATAGGTCCAGGCCAAATCTTCGAAAAAGGTCTGACCTAATTTGATCCGTGCGTTGACCTTGCGCAAACCAAGCTAAGTCGCTTTCACCCTCGACTGATTTCAAGAACTTAACTAGTGGAGTCTTCATGCGCTGATGCGCTTGGGTTAGTCCTTTGACGACGCTTGCCAACGCCCCGCCTAGCGAAATGGAGTGGAAATTCACGATCGTCGAATCGATCACCTCACCGAGGAGGTCTTTCGGAACGTCCTGAAATAACGCACTAGGGTCTAGCGTTTGGGTTATTTCCGCGTGGGCAAGGCGTAACAGAGCATGGGCAGACCGAGGAGCTTCCAACTCAAAAGCCGCCACCATGCCAGCAACCAGCGCGGCTGGGTCCGGACGTGGGTCTCCGTTTCGGTTTGGATCAAGCTCAACTACGTAGGTCTTAACTCCGGCGGTCTTGCAAATTTCTTCGAAACGACGCCTCAGAAAGGTCTTCCCGGCGCCAGCAACTCCGACAAAGGACTGGACGGGCGTGATGCTTCCGGGCGGCAACGTAAGTAAGTGCCGAATATATCTCTGCTCTTCATCGCGGTTCGTGAACCATCGCTTAAAGTGATCTTCGGAGGGAACTGCGAGGGGGCCAAACATGCAATCTAGTGTACATGGCACGTCGATGGGCAGTACCATACTGGTCCTCTGATCACGGAAGCCGACATGGCGTGAAGCTCCTAAGCGTTCCGACGATGATTAACGGCTACACGGTCGAGGGAACCTATCCCGCCTATCAAGAAGCCCACCGCGTCGTTTGGAACCTCGTCGCGATGTCCTTCGAGGGCATCGGCTCTCAACATTAGCGCATTCCCCCAAGACATTTTTTGACCGCCTTCGCCGCAGCCCCGCGAAGGCAAGAAGGCGCGTCAAAAAATGTCAAAAAATAAATCTACAAGGAGGGGTCCGGGGCCGTCGGTGGTTGCATCTCCCACCGGCGGCCCCGGACCCCTCAACTGCGGGAAAACCGACAAGGTACCAACGCAACCCCGGATTCCAAAACCCGCAAACCGCGGAGCGAATCCCGATGACGCTACAAACCATTGTTAGGGGCCGACTCAAAGTCAACGACTATGAGACGGCCCATGAACTACTCCGCGTCTTCACGGGGCACGTACTCGAACTTCGTGAACCACCAGGCTGAGAGCGAGAGCATTACGACGATCAGAATCACCAAGGTCGTAATCGCCGAGCCGCGCGTGATCAAGTTGTCGCCCGCCGAGCCGGTCAGCAAGGAGATCCCCTTGTTGTCGCCATTGCTCGGATGCTGCGCGATCGCCTGAAGGTAACTGAAGATGGAGAGCCGGTACATCTCTCCCGGCATGTTCGGGATCGAGGCCTCCCAGCCGAACGCGAACAGCGCGCAGATGATCAGCGCCCGGTTGAACAGCAGGCTCACGAACAGGAACAGCGCCCCGTAAGCCAGGGCTCCCGCGACCATCGCCATGATGTCGCCGGTAAGCAGATCGTTGCCGCCCAGACCCTTGAACGCCCCAAGCGAAGTCAAAACTGCGGCCACGATGCCGAGCGCCGCGACTACCGTTACCGAAGCCACGTAGCGGATCAGCAGCAACTTCCACCGCGGAACCGGCCGGGTCAGCAGGTACACGATCGTCTTTTGCTCAACTTCCTGACTGATGATTGCCGTGGTGAAGATTGCCGAGGCCAGCGCCAAGATCCGGAACGCCAGCATCGAAGAAACCGCTGCATAACGGCCGTCCGGATGCGAGGTCGGGTCGAACTTCACCCAAGCCGAAGCCAATAAGAAGCACACGAAGGCGAGCGCAATCCAAGGTGCGATTCGCCGGCCCCTTAGATACTCCCGTATCGCCTGCCCAAAGATCGCCGATTCCATCACTTAGTTGCCCACCAGGTACTTGAACACCGATTCGAGGTTGTTATCCGGACTGCTGAAGCCCTTGATGAAAAGCCGGTTGTCGATCGAGAATCCCGCCAGCGCATCGTAAAACGTATCTGGGTCGCGCACCTCTAACTGCAGGGCATCGCCCGAACGATCGAACCGCATGCTCACCACGTTCGGCAGCGGCGCAAGCAACTCCGCCATCCGCCGAGGCTCGTCCGTCTCGATCCGAATCTGGTGCGGATGCTTGTCGATCAGCGACCGAATCACCCGCAGATCGCCCGTTGCCAGTAGCCGCCCGCGATGCAAAAGCAGGATCGAGCGCGTCATCTGCTCGACCTCGAACAGAATGTGGGAGGAAACCATGATGCATTTCCCCTCTGCGGCAAGCACGCCTAACAAATCAATGAATTCGCGCCGCCCTACTGGGTCGAGGCCGTTCAGGGGTTCGTCGAGCAGGATGATGTCGGGGTTGTGAAGCATCGCCTGCGCGAGCTTGATGCGCTGCCGCATGCCCTTCGAATAGCCCTGGATCTTCCGATCCGCGCGGTCCGCCATTCCGACCATCGTGATGCATTCCGCCGTCCGCTCCTTCGCCTTCGCCGGACTCATGCCGTCCAGCCGAGCGAGGAATTCGACGAACTTGCGGCCAGAGTAGTGCTCGTAAAAGTTATCGATCTCCGGGCAGTAGCCGATTCGCCGATAAACCTCGGGATTCGCGAACGGGTTTTCGCCCGCCACTTTCACGTCGCCCGTCGTCGGCCGGATCTGGCCGGTGATCAGCCGCATCAGCGTGCTCTTGCCGGCGCCGTTCTGGCCCAGAAGTGCCGTTAGGCCGGGGCCGATATCGCACGTGACGTCATTCAGGCCGATGACTTGGCCGTACCACCGCGAAACGTTATGAAGCCGCACCAATGGCGCGTCTTTTGAAATCAACTGGCTCATCGGCCTACCACCTCGACCGCTCGCACCCGCCGCCAGGCGACCAATAGTCCAAGCCCGCACGCAATCACGGCGAGGGGAACGATGAAGCTGAACGGAGGCGCGGGAACCGACAAGTTACGATTCCCCATGCCAGTGAGCGACCCTTGCGTGGGGAATAGGTTGCTACCTCCCGTCGACAGGATCAACTTCGCGAGACCGATCTGGATTCCGTCGACCGAGAGGTAGTACAGCTTGTCCACGAGCGGTGAGACGGCGTGATCGTTCATCGTCGTCTGGATGTGCACCACCTGCATCGCCTTCGTGAAGAAGAGGCTCATGAAGTAGAGACCCGCGTAGGTGGCGCCCGCCAAGCGGCCTTGGTTGAACAGTGAGCTGATTCCCAGCGCCAAACTCGCGTGGACGGCCCCCGGGATGAGGCTGATCAGCACCAACTGCGGCAACAGCCACGGGTCTTGGCTGAAGAAGTCGTAGTTCTTAAAGCTCATCGCGCAGTACGCGTAAAAGAACAGGGTCGGCGCCAGCGTAACCGCCGAAAGCGGCAGGAAGATGCCGAACCATTTTCCAATCACGTAGTCCGCCTTCGTACACGGCTTACTCAGATAGACAAGTAGCGCATTCGCCC
>Ga0105239_10007215_pt1 | contig 12771 bp, 9 predicted proteins | sample KBSC44metaG_FD_92761 | JGI IMG/M metagenome (GOLD analysis project Ga0105239, IMG submission 92761) | Corn rhizosphere microbial communities from Kellogg Biological Station, Michigan, USA - KBS C4-4 metaG | ecosystem: Host-associated > Plants > Roots > Rhizosphere > Soil | place: Michigan, USA...
ATGAAGGACTCGATGACACACTGGGGAATGGCGGTGATCGGCACGTAGATGCGGCGCTCGCGCGAGAACTCGGCGATGAGAGAGCCGTCATTGGCGTGAATGCGGGTCATCACCGGGGGCTCGTATTTGGCCAGCACTTCGTAGTCCGGCAGCTCACTCGATACCTTCCACAGCACGAAGGCTGCAGCGCCCGCGACGGCGATGAACAGAATCATGCTCGCAGCGAACATGAAACCCAGAAAACGCAGGAAAAAGCCGCCGCGACGCCTGCGCCGCCGTTGCTCCGGCGGCTTGACTGGAGCCGTAATGTCCATGGTTCAGACCCGTCCCGTTCCCGGTTTTAGTCCGCGCCGGGCACCCGAGGCAACCCTAGCGAAAATTATGGCGAAATCAGGTGTCCGGTCGGTCAGCCTTCAGAGTGTCACCGGTCAGAACGGGCTGCGTGCGACGCGTTTTGCAAAATATCCGTCAATCGACCCCACCACGCCATCGGCGATGCGATCGCGCCAAGCGTCGGAGGTCAGCCGCTTTTCGTCATCGGGATTGCTCAGGAAGCCGAGCTCGAGCAGCACTGAGGGGACATCGGGGGCCTTGAGCACGCGGAAACCGGCCGAGCGCAGCCGCCTCGTGTGCAGCGCAGATCTCGACGCGAGCTCGCCGACGATCGAGCGTGCAAACAGCGTCGAGCGATTCTGTGTCTCGCGCTGGGCAAGGTCGATGAGGATGTTCGCTACCACCTCGTCTGAATCGTTTGGCAGCTCGATGCCGGCTAGCGCATCGGAGAAATTCTCCTTGGCGGCGAGCTCCTTCGCCTCCTCATCGGATGCCTGCTCGGACAAGGTGTAGACGGTGGCACCAGTCGTCTTCTCGGTCTGGTTCGGGAAATAATCGGCGTGTATCGAGAGGAACAGCCCCGCCCCTTTCTTTTGCGCAAACTCCACGCGTTCGCGCAACGGCACGAAGGTATCGTCTTCGCGCGTGAGATAGACTTCGTAACGCCCGGTGGCGGCGAGCTTCGCCTTAAGCACCTTGGCAAACGCCAAGACCACTTCCTTCTCCGGGACACCGTTCGGATTGGTTCCCGGATCAATGCCGCCATGGCCGGGATCGAGCACGACTACGGGCTTTGCATCTGGCGCGCGAGGCAGGGCTTGCGGAATGACGGCAGGTCCTTCGCTTGCCGGCTGAGGCGGCTTGGTCTCCTTCAGCTTGGCTTGAAACGTTTTTTCGTCGGTGGGCACGAGATCGATGACGAGGCGCGCCGGCTGGTCGTCGCGGGGCTCGAGCACGAACGCCTTATCGATGAGGAACGGCCCGCTCACATCGATGACGATGCGCGATTTCCCAGGGGCGAACAGGCCGTAACGATAGGCCGTGACAAGGCCCCGCTTTTCCTTGCCGATGCCGTCCGGCATCTGGAAATTCACGTCCGGCGCGTCGACGATGACCCGATAGGGATTGCCCAGGGCAAAGACATGGACATCGACCTTCTTCGATAGATCGGCGATGAAACGGGTGCGCTCGCGGTCTCCGGCCACCCGGGCGTTATTTGCAACCGTAGCGTTGGATCCGGCCTTGGCGTCGACACTCAAACCTCCGGTCAACGCAATGACGAGAGCGGCAGCGGCTAACGCTCCCACCCGGACAGAGGCTGGCAAGGCGCGCCTAACTCGCATTGTCCCCCACATGCTCGAAGCTTAAAGCGGTTCTTGGTTACGCCGGAGGCCGGGCGGGCCGCATCTGGAGGCCGCGATGCCCCAAAATGGGAGTGGAACGAGCGCAAATCTTAACCACGTACCCGTTAAGCGACCGTTGTGACCCTTTTTGGGGCATGCCTAGCCGAGAGGCTTGCCAAATCTCCCGCCAAGCCCGTAATAAGGGTCAGGCTCGATTTCGAGCCGGAGCCCTTGGACGCCAAACGGCGATGGGGCGAAATTTGTTTCGCGCGTCGGGGCTTATTCGAACGGCTTAGACGCAGGAAGGAGCGGCGGTTCAGGTGACAGACAACCGCCGGTTGGAAACTTCTCAAGCCGCGTCTAATGCGCGGCTGCGAGGGCTGCGATGCAGTATCAGGATATCCGGCTAAGTCTCGGGAAAGAGAAGGCTTTGCCTGAAGCGCTGATCAGGTGCCGGCCGGTTTCGGCCGCGGCTCGCAGCGAATCATGGTCTATTGGTCATTGGCGCGCGCGGGCCTTGGGCGCGAACCCGGAATGGCGGACTTCTTCCCCGCCTTCTAAGGCCTCAGCGGCGGAGAACAATCAACATGGCAAGCAAAATGCTGATCGATGCAGCGCATCCGGAGGAAACCCGGGTGGTCGCGGTAAGGGGCAATCGGGTTGAGGAATTTGATTACGAATCTGCGAGTAAGAAGCAACTTCGGGGAAATATCTATCTCGCCAAGGTCACGCGCGTAGAGCCGTCGCTTCAGGCCGCTTTTGTCGATTACGGCGGAAACCGCCACGGCTTTTTGGCCTTCACCGAAATTCATCCCGATTATTACCAGATCCCGGTCGCTGACCGGCAGGCTCTGCTCGAGGAGGAGGCCGCTGAGCAAAGCCGTGCCTCTGCCGAGGAAGCCGCCGAGGACGATGCCGCGGCCGGACGGCGCCGCCGGCGTGGCCGACGCGGTCGAGGACGTTATGAGGGACGGAGGGACGCAGAGCGCGCAAACGCTCCTGCCTCCGAAGCCCTACCGATCGCGCGGCTTGAGACCGATCCCGAGGACGAGATCGACACGACCCCTCGCGAAGAGAGTTCGAGCGTTGTCATGGAAGCAAGCGAGCTCGTCCATGAGGTGTCGGAGCCGGCCCTCCCCGCAGAGGAGCAGGATACGGCCGAGCTAACCGAGGTGCGCACCGTAACCGAGGTCGAGGATGACGAGGACGATGCCGAGCCTGCTGAGATCATCGGCCAGCCGGTTGCTCCGAAAGAAGGCGCTGCCGAGGTCGCAGCCGAGACCGTCGAGTCGGTCGGCTCCGAGGATGCACTGGAGGAGGTGCCGGAGCGCGTACGCCGCCGACGCGGCAGACCCTACAAGATCCAGGAGGTGATCAGGCGGCGCCAGATCATCCTCGTTCAAGTGGTGAAGGAGGAGCGCGGTAACAAAGGCGCGGCGCTCACAACCTATCTTTCACTTGCCGGCCGCTATACCGTGCTCATGCCAAATACGGCGCGAGGCGGCGGCATCTCGCGCAAGATCACCAATCCCACCGACCGAAAGCGCCTGCGCGAGATCGCGGGCGAGCTCGAAGTGCCGGAGGGCATGGGGCTCATCATTCGCACAGCCGGTGCGCAACGCACCAAGACCGAGATCAAACGCGATTACGACTATCTGCTCAGGCTATGGGAGAACGTGCGCGATCTCACGCTGAAATCGACGGCGCCCGCCCTCGTCTACGAGGAAGGCAGCCTGATCAAGCGCTCGATCCGCGACCTCTATAACAAGGACATCGATGAGGTGCTGGTCGCCGGCGACGACGCCTATCGCGAAGCCAAGGACTTCATGCGCATGCTCATGCCGAGCCATGCCAAGAACGTGAAGCCCTACAAGGAGCCCGAGCCCGTCTTCATCCGCTACCAGGTCGAGCGGCAGCTCGCGGCGATGTTCTCGCCGCAGGTAGTGCTGAAATCCGGCGGCTACATCGTCATCAACCAGACGGAGGCGCTCGTTTCGATCGATGTTAACTCAGGCAAGGCGACGCGCGAGCACAACATCGAGGACACGGCGCTCAAAACCAATCTCGAAGCCGCCGAAGAGATCGCGCGCCAGCTCAGGCTGCGCGACCTCGCCGGCCTGATTGTCATCGACTTCATCGACATGGACGAGCGGCGCAACAACCGGCTTGTCGAGCGGCGACTTAAAGAGGCACTCCGCAACGACCGTGCGCGCATCCAGGTCGGGCGTATCAGCCATTTCGGTTTGCTCGAGATGTCACGTCAGCGTTTGCGGACGGGCATGCTGGAAGGCTCGACCAAGCCATGTCCGATGTGCCAGGGCACGGGCATGGTGCGCTCGGTCGAATCGGTCGCGCTCGACATTCTCCGCTCCATCGAGGATAGGCTCATCACCGATGGCGTGGCGCCGCTCGTCGCCACCACGGCGGTCGATGTTGCGCTCTATATTCTCAATCAAAAGCGCTCGCATCTGAACGACATCCAACAGCGCTATCAAGTCCCCATCATGGTCAATGCCGATGAGGACATGCATATCTCGCAATTCGTGATCGAGCGCGTTGCCGAAGGCGAGATCACCAATGGCGGAGGCGCGGTGGTGCATATGGATTGGGCACATCATCAGGAAGAGCCGGCCCAAGCGGCCGTTCCCGCTCGCGCGCCAGCGCAAGCGGCCGAAGCCGAAGGCGAGCAAGGCCACCGCCGGTCAAGGCGTAGGAGGCGGAGAGGCGGCGGACGCCTTCATGAAGGTGGCGCCGAGCACGCGCACCGTGCGCACGTTCCCGAGACGCGGCAGTCAGAAGAAGAAGCCGTCGCGGCTGAAGGGGAAGTCGAGGAAGCGGCAAGCTCCGAGGCCCGTGCCGAGCCGCAAGTTCGCAAAGGTTCGCGCCGCAGAGGCCGCCGTGGGGGTCGCCGGGGAAGGTCACGCGAACGGCAGCTTGGCGGTCAAGAAAGCGCCGAAGCCCCGCGCGAGAGTCATGGCGAGGTTCAAGAGAGGAAGCCGGCTTTCACCCAAGCGCATGTCGGCGAGACCGACTTTGAAGCCAGACTCCGGCAGAACGGCTCAGAGCATTCTGTGCACGAACACGCAGAGGACACTCCGGCACGAGAAGCTCCCGAGCGGCGCCATCGCGAGCCAGAGCGCGTCTTCGAGACGGTAACCACGTCGAGCGAGTCGCCGGCTCCGCCCAGTGAGCCTATCAGCAAAGATCAAGATCAGGTTGAACGGTTGCCCCGCCGAGGGTGGTGGCGGCGTTAGAGGTCAGGGAAGCGCGCCGAGTGCGCTTCCTATTTCCCTTTAAGCCAGCCGGTGATGCGGCGCGCTGCCTCCCGCATCTGCGCCTCGGCTCCCGCATAACAGAAGCGGATATAGTTCCGGCCGCGATCCGGATCGAAATCGATGCCCGGCGTGACCGCGACGCCGATGTCCTTGAGCATGGTCTTGGCGAAGGCTTCGCTGTCGCCAGTGAAGCGGCTGATATCGGCATAGAGATAGAAGGCTCCATCGGCTGGCAGGATGGATGAGAGCCCGGCACGCGGCAGCTCTTCGAGCAACATGGCGCGGTTTCGTGCGTAGCTCGCCTTAATCACCTCGAGCTCGTCGATCCCATCGAAGGCACCCAGCGCCGCCACCTGCGAGATGGCAGGCGGCGAGATGTAGAGGTTCTGAGTGAGCCGCTCGATGGGCCGGACGAGCGGCTCGGGGACGACGAGCCAGCCAATGCGCCAGCCTGTCATGCTGAAATATTTCGAGAAGCTGTTGACGACGATCGCCTCGTCGGAATGGGCCAGCGCCGTCTCGGCCGGAGCCTCGTATTCGAGCCCGTGATAGATCTCGTCGGAGATAAGCCAGAGGCGATGCCGCCGGCAGGTCTCGGCGATCTCGGCAAGGCGGCGGCTGAGTGCCATGGTACCGGTCGGGTTATTCGGGCTTGCGAGCAGAAGGCCTGCGGCTCCCTCCCCGGCGAGCCGTTCGACATCGGCGACAGTCGGCATCCAGCGCCCTTGGCCTGATGTCTCGATCAGCGTTGGGCGAACGTTCAGAGCCTTCAGGATCTGGCGATAGCAGGGATAGCCGGGCGACGGCAGACCCAGGCTGTAGCCTTGATCGAGAAGGGCGAGGAAGGCGAGCACGAATCCTGCGGAAGACCCTGCCGTCACCACCACGCGCTCAGGCCTGACGCCCACGCCATAGCGTTCTGACATGTGGCGGGCAATGCGCTCTCTGAGCTTCGGCAGGCCGAGCGCCTCGGTATAGCCGAGTCGCTCATTTTCCAACGCTTGCCGCGCGCGCTCTCGTGCGGCTTTCGGCGCGGGTGACGCGGGCTGACCGACCTCCATATGTATAATGTCATCGCCTGAGAGTTCGCGCGCATTGGCCTCGCCCATCACGTCCATGACAATGAAGGGATCAATGGCGCTACGCTCGGCGAGAGGCCGCGGCAGCCCTTTGGCACTCTGTGCGGTCACTGGCAACTCGTTCATATAGCTGGGACTGGCGGTATTTCGAGCTGTTGGCAAGCGACACCCGTCACGCTGTCGCCGTATTCAAACGCCAATCAAAAGCCAAGTTTGGCAAAGACGTGGCTCGATGGGTTAGCTCGGCATTCGCCCCCGGCCGGGAGAAGCCGGCATCTTTGCCCGTCTTCGCGAAGCTACTCGGTCAAGCTGACCATGCCCGCTCTGGCTCAATCCAGCTCCCGGCCTGCCCTGCGGCGTCTCCGCACCGGGCTCGTGACGGGGCTTGCCGCCGCGCTGATCACCTCGACCTCGGCCGAGGCAGCGGGACTGATCCGCGACGCCGAGACGGAATCGCTTGTCCGCATCTACGCCAAGCCGATCTTCGCCGCCGCCGGTCTCGGCTCACAAGGCATCGATATTCACATTGTCAACGACCGCAGTTTCAACGCCTTCGTGGTCGACGGCCACAACATGTTCATGCATGCCGGCACACTCATGGAAGCGAAGACGCCGAACCAGGTGATCGGCGTCATTGCGCATGAGAGCGGGCACATCACCGGCGGCCATCTTGCGCGGCTCCGCACGCAGATGTCGAAGGCGAAGTCTGCCGCCCTTATGCTGCAGCTCCTGGGGCTTGCTGCCATGGCCGCAGGCGCGATCGGCGGCGCTCCCGGTCTTGGACAGGCGGGGATGGGTGCGGCCTATGGCGGCACCGATGCGGCCATGCGCAGCATTCTCGCCTACCGCCAGGACGAGGAGTCCTCGGCAGACCAGGCCGGCATGACCTTCCTCAACGCCACGCACCAATCCGGGCGCGGCATGCTCGAGACTTTCGAGAACATGGGACAAAAGTTGATTGGCATGCAGGGCATCAATCCCTACTTGCAATCGCATCCGCTTCCGCAACAACGCCTGGTTCAACTCCGCGAGCTCGTTATGTCGAGCCCCTATTACAACAATGTCGATCCACCCGAGCTCCAGTTCCGTCATGACCTGATGCGGGCGAAGCTCTATGGATTCCTCGATCAGCCCGAGATCGTATTCAACCGCTATCCTCAGACCGATCAGACGCTGCCGGCGATGTACGCGCGGGCGATCGCTACGTACCGTCAATCGGGCGTCGAAGTCGCCATGCCGCAAATCGACGCGCTGATCGCCGCAAAGCCCGACTGGCCCTATTTCTACGAGATCAAGGGGCAGTTCCTGTTCGAAAGCGGCAAACCGGCCGCCGCCCTTCCCCCTCTCCGCCAATCGGTGGCGCTAAACGGCAACGAGCCGCTGATCCGCGTGATGCTTGGCCAAGCGCTGCTCGGCACCAACGATCCGAAACTCGTCGACGAGGCGATTTCCAATCTGAAGACCGCGCTGACGAGAGAGGATAGCTCGGCCATGGGTTATCGCCAGCTCGCCGCGGCCTACGCCCGCAAAGCCGACGCGGCGCAATCTGCCGGCGCCAAACAGCAATACATGGCCCAAGCCGAGCTTGCATCGGCCGAAGCCTATTTCTATGAAGGGCAGCTCAGGCTTGCCAAGCAGCAGGCCAAGCGCGCCAAAGCCGGGTTCGTCGACGGCACGCCCAACTGGATCAAGGCCGACGATATCCTCGCTTTCGAAGTGCCAAAAAGCAACTGACTTAGCCCCCGGGAGAACCCCTAGCATGAACTTCAAGACAGGCCTTGCCACCGCCTTGGTGGCTGCCGTTGTAGCTGCACTTGTCACGGCGGCAACCATCGCTCTCATCTGGAAGCTCGCACCAGGGGTTGTGAACGTATCCTCCCTCGATGAGAAGAGAGTCGCCAACGTCGTCCGCGACTACCTCATCAAGAATCCCGAGATCCTGGTCGAGATGACGACCGAGCTTGATAAACGTCAGGCGTTGGATCAGGTCGAAAAGCAACAAAAGGTCATAGGCGATAACGCAGAGGCGATCTTCCGCTCGCCTCTCGCCCACACGGCAGGCAATCCGAACGGCGACGTGAGCGTGGTCGAGTTCTTCGACTACAATTGCGGTTTTTGCCGCCGCGCCCTGCCCGACTTGGTCAAGCTCGTCCACAATGACGACAAGGTACGCGTCGTGTTCAAAGAACTGCCGATCTTCGGTGAGGAGTCCGAGGCTGCGGCGAAGATAGCGCTCGCCTCAGCCAAACAGGGCAAATATTTCGAGATGCATCAGAAGCTGTTTACCGAGCCCGGCAAAGCCGACAAGGACAAAGCCATGCGCATCGCGACCGAGCTCGGTCTCGATACGGCGAAGCTCGAAAAGGACATGCAGGACCCGGAGATCCAGAAGTCGCTCGATCAGGCCAAGGAGCTTGCCAACAAGCTCGGGCTGCAAGGCACGCCGCTTTACCTCGTCGGCGACCACGTCATCCCTGGCGCGCCTGATGATCTTTACGATCAATTGACCAAGAACGTCACCGAGATCCGCGAGAAGGGCTGCAAGGTCACCTGCTGAGGCGGGACTGCGAGAGCATCACGGCAACGGTCTTCCCAGCTCGTTTTGCCGAACGGCGGAAAAGCTGATAAAGGGGCGCGTTTCGTCTGCCGGGACCAGGGCGGGAGCCCGCCGGTTCGGCATCACAGCCCGCCTGAAGCTCCGCCATGGCCAAACCGCTCTACATCCTGAATGGCCCCAATCTCAATTTGCTTGGGTCCCGGGAGCCGGAGATCTACGGCAAGGAGACGCTCGACGACGTGCGCGCAAGATGCGAGCGTAAAGCGGCTGAGCTTGGACTTTCGATAGAATTTCGCCAGAGCAATCATGAGGGCGAGTTGGTGGCGTGGATTCAAGAGGCAAGAACGAGCGCCAGCGGCCTAATCGTCAATGCCGGCGCTTTCACCCACACCTCGATCGCCATGCTTGACGCTCTGCTCGCCTGTTCCATTCCCTCGGTCGAAGTGCATCTTTCGAACATCTTCACCCGCGAGCCGTTTCGTCAAAACTCCTATATCTCCAAGGCTGTGAAGGGCGTGATCTGCGGCTTCGGGGCCCAGAGCTATGAACTTGCCATCGAGGCGCTCGCCGCCAGGATCGCCGCCAAGCCCAATCGATGAGGAAAGGGAGAGGACGCCGCCGATGACGAAGAAAGAGGCCACCTTTGACAAGGACCTCGTTCGCGAGCTCGCGGCGCTGCTTGAGGAGACTGGCCTCACCGAGATCGAGATCGAGCACGAAGGCAAGCGGGTCAGAGTCGCGCGCGGGGTGAACCTCACGACCACGCTTACTACCGACGGCGGCCAGTCGGAGGCGCGCGAAACCGCGGCGCGGCCTGCCACCGAAGCGCGGCCTCCCCAGCCTCGTCCGGATATCGTCATCCATCCCGGCACCGTGACCTCGCCGATGGTCGGGACCGCCTATCGCTCGCCTGAGCCTGGTGCGCCGCCTTTCGTCGAAGTCGGCACGCGTGTCGCCGCGGGGCAGACGCTGCTCATCATCGAAGCCATGAAGACAATGAACCAGATTCCCTCCCCCCGCGCCGGCACGGTCATCGCGATCCTCGTCGAGGACGGCCAGCCGGTTGAATATGGCGAGCCGCTTGCGGTGATCGAGCAACGCTGACCGGGGCGCGATGTTCGACAAGATCCTGATCGCCAACCGGGGAGAGATCGCCCTCCGCGTCGAACGCGCTTGCAAGGAGCTTGGCGTCGCCACCGTGGCGGTGCACTCGACGGCCGACGCCGACGCCATGCATGTTCGGCTCGCCGATGAGAGCGTGTGCATCGGCGCGCCGCCGGCCAAGGACAGCTATCTCAATATTCCGGCGATTGTCGCCGCCTGCGAAATCACCGGTGCCGACGCCGTGCATCCTGGCTATGGCTTCCTGGCCGAGAATGCCCGCTTCGCTGAGATTCTCGAAGAGCACGACATCACCTTCATCGGACCTTCGGCCGAGCATGTCAGGCTGATGGGAGACAAGATTCAGGCCAAGGTTGCGGCTCGCGTTTTAGGAATCCCCGTTGTGCCGGGCTCAGGCCCCGTCAACAGCCTCGACGAGGCAAGATCTTTCGCGCGCGAAATCGGTTATCCCGTTCTGGTCAAGGCTGCTGCCGGTGGTGGCGGCAGAGGGATGAAGCTCGCGCTCGAAGAGAGCCAACTCGAGCCGGCGCTTGCCGCCGCGCGTAACGAAGCGCGCGCCGCGTTCGGCGATCCTACCGTTTATCTCGAGAAATATCTCGTGCACCCCCGGCACATCGAAGTGCAGGTCCTGGCAGACGGCCAGGGCAACGCCATCCATCTCGGCGAGCGCGACTGCTCGTTGCAGCGTCGCCATCAGAAGCTCTGGGAGGAAGCTCCCTCGCCCGCGCTCAATAACAGCGAACGGGCGCGCATCGGCGAGATCGTGGCCAACGCGATGCACGAGCTCAACTACCGCGGCGTCGGTACCGTCGAGTTCCTCTATGAAGGTGGCGAGTTCTACTTCATCGAGATGAACACGCGTCTCCAGGTCGAGCACACCATCACCGAGATGATCACCGGGCTCGACCTCGTCATCGAGCAGATCAGGATCGCGGCCGGCGCGCCGTTATCGCTCCGCCAGGAGGATATGCGGTTCGATGGGCATGCCATTGAATGCCGCATCAATGCCGAGAATCCACACACTTTCAGGCCATCGCCTGGCACCATCACCCATTTTCATCCGCCCGGCGGTCTCGGCGTCAGGGTCGATTCGGGCGCATATGCCGGCTACACCATCCCTCCTTATTATGACAGTCTGATCGGTAAGCTCATCGTGCATGCGCGGACCCGCAACGAGTGTCTGATGCGGCTGAAGCGCGCCCTCGGAGAGTTCGTCGTCGATGGCATCGAGACTACGATCCCGCTCTTCAATGCGCTCATCGCGGAGCCTGACATCGTCGACGGCAATTACGATATTCATTGGCTCGAGACATATCTCAGCAGGCTAGGGAACCGCTGATAGACCATGACCTCTATCGACGACGTCATGATCGAGATCACGCCGCAAGTGCTGCTCAAGGCCTATGCTTGCGGCATCTTCCCCATGGCCGAGAGCGCCGAGGACAACGCGCTTTATTGGATCGAGCCCGAGCGGCGCGGCATCCTGCCGCTCGACCGCGTGCATGTACCGAAGCGGCTGGCCCGCACCATCCGCAAAGGCGGCTTCGAGGTGCGCATCGATCGGAATTTCGAGGAAGTCATCGAGGGCTGTGCTGCGCCCCGCTCGGGCAGGCGATCGACTTGGATCAATGCGCGCATCAGGAATCTTTATCGCGAGCTGTTCGTGCTGCGCCATTGCCACACAGTGGAGGTCTGGCAGGATGGGCAGCTCACCGGAGGACTCTATGGCGTGCATCTCGGTCACGCCTTCTTCGGCGAGAGCATGTTCTCGAGAGCTCGGGATGCGAGCAAGATCGCTCTCGTCTATCTCATCGCCAGGCTGAAATATGGCGGCTTCACCCTGCTCGACACGCAGTTCGTCACGGGCCACTTGGCGCGCTTTGGTGCGATCGAGGTCAGCCGCGAAGAGTTTCAGCGATTTCTCGAAGCGGCGTTGGCCGGCGGTTTCGCCCAGGGGAGCGGTTCCGGGGCTTCGGCGGCAGGCGGACCGGCCGGGGGCTTTAGCGCAGGCGGCGCTTCGGCCGCGGCCGGCGGCATTTCGGCAGGCGGGGCCTCGGCAGCATCGGCAGGAGGCGCCGGGGCCGCGGCATTCGCGCTGTTGCCAGAGGGCGTGGCCCCGGAAGGCGTCTTGCAGCTCGTGAGCCAGACGTCGAAGACCGGGTGCTCCACGGCGTGAAGTCCAGGGCTTTCCGCGAACATCCAGCCGGTGAAAATCCGCTGCACCTCGCCCGTAAGCTTAACCTCATCCACTTCTACGAAAGACGCGGTGTGCGGTGCTTCGGTAGGCGGGCGCGTGTCGCAAACCCGGGGCGTCACCTTTAGCGCGCCAAACTCCACCGTCTTGTTCATAGGGATCTCGAGGTGCGAGATGCGTCCCGTCACCTTGTCGAGGGCAGCGAAAACCGCGATCGGATTCTTGACCGTGTCGGCGTGGACAATGGAAGAGTCCAATGCCGCAGCCGAGGATATTGCAAAGAGGAGGCAGCCCACAGCCATGAGACCGTCGGCGGGCCGCTCACGCCGTTCGGTCATGCCGCATACTTTCTGAACCGGCTCCCCAACTCTCGCTCCGGCGGGCTCGTTCTCTTGAGCGTGATGGCCTTGAAAAACCGGTGCCCACAGTTCCGGACCACGCTCGAACATCAAACGCCTCTTCCATGAATTGGGCATTGGTGTGGCGGCTTAGGTCAAGCGTTTCGTTCGGCGAAAAAGCGAAGCCTGATATGGTCTGCGGTCCAGATGCCTCTCGCGTCGCAAAGGCAAGGCCGTAGCAGCTCGACAACCTGGCCGACCACTTCTGTCCTGTGCGGCTCTGGGAACTGGTCGAAGAACGACCTGCCGAAAGTCCGGAGCCAGCCTTCCATGCCGGTCTTGAGCGGTGTCGGGCGCGGCACGAGCGCGATCTCCTTCACGCCGAAACCGCCATTCGTCAGAAGGCGGCTGTATTCCTCAACGGTGGGAAAGAACCAGGGCGCGACGAGGGCCGGATCGCCATTGTGGGCGCGACCCACCGCGCGCATCGCGGTCCCTATCGCCGCGACATTGCCATGACCGCCGAGCTC
>Ga0105239_10007216_pt1 | contig 12770 bp, 10 predicted proteins | sample KBSC44metaG_FD_92761 | JGI IMG/M metagenome (GOLD analysis project Ga0105239, IMG submission 92761) | Corn rhizosphere microbial communities from Kellogg Biological Station, Michigan, USA - KBS C4-4 metaG | ecosystem: Host-associated > Plants > Roots > Rhizosphere > Soil | place: Michigan, USA...
AAGGTACTGGCCTACCTCGCGCCGACAGAGCCGGACACGGCCATAGCGTGACGGTGGCGCGTCGTATTCTGGTCGTCGGCGGCAGCGGATTTCTCGGCCCCGCGCTGTTGCCATTTCTGCGCCAGCAGGGCTATACGGTCACCAACCTGACGCGCTGTCCCCTGCACGACGGCGATGTTGGCTGGGATGCAAAGACGGCCGGGGAGTGGGTGACACACCTGGACGGGGCAGTCGCCGTCATCAATCTCCTGGGCGCCGGTACGATCCGGCAGGTGGATACCCCCGACCGGCGACGTGCGATCCTGGATTCGCGCCTGGACGCCTCATGCGCGCTCTCCACCGCCCTCCGATCGTGCGCCGCGCCGCCGCCGGTATGGCTGCAAGCCGGGACCGTAGCGCTCTACGGCAATGCCGGTGCGCAACCGATCGACGAACGCCACCCCTCCGGGGAGGGATTCGCTGCCCAGGCGGCGCGCCTCTGGGAGCGCTCCTTCGCCGTGAGCCCGGTCCCCGCCGGAACGCGGAAGGTCCTGCTCCGCCTCGGAACGGTGCTCCATACCCAGGACGGACCGCTCGCGCCGCTGGCGCGGCGGACACGGCTCTTTGCGGGCGGCGCCCGCGGGCGTGGGCAGCAGTACGTCAGTTGGCTGCATTCGGCGGACCTGGACCAGATCGTTCTCTGGGCGCTGGAAAACGAAGCGGCGTCCGGCGCCTACAACGCTACCTCCCCGGAACCGGTCACGGACGCGGCTTTCATGGCAGCCCTGCGCCGAGAGCTGCGCCGCCCCTGGAGCCCGCCGATCCCGGAGTGGGGAGTGCGTCTGAATGAACGCCTCTCCGGAACGGAGGCAGGAACAGGACTTGCCAGCCGGCGCTGCCTGCCGAAGCGGCTGACAGAGGCCGGCTTCTCCTTCCTCCATCCCGACCTCCGCACCGCACTGCACGATCTCTTCTCCGCACCTGGCGCCGGTACACACGCTAGCCGTTAGTGCCGACGCTGCCGTCATGCGCTGTAGGGGGCACGTTGTAGCAGTGGCGGAACCGATTTTCCGGGTCCCATTCGTCCTTGATCTGTTGCAAGCGGGCGAAGTTCGAGCCGTACGCCTCACTGATCGCCTCCGCGCTATCGTCCGCGGTCAGGCTGAGGCAGCACGAGCCGTTCGTGTGGGGCTCCATCGCCGTGCGGAACGCATCGAGCCAGGCTAGGTGCGGCGCAGCATCGCCACCGTCCCAGCCGGTATAGATTCCCAGGAGATGAGGCGTTTCGCGCGCGGCAAAGGCGGTCGCCGACACCGGGATGCGACATGTCGCACCGTGCAGGTGGTAGACGACGATCGCCGTTCCGGGAGAGGTGATCGTTTCGGCGGCGGCGACGATCTCGTCGATCGCCGCATCGGTCAGCTCCGGCAGACCGCGGCAGGAGAAGGCATAATGGGCGCCCGGCGGGTCGTGGGCATCCAGCGCGGCAAGCAGCCCGGGATAGGGCATGGGCTGGAGGATATCCATGACCGGCGGGCCGAACGCCTTCAAAGGCGCCACCAACCGCTCGCCCTCATCGAGCGGGCCGGTGTAACAGGCCATCATCCCGGCGACCGCCATTCCCTGTGGTCCGGTGAGGATCGCCGCGAATACGGTCAGCTCATTCGGGACGCTCTGGACAAACTCACGGTAGAAGCGGAGCATCTCTCGCAGCCGCGGTAGAGGGTGGAAGACCATGCCGGCGATCATTGGCTCCAGAGGATGCAGACGGTAGGTGAGTGAGGTCACCACACCGAAGTTACCCCCGCCGCCCCGCACGGCCCAGAACAGGTCCGCATTCTCCGTCGCGCTTGCCGTGCGGAGGATGCCGTCCGCCGTAACGATCTCGACTGATAGCAGGCTGTCGCATGTCAGCCCGTACTTACCGTTCAGGATCCCGATGCCGCCGCCGAGGGTCAGACCCGTGAGTCCGACAGAGCTGTGTGAGCCGACAGTGACGATCCTGCCCTGCGCATGGATCGCCAGAAGAAACTCCCCCGTCGTCAGCCCCGGCTCCGCCCGCGCGGTATTCGAGGCCAGGTCGATCTCCAACCCCTTCATGCCCGATAGGTCGATCGTGATTCCCGCATCGCAGACGCCCGCCGCATTGGCGTGATGCCCGGCGCCACGCACGGAGAGCGGCAGATCTGCCTCCCGCGCAAAGCGGACCGCCGTCTCGACATCGCCGGCATCTGCAGCACGAACGATGAGGGCCGGGCGCTTCTCAAAGCGCCCGTTCCAGACAGCGCGAGCGGCGTCATAGTCGGCTTCGTCCGGCCGGATCAGAGCGCCGCGCAACTGCGCGGCAAGCAACTCGATCGTCGCTCCCAGGCGGGGAAGAGTCTCCATAAAAACCAGCAGCTCCTTGAACAGGCAAGCGCCTGCCAGCCACAGTTAGCGCCCGCCACGCGTTTCTCCTGCTCCCGGGGTTACCGGGAGCGGTCGTGGCGGCTGGCGGCCGACGACTGGGCGAGCGAGCCGCTGGTATAGAAGCCGTTTCGCCCGTAGGTGATCGCGAACGTATTGCTGTTCCGGCTGCTGCCCGCCTTGCCGAAGGCAATCCCGGTGATGACATAATTACCGTTTCGAGCCGCGTTGAGGTCGGTCAGCACCTCATCCGGAGCGTTCTGCACCGCGAAGTCGTTCGCGTTGCGCACCGTCGCCCAGCTGCCGTTCGGTCCGATCGCCACACGGCTCAGTGTCCCTCCCTGGTTAAGAGCCGTCTGCATGCCGGAAGGGATGTTGCTCCGATCGTAGAAGCGGTTGTTGTAGATGACCACCCACTCACCCGCGGGACCGATCGCGAGCGCATTGACCGTCGAGACGGACGTGCTGTGGGTGTTGAGGTCATTCAGCAGGGCCTGAGAGATATAGCCGTAGCTGAACCGGTTGCCATAGAGCACCACCCAGCTGCCGCCGGGGCCAAGCGCAATCCCCGTTAGGGTGGTGCCGCCAGAAGCGAGACGGGTCAGCTCGTTGTAGAGCCCGGCATACGATCCGCGCTGAATGGTGCGACTCGCCTCCCAGCGGAAGCCGTCATAGATGACGACCCAGGAGTCCTCCGGTCCGACCGCCAGGGCGGTGATCGTATTGCCGTTGACATTCAGCGTGTGGAGCGTCTCCGAGAGCGACGGCCCCGCAGGAGTCGGTGTGGGGGAAGGTGTCGGCGTCGGCGACGGTGTCGGCGTTTTCGTGGGCGTCGCTGTCGCCGTCGGTGTGGGAGACGGCGTCGGCGTTGGGGACGGTGTGGCGGTGCTGGTCGGCTGCGCTGTCGGTGTTGGCGAGGGCGTCGGCGTTCCTCCAGAAGGAGTGGGGGAGGGCGTCGGCGTCGCCGTACCAAGGGGCGTCGGTGTCGGTGTTGGAGTCGGCGTGGGGCTGGCCGATGTCGAGGGAATGGGCGTCGGGGTAGGAGTCGTCGTGAAGGTCGGAACGGGTGTGGGCGTCGGCTCGCTGCCGGAGGTGCCGCCTCCGCCGCATCCCGAAAGAAGGGCTGCCGTGATCACTCCGAGCGTGGTCATCCTGCTAAAACGCATGATCGCTGTCCTCTTACAGTAGTCATCAAAGGCGGCTGTTGCGCGATCTCTTCGCCGCTTTGTGCCGCACCACGTATCTAGAATCCGGAGAGCCGGGACTGTGTTCCGCCCCGGTAGAAAAATCGTGATTTCAGCGTTTTAGGCGCCCCCTTGCGCCCTTTCGCGCTCCTGTGCGACAATGATTACGCCTGTCGAGAAAAAAATGTGACAAAATCCCAACAGGCAGCCGGCAGGTGCGCTCTAACAGTTCGTGCAGACACGGATTAGTGAGCCGTCCATTTCCACCGTTGCCGTCACGCCCGATGCGGGGCAGGGCTTCTTGTCACGACAGCACGTCGGCGGCGCCTCGCTACCCAGGGCGGGCGCGTTCGTGAAAGGTGAAAGTATGCCACGTGCCGCGTCGGCTGTCGGTGCACCTCCACGGCCGGAGCAGGCGCTTGTACAGCGCGCCCGAACCGGCGATGCGAGCGCCTTCGATGCCCTGTTCCTCCGGTACAAAGACGATGTCTATGCGTGCCTGTGGAACCTGCTTGATGGAGATGCCGACCTGGTCGAAGATGCCGTAGGCGCGGTCTTTCTTTCCGCCTATCGCAGCCTACCCCGCTTCCGGGGCGAGGCCGCCTTTTCGACCTGGCTCTATCGGATCGCCGTCAATGAGGCGCATTCACGTCGGCGCCAGAAGCGGCGCTGGAACCGGCTTGGTTTTGGAGCGCCGCCGCTGATGGAGCAACTGGTCGCCGCGGATGCGGTGACCGGCAGTAATAGTGGGGACACCGCCGATCCCGCCGATCAGGTGCTTCGGACGGACGAGGATCAGCGGCTACGGCGCGCGATCCGCGTTTTACCGGAACCCTACCGAACACCGATTATTTTGCGCTATCTTAATGGTATGGACTCGACCGAGGTGGCCCGCATCCTGGGGCGACCGTCGGGGACGGTGCGTTACCAGGTCAGTAGAGCGCTTCAACTCCTGAGGGAGCGGTTGGGAAGCGAGTGGCAGCGATGAACCGGACGGAATATGACGATATCGAGCAGCGCCTGCAAACGCTGGCCCGGCATACGCCGTCCATGCCCCAGGAGGTGGAACTGCGGCTGCGGGAGCGGCTGGCTGCGGCACAGTCCCAGCGCTTTACGCGCGGGGTCCGGCGTCCCCCTCCCTTCTCGCCGGGATCGGGCGGCATGTCCATACAGCTCGGACTGCTGATCGCCCTGCTCGTCATGACCGGCTGGCTGGTCAAGCGGAACGTCGTTCCCTACTTTACGGAACCGGGGGCGTCGTTCAGCTCGGTCATCGGCGGGTCGAGTGCGTCCTGTGAATCCGCACCGGCGGTTGCTGCACCGACAGGTATCGCCCGTGCATCCACAAGCCAGTCCCTGGCGAGTGTCCAGGCTCTTGCGGCCGCGCGCAGCGCTACCGCCGCCCGCTGCCCGCTCCACCCCGGCGCTGCCATGCACGTTCCCATCACGATCGTTCGCAAAGCCAGCTCCCTGGATATGCAAAAACTACAATAACGCCGAAGCCGATGCCCTGATACACAAAAACTCGTCCCCTGTTCCGGGGACGAGTTTTTCTTGCCTGTACTCCCCCACGCCCTGCGGCGCGGCGGCTTTACCTCTTTGACACCAGGCCGTATACTAAGGCGTTATGCAAGCACGCGAACTCCGACAGAAGTACCTCGAATTTTTCGAGAGCAAGGGCGCCCTGCGCGTGCCCTCCGACTCCCTGGTTCCCAGCAACGATCCAACCCTGTTGTTCACGGTCGCCGGAATGGTCCCGATGAAGCCCTACTACTGGGGGCAGGCGAAGCCGCCCGGACCGTCGGTTACCTCCGCACAGAAGTGCCTGCGGACGGTCGATATCGACGATATCGGGGATATCTCTCACTGCACCTTCTTCGAGATGCTGGGTAACTTCAGCTTCGGAGACTATTTCAAAAAGGAAGCGATCGCCTGGGCCTGGGAGTTCCTGATCGACGTCCTCAAGCTCGATGTCAATAACCTCCGGGTCACCGTCTTCCTGGACGATGATGTCGCCCATGACCTCTGGGTAAAGGCCGGCATGCCGGCGGAGCGGATCACCCGCCTGGGCGAGGACAAGAACTACTGGCCGGCGAACGCCATCACCGAGAAGATCCAGGGGCCGTGCGGACCGTGCTCCGAGATCTACTTCGATCTGCAGCCGGACCAGCCGTTCGATGCCGACTGGGACGGTGACGGCTCCCGCTGGCTGGAGATCTGGAACCTGGTCTTCACACAGTATTCCGGCGAGGGAGAGGGCGACGCCTTCACGCTCGCGACCCTGCCGATCGGTCCGTCGATCGATACCGGTATGGGCCTGGAGCGCACCGCGGCGGCGATCAATCGGCTGTCCGGTCCGTTCGAGACGGATGTCCTCCGGCCGATCATCGCTCAGCTGGAAGAACTGTCGGGGATAAAGTACACCGCGACACCCGATGCGCCCGTCGATATCGCCTTCCGCCGCGCCGCCGATCATGCCCGTTCGACGGCGTTCCTGCTGGCCGACGGCGTGACACCCGACCGTACCGGTCGCGGCTATGTGCTGCGCCGCCTGATGCGCCGCGCCATCGTCGCCGGTATCCGCCGCCTCGGCTTCGAGTTCGAGCCGTTCCTGGATCGCGTCATCCCGACCGTCGTCGAGGTCATGAAGGATCAGTATCCGGAGCTTGCCGAGCGTGAATCCTACCTGCTGCAGCAGGTGCGCCAGGAGGAGACCCTCTTCCGGCGCACCCTGGCGAACGGTCTGGCTCGTCTGGAGGATGAGCTGGCAAAGGGAGAGCTTTCCGGCCGCCGCGCCTTCTATCTCTACTCCACGTATGGCCTGCCGTTCGAGATCACGCGGGAACTCGCCGAAGAGCGCGGCATCCGTGTCGATCGTGAGGGGTACGAACAGGCAGCCGAAGAGGATACGCTGCTCAACCGGCCCAGGGATGTCAATGTCTGGGCGGATGCCAACGAGTCGGTCAACGATCTGCTGAAATCGCTTCCCGCCACGCAGTTCGTCGGCTATGGGCAACTGCAGTCCGAGGCAAAGGTCATCGGGTTGATCGTCGACGGCGCCCCGGTCGCCTCCGTACAGGCGGGACAGACCGCCGATATCCTGCTGGATCAGTCGCCGTTCTACGCCGAATCCGGCGGCCAGATGGGCGATACCGGCCTGCTGCTGACGGCGGAGGCCGCCGCGGCGGTCACCGATACCCGGAAGCAGAGCGGCCTCTGGTTCCATCGGGCGACCGTGGAACGAGGGACGCTCGCTGTCGGCGAGGTGCTGACGGCACAGGTGGATACCGATAGACGCCGCGATATCATGCGCAATCATACGGCGACGCACCTGCTGCACAAGTCACTGCGTGACCGTCTCGGAGACCATGTCCAGCAGCGCGGCTCGCTGGTGGCGCCCGATCGGCTCCGCTTCGACTTCTCGCACCAGGGAGCGCTCTCGCCCGCCGATATCGAGGCGGTCGAGAAGGAGGTGAACGATGCCATCCTCCGTGAACTGCCCGTAGCGATCCAGGAGCTGCCGATCGACGAAGCCAAGAAGCTCGGCGCGATGATGCTCTTCGGCGAGAAGTATGGCGATGTCGTTCGCGTCGTCTCCGTCGGAGAGAACTACTCGCGTGAGTTCTGTGGCGGCACCCATGTCGGCAACGCCTCGCAGATCGGTCCCTTCCGCCTGGTCTCCGAAGGCTCCGCTGCCGCCGGCGTGCGCCGTGTCGAGGCGCTCACCGGCCGTGCCGCCGAGGGCTTCGATGCGGCCAATAACGAGCGGATCAAGGCGATCGCCTCCCTGCTGGGCGTCCCGCCTGCTCAGACGCCGGAGACCGTGGAGAAGCTGCAGAGCGAGATCAAGGCGCTGCGCCAGCAGATCGCGCAGCTGCAGCGCACCCAGGCCGGGAATCAGGCGCAGACGCTCGCCGCCGATGCCCGCCCGTTCGGCGGAGTGCCGGTCGTGCTGGCGCTGCCGAAGGATACGCCCGATGGCCCGGCGCTCTCCGCGCTTGCCGACGACATCCTGGACCGCCTGAAGTCCGGTGTCGTCGTCCTGGCGACGGCAGCGGATGGCAAGGCGCTCTTCGTCGCTAAGGCCTCCAAGGATGCCGTGGCGCGCGGCGCCAGGGCCGGCGACATCGTCAAGGCGGCGGCACAGGTGGCCGGGGGCGGTGGGGGTGGTCGTCCCGACTTCGCCCAGGCCGGCGGTAAGGACACGTCCAGGCTGGGCGAGGCGCTCGCCGCTGCGGAGGCGACCCTCACGCGGCAGCTGGCGTGAGCCGGTCCGATACCTATACCCATGCCGTGACTACCGTGGCGTCTTCCGGAAGGCGCCGCGGTAGGTATCCGGCTGCCGCCAGCGGCGGCCGGCTCGGCGTGCTCACAGTCTTTCTCGTTGCGCTGTCGCTTATCTATGCGCCTGCCCGTGCGCAGGGCCTCTCCGCACCCGTCCCCAAGACCCTGGTCATTCTGACCTCTCGCCTCACCTGGGATGATATGCGCCCCGACGGTGACCTGAACGTCGTCCGCCGGTTGGCGTCCGAAGGAGGCGCCGCCCTCCTGAGCCCGACCGTCGCCGGGGAGGCGACCGATGCCGCGGCGTACCTCACCCTCGGGGCGGGGGAGCGCGTGGCGGCCCCGGACCGTCGCGGACCGACCATCAATGTCAGCAGCGTACCGCTTACCGTCGCTGATATCGCCGCCGAATCGTATCCGGCGAATCTGGTCGAAGGAAATGCCGTCCGGCCGGTCTATGTACGCCGCTTCGGCGTCAACCCGCCCGCGAACGCCGTCGCTGTCGATATCGGTTTGCCGACGCTGCAGCGTATCCAGGGCAGCCCGGAGCGCGCCGCTCTGCTGGGCGCCTTCGGGGATGCGATGCTGCGAGCGCGCCGCCGCGTCGCCGTCTACGGCGATTGGCGGTCGGTCGTCGTGGCCATGGACCATCGTGGCGCGGTCTACCATGGCTCTGCCGTCACGGATCTGGCGCCGAACCAGCTTCGCGAGGCGCTTGCCGAAGCCGATGTCATCATCGCCTCGGTGGATGCCGGACAGCGTCCGTTACGTCTGCTCACGCAGGCGGCGCTGCCGCTTGTCCGTCGCCGTGAGATCAATTTGCTGATCGTCAGCGCCGCGCCTCCGCTGGACCCGAACACCGGTCGCTGGGAACGCCCGGGATTCCTGATCGCCGCCGGTCCGGCGTTCACATCACACTCGCTGCTGACATCGCCGACCACGCGGACACCCGGCCTGGTCGCCAATGTGGACCTGTGCCCGACACTGCTCCGCCTGCAGCGGCTGCCGCCGCTGCCAGGTGGCACCGGGAATGCGATCCATTCCGTGCGCTCGGTTCGAATTCCCGCCGAAGCCGTGGCCAATCTGGACCGTCACGTTACCGCCACCGAAAACGCCCTGGTGCCTGTGCTTGCGGGATATGGCGCCTTTGCCATCGCGACACTGATCGCGGCGCTTATCACGCTTCTCCGCGCCGGTGAGAGCGGCCGACCTCCTGCCGCATCGATCATCACCTTCGCCCTGCGTCTCGCGCTCGCCGCGCCGCTTGCCTTTCTCCTTCTGGGCCGTTTCGCGCCCGAGCATATCGGGCTATACGGTGGGCTTGTCGCTGCGCTCGCCGTGATCCTGACGCTTCTGACCGACCTTGTCGGCGGCTGGCGAGATATACCGGCGGCCGGTCTGCTGCTGCTGGCTACCGCCGGCGGCATCGGTATCGATGCGCTGTTCGGATCGCCCTGTGGCGTCTACGCCCTGCCGGCCGGCTACTGGGCGACCGGCTCCCGCTTTTACGGGGTCGGCCCCGCCTTTCTCGGCATTGCCATCGGTGCGGTCGTCACCAGTATGGTCGCGCTGCGCTGGGAGCGGATCTTACTGCTGTTTGGTGGGGGGCTGGTGCTGGCGCTCGGACTTCCCTGGTGCGGTGCGAATACCACCGGCGCCATCGTCGCCGTTCTGACCATCGCGCTTGCCGTGTGCGCCCTGCGCGACAGGGGGCTGCGCGCCCGCCATGTCGTTCTGGGGCTGGTCTGTTCGGCCCTGGCGGCGCTCTTGCTATCCGCAGTCGATCATCGACTGCATCTTGCGGCGCGCGCCCAGGCCGGCCTGCCGCTGATCGATCCCGGCGCACTTGTCGAGGCAGCCCTCGGTAAGGCGGAACGCGGGATCGGTTCGGTACGCGCCGGGTGGATGCTGGCCGCTCTGGCCGGCATCGCTCCCGTCGCCGCGCTGTTCGCCAGTGCGCAGCTGCGTGGGCGTGCGGGTCGCGCGCTGGCGGCGACACGGCTCGGCTATCTGCTGCCGGCCATGCTGTGGGGAGCGGTCGCGGCGGCAGTCTTCGTCGAGGGGGGGATCACCGCGGGACTGCTGCTCCTTGCGCCGCCGGCGCTCCTTGTGGTACACGAAATGCTGAACGGATAGCTTTCGGAATGCGCTACCTTGCTGTGGATTATGGGACCAAACGGGTCGGGTTGGCGGTCTGTGACGAACTGGAGTTCGGCGCCTATCCGCTGACCACGGTTCAGCGATCACGTTCGCTGAACCACGATCTTCAGGAGATCGCGCGGCTGGCCCAGCGGGAGCAGGCGGAAGCGATCGTCGTCGGTCTGCCGGTCAACGCCGACGGCACGCACGGTCCCTCCGCGAAGGCGGCGACCTCCTTTGCCACGTCGCTGGCAAAGTTTACGACGCTGCCGATCTCTCTGCACGATGAGTTCCTGACGACCTTCGAAGCCGAGGAGGAGCTGATCGCCGCCGATGTCAGTCGGAAGCGGCGTCGTGAAGTGATCGATCGTATGGCCGCCGTCCATCTGCTCGAATCGTTTCTGCGCGCGAAGCGGGAAAGGAACGGCCCCACCGCGTGAGATTTCGCCGAGGCTGTGCCGCCTCTCTTGTCGTTCTGCTCCTGCTGTCCTTCATCGGCGCATTCGGCCTGTATCTCTGGTGGCATTGGGCCACTCGCGCCGTAGGCGGTCCTCGGCGCATCGTCCGGGTCCAGATCGCCCGTGGTGCCGCCGTCCATACGGTCGCCGCAGAGCTGGAGCGCGACGGTCTGATCCGCTCCGCCTTCCTCTTTGCCTGGCGCGCCCGCGGCGCTACGTTGCGTCCGGGATACTACGACCTGCAGCCAACAGAGCCCCCGCGAGATATCTTGCGCCGCTTGGAGCGCGGCGACATCGCCACCATCCGCGTCACCTTTCCCGAAGGGTTCACCACCCGCCAGATCGCGCACCGGCTCGCCGAGAAGGGCGTCGTCGCGAACGAGCAGGCGTTCCTGACCCTCGTGACCACACAGGGGAATACACTGCACGCCTCCTTTGCCCCGCCGGCGAACCTGGAGGGCTACCTCTTCCCGGACACCTATCGCTTCCCCGTGGGGAGCACGGATACCGAGACGGCGCAACAGATGCTCGGAGAGTTTGACCATCTGGTCGTACAGAGCCATGCCGACGATATCCGCGCCAGCGGCCGTTCCCTGCACGATATTCTGACTGTCGCCTCGCTGGTGGAGGGAGAGGCGGAGACCGATGCCGACCGACCGCGGATCGCCGGCGTCATCTATAACCGGCTGGCCCGGCAGATGCGGCTGGAAATCGATGCTACTGTACAGTACGCGCAGGGCTTCCATAAGAGCCGACTGCTCTACCGGGACCTCGCCGTCGACTCGCCGTATAATACCTATAAGATCAGCGGCCTACCGCCCGGACCGATCTGCAGCCCCGGCCTACCCTCCATCGAGGCGGCGCTGCATCCGGAAGCGTCCGAATATCTCTTCTATGTCGCCGGGCCGGATGGCAAGTCGCATATCTTCTCCCGGACCCTGGCGGAGCACAATGCGAATGTCGCGCGGATGCGGCGGCTGCGTCGTGCCGGCGAGTGATCCGCCTTTCTACCTATGAAGACCCATAAACGACTCCTCATTCCCGACATGCTGATCCCGCATGTCTCCGAGATATCGCCGGCCCTGCTGGCGGAGCGCCATGGTATCCGGGCGGTGATCTGCGATCTGGATAATACGCTGGCCGAGTGGCGCAGCGAGCAGATCGCCGAGGAGGTGACGTGGTGGCTGGAGCAGATGACGAAGGCCGGCATGAAGATCTGCATCGCCTCCAACACGCACAATATGGGACGCCTGAAACGAGTCGCGACGCAGCTCAATATCAAGCATGTCCCCAGCAATGCCGGTAAGCCCGGCACCGCCGGGCTGAAGCGCGCCCTCTCCCTGATGGAGGCGCATCCCGGCGAAGCCGCTATGGTCGGCGATCAGCTCTTCACCGATATCGTCGCCGGGAATCGCCTGGGTCTGATGACCATCCTCGTCAACCCGCTCAGCCCCCGGGAGTTCCTCGGGACCCGGTTGATTACGCGGACCATGGAGCGCTTTATCCTCCACGGCCCGCTCGAACGGCCGATGTAAGGCCGGCCTACCTACCGCCCGCCCATCATCGGACCCGCCATGGCTCCCATCGAGACCTCCTGGCTGGGCTTCTTGCCCAGAAGCGGCGTCGGGTTGTCCGCATGGTCATCGGAGACCGGCTTTGTCGTCCCACAGGAGGGATCGACGCCGCGCAGCATCATGCCCTGCCCCCGGCTCTCATGCGTCCGTATGCTCGGCGGGTCCAGAGGGTCACGCATCTGTACCAGAAGCGTCGTCCGCGCCTCATTGCTCGTATTGATCCCCGAGCCATGGATCGTCAGGTAGGAGAAGAACAGCACATCGCCCGCCTTCGCCGGTACCGGAATGGCGCTTTCCACGGGATACTCCTGCGGATCGAGATGCCAGCTTCCCTCCGGGTTGTGGGGAAGGATACCGTACTTATGGCTGCCGGGAACCACCCGCACACAGCCCTTCTCGATCGGTGCATCATCGAAGTGTAGGATGGCGGCGATCATCGAGTGGTTCTCATGGGGGAAGAAGGGGGCGTCCTGGTGTAGCGGAAAAGGACTGCCGTTCTCCGGCGGCTTCACAAACGCCTTGCAGTGATGCAACTGTACATTCGGCCCGATCAGATCGGCCGCGACACCGGTAAGACGCTCGTCCACCAGCAGGCGCGCAAACGCCGCCGACTGGAACTGGACATCATGGCAGTGCTGCAGGCGAGTCGCCGCCCCGCCGGCGATATCTTTCGCGCTGCCCCAGGTCGCATCCACACTGCGAAGGGCGGATAGCCGCTCCAGCATGGCATGCTCTTCCTGGCGATA
>Ga0105239_10007218_pt1 | contig 12765 bp, 11 predicted proteins | sample KBSC44metaG_FD_92761 | JGI IMG/M metagenome (GOLD analysis project Ga0105239, IMG submission 92761) | Corn rhizosphere microbial communities from Kellogg Biological Station, Michigan, USA - KBS C4-4 metaG | ecosystem: Host-associated > Plants > Roots > Rhizosphere > Soil | place: Michigan, USA...
GCACGTCTTCGAGGGTCGCCTCTATCTCTATCCGTCTCACGATCGCGAAACCGACATTCCGGCGAACGACAACGGCGATCAGTACGACATGACGGACTATCATGTGTTTTCGCTGGACGCCATTGAGGGCGATGTGACCGATCATGGGGTCGCGCTGGCCCTGGAGCAGATCCCCTGGGCCTCGAAACAGCTCTGGGCGCCCGATGCCGCCGTGAAAGACGGACGCTACTATCTCTACTTCCCGGCGCGCGACCACGCGGGGATCTTTCGTATCGGAGTCGCCGTCGGTTCTGCTCCCGGGGGGCCGTTCACGCCGGAGCCGGAGCCGATTGCGGGAAGTTACAGCATCGATCCGTGCAGCTTTGTAGACGCCGACGGCCAGGGCTATCTCTATTTTGGAGGGATCTGGGGCGGGCAGCTTCAGTGCTGGCAATCGGGACAGTTCGATCCGACCGGAAAGGAGCCTTCCGGAGAGGGGCCGGCGCTCATGCCCCGCGTTGCACGCCTCAGCGACGATATGCGCTCCTTTGCGGGAGAAATTCGGGAGGTGTCTCTGCGGGACGCAGACGGAACGCCCCTAAAGGCGAGCGATCACGACCGCCGATTCTTCGAAGCGGCGTGGATGCATCGTAGAGGAGATCTCTACTACTTCTCCTACTCCACCGGGGACACGCACTTCCTGGTATATGCCACCGGCGACAACCCGCTTGGCCCCTTTACCTACCGGGGCCGCATCCTGGAACCGGTGCTCGGATGGACGACCCATCACTCGATCGTGGAGTTTCAGGGCAGATGGTACCTCTTCTATCACGACGCGTCGCTCTCCGGAGGACAGAGCCATCTCCGCTGCGTCAAGGTCAAAGAGATCTTCTACGCGCCGGACGGATCGATCCTGCCGGTCAACGGTTAGCTCTTTAAGATCATTCAGGAGCAGGCGCTGCGGGGGAGGCGATCTTGTAGCCCAATAGGGAGAGCATTTTTTCCCCGTAGCGCTTCCCAAACTCTCGATAACCCGCCGGAGTGAAATGCAGGTGGTCGGGGCGGCAGGGGCAGCCTGCCGAAGAGATCACATAGGAATGGGGGATTGTCTTCGGCAGATCGTCGATAATGGCGTTCATGCTCGCGCATGCGCCCTTTTGATCGGCATTGACGAGTTCCCTGCCAGCAGCGGCGCCTCCTCGGACTTGAGATTCAAGTCTTTGATCAGGTTGTCGTAAACGCCCTTCACCTTGTTCGGCCACTCTTTGTCGTTAGTGTTGGACTCGCCCTGATGCAGGAGAATGCCTTTGATCACGCCGTCCTTCTGCGCCAATTTCGCCATCTCGACCAGACGCTGATAGGGATTGCCGCCGTAGGACGCGATGATCCCCTTCATCCAGGAGGGAGCTGTCTCCGCATAAGAGGTGTAGTGATCTTTGTCGAACATTTCGATCTTGCAGCCGGCAACCGAGACATTGATCACTCCTACCTTGATGTTGGCAGGAAGATGGGCGATCAGCGTGCGGCCAAAGTAGTCCGTCGGGCCGATGCCGTTCCCCGGTCGCGCCAGCGGCGGAACCGCCGTGTACCAGTGTCCTTTTTCTCGCGGCGGATTCGCAAAATCGACCGCAGCCATCACCTGGAACCTCCCGTCCACCGGCCCCTTGTCCTGCTCTTCAATTCCCGGATAGCCCTCCATATTCGACTGCCCGAAGGACAGGAAGATGTAGAAATTCTTGTCCTGTGCCCGAGCACTTCCGTTCAAAAAGAGCATCACGGCCAACACCAGGAATACTATTTTCATGCGAACACCTTTTCCTCTTCCTCAAGGGAGACATAGTCGGCATTTACGTTTTGCTATCACGTCGTAGCACATTATACCGATGGGAGCGAACGGGTGTCAATCACTCGTTTAGATCCATCATGGTGCATTCAACATCGGCGGGCTGGAACGCAGCATCTCCGAGGCGGAAAAGAAATGTGGACAATCTGGACATGGAATTATCTTTGTGTCATCATACAGTCGGGATCGGGAAACGGGGTAAGTTGATGGTTTCGCTCTCACGAAGGAGACAAAGAAATGGTGACGGCAGCGTTGTTGGTGCGGCTGGAAGCAAGGCCGGGGAAAGAGGCGGATGTCGAGAGCTTTTTGCGTTCGGGGTTGGCGCTCGTCGAGGCAGAGCCTGCGACGACGACCTGGTACGCCCTGAAGTTGGGACCCTCGACCTATGGGATTTTCGACACATTTCCGGATGAGGCCGGCAGACAGGCTCATCTGACCGGGAGAGTCGCGGAAGAGCTTATGGCCAAAGCGCCGGAGCTCTTCGTGAACTCTCCGGTAATCGAAACGGTCGATCTTCTCGCGGTAAAAATACCTTCTTAAGCGCCGCAACCGTGTCGGTTGCGCGCTTTCACCTTACGTAAGGATTACGAAAATGCAACTACACGATGTTCGTTTGAGCAAATATCTCTCGCGCCTGCTGCGCCATCAGCCGCAGGATGCGAGGCTGACCCTGGAGCCGGGAGGCTGGGTCGATGTCGATACGCTGATCGCCAATGCGCGACAGTACAACAATGTGAGTTTTACCCGTCAGGCGCTGGAAGAGGTCGTCGCCAACAACGACAAGAAGCGATTCTCGTTCAACGAGGCGGGTGACAAGATCCGCGCCAACCAGGGACACTCGGTCGAGATCGACCTGCAACTGGAGCCGGTGACGCCGCCGGATACTCTCTATCATGGCACCGCCAGCCGCAACGTGGAATCGATTCTGCGCGAAGGCATTCGCAAAGAGGCGCGTCATCATGTCCACCTGAGCCTCGATGTCGAGACCGCCACCGCTGTGGGCAGACGCCACGGCAGCCCGGTCGTTCTGCGCATCGACGCCGCGGCGATGCACCGCGCCGGACATCTCTTCTACTGTTCGGACAACGGAGTCTGGCTGACCGATAGGGTCAGTCCGGAGTTCATCACAGCTCGTTAGCGAGGCGCGAGAACTGCGAAGACCCTCGCGGGCTGGGGAGAGTACAGTAGGAACTATGTGCTCTCCCTCCCCGCTCCCAAGCCTAATGTTCTTCCAAATGACATGTTGTGTGATAGCTAAGGTGACCACGAAGGTGGTCACTTGGTTGCGAAGCAACCCTAGCGAAGGACTTCAGTCCATTGCATAACACGAGAACTCTTGTGGAAGTGCGCTAAGCCCAAACGTATCGCGCAGAAAGTGGGTTCGAAATGAAAAGAACACGGCCCGGGATAGTGGCCGCAGCCTCCCTCCTGCTCTGTGCTGCCCAACGGTCTCCGGCGCGACAGGAGACCACGAAATTCCTGATGTTTGGGGGTTATGAATGGGAGATTCGCCCCTCCGGTAAGGGCGGGCCGGGTCCCTGCAACTGGAATCCACAAAACGTCTGGCTCGATAAAGCGGGTCTGCATCTGAAAATCACGCGTGTCGTCAATGGCGATAAGACAGAGTGGCAGTGCGCGGAACTCTCTACCAAGCGGGCGCTCGGCATGGGAACCTACCAGTTTCAGGTGACCGGCCCCATCGACCGATTCGATCCGAACATCGTCCTGGGCCTGTTCGACTATCCCCCGTCGCAGGAGGTGGGGCCGGACGGCACCAACGAGATCGACATCGAGTTCGCTCACTGGGGCCATCCGGATGCCCCGATCGGCAACTATACGATCTATCCGGCCTCCGGCAAACGCGGAAAGAACGATAGCCACCCCTTCTCCTTCATCCTCAAAAGCGACGACACCACACAGCGTTTCGCGCGCACCGCCGACAGCGTCACCCTACAATCTCTCCAGGGACACCGAGACGACGACAAGAACGAGATCGCCCACTGGGTCTATGCACCCCTCGACAAACGCCTCATTCCCCAGGCGGCTCTGCCCGTCCACATCAATCTCTGGCTGTTCCAGGGCAAAGCCCCCACCGACAACAAAGAGATCACCATCACCATCAAACAGTTCAAGTTCACCCCCGCTCCCTGACCGGCAACAAGGAATGCACTCGGCCTGCGGCGAATAGGGTGCAAATCGTGGAGTGCAGGAATAGGGAGAAGAAGATGCGGCAAAATAGACGAATCAGCGTGGCAGCCACAGCGCTGTGTGGCCTGTTGATGGGTTTGATGGCGTTACCGGCGCTGACAACACGGGCAGGGGCGCAGGGGACGGAGCCCCAGGTGGTGATGCTCTGGCCCGCAGGGTCCCCGACGCTGAAGGGACAGGATGAGAAGGAGAAACTCTCTCCGCCGAATCCGAAGCCCGGACAGCGCATCAACTCCATCCGCAATGTCCACAACCCTTCCATCGAGGTACACCTGGCTACTGCGGATAAGGCGACCGGCACCGCGATCCTGGTCGCGCCCGGCGGCGGCCATGAGCAACTGGTCTGGGGTTCGGAAGGCACCGATATCGCGAAGTGGCTGAACAGCATCGGCGTCACCGCGTTTGTGCTCAAGTACCGGCTGGCGCAGACACCGAACTACCACTATACAGTCGAGGGGGAGGCCCTGCAGGATACGCAGCAGGCGATACGGATCATTCGGGCGCGAGCGAAGGAGTGGGGAGTCAAGACGGATCACGTCGGTATTCTGGGCTTCTCGGCAGGCGGCGCGCTGGCGGCGCTCGCCGATATTCGCTTCGACCGTGGAAACTCCTCCGTCGCCGACCCGATTCTACAGCAGAGCTGCCGCCCGGACTTCGTGGGGCTGGTCTATGCGGGCTGGGCGCCGATGGACATCACCGCGCCGAAGGACGCCGCTCCGGCCTTTCTCACCAGCGCGGGCAAAGACGACGAGTTTCACGCGCGCGAAACGGTCGAGTTTTTCAACTCCCTGTTCAAAGCCGGAGTGCCTGCGGATCTGATCATCTATAGCCACGGCGGGCATGGCGGCGCGATCAGCCCTCGCAAAGGGATCCCCTTCGGCACCTGGCACATCCGCTTTCAAGAGTGGCTGGCCGACCTGGGGATGCTGAATAAGGCATGAGAGGCAGCTTTTGCCGGGAAAGGTTGAGCGGAAATGGCGGGTGGATGGAGAACGTGGCGGTACGCCGCGATGCTGACGATCGCGCTGGCGTGCGCGGCAGGATACGATTCTGCTGCGCAGGAGAGCAAGCCGCGCCCAACGCAGACCGCCGCGAAAAGCACTTCGGATGCCGACAAACCGATTGCCGCGCGATCCTCCACGAGCTTCTGGGCATTTCAGCCCCCCCATAAGCCCGCGCTTCCCAGCGTGAAGCGGGTGGCCTGGGCGCAGTCTCCTATCGACCGGTTTATCCTGGCCGGACTGGAGGCGAAAGGGCTGCAGCCCGCGCCGTTCGCGGATCGCCGCACCCTGATCCGCCGCGCCACCTACGACCTCACCGGCCTGCCGCCGACCCCCGCGGAGATCCACGACTTTCTCAACGACACCCGCCCCGACGCCTTCGCACACGTGGTGGACCGCCTGCTGGCCTCGCCTGCCTATGGAGAGAGGTGGGGCCGACAGTGGCTGGATGTCGCGCGCTACGCCGACTCGAACGGGGTGGACGAGAATCTGGTCTATGCGAACGCGTGGCGCTATCGGGACTATGTCGTGCGCGCCTTTAATCAGGACAAGCCGATCGACCGCTTCATCCAGGAGCAGATCGCCGGCGACCTGCTTCCATCGATTCCCGACGAGGCCGCCGATTTTGACCGCGTCATCGCGACCGGCTATCTCTCCCTCGGTCCCAAAATGCTTGCCGAAGACGATCCGGTCAAGCAGGAAGAGGACATCATCGACGAGCAGATCGACACTCTGGGCAAGACCTTTATGGGACTGACCCTCGGCTGCGCGCGCTGCCATGACCATAAGTTCGATCCCATCCCTCAGACCGACTACTACGCGCTGGCCGGAATCTTCAAGAGCACCCGCACCATGCTGAACTTCAAGAACATGGCGGAGTGGCAGGAGGTCGCACTGGCTCCCAAAGCTGAGCAGGAGCGGCTGGCGGCGATCGATACGACGATTCAGACGCGCAGGAAAACGCTGGAACAGCGGCGAGCGGCGGCAGGCGAAGCGTTGTTGAAGGAGGCGAAGCAGAAGAGATCGGAGTATCGGGCGGCTGCAAACCTGCTGATCAAGAGCGAGAGAAGCGGCGTCCTCCTGCGTCCGGTCACGGCGGGGCCGGAGCTGCCTTTGCCTAAAGAGGCGATCGTGGTCGAAGCGGAAGACTTTGTGCACGGCAATGTGCTGAAGGATCGGGAGAACTTCGGCAAAGGGATCGGCGTGCTGGTCAATGCCGGACAGTATCCGAATGAGACCGAGTACGAGATCGAGGCGCCGGAGGCTGGCCCCTATCAACTCGATCTGCGCTACGCTGCCGGCGATCCGCGCCCCATCACACTGTTGATCAACGGGGTGGTCGTCGCTTCCCGGGCCGCCGGTCAGGTCACCGGAGGCTTCTTCCCGGACAAGCAGCGGTGGTTCGCCGAAGGTGTCTTCGTGCTGCGGGCTGGTAAAAACCGGATCCGGTTTGAGCGCGCCAGCTACTTCCCACACATCGATAAGCTTCTATTGCTCCCCTGGAAGGGGCAGCCGATCCCGCGTACCTTCGAACAGATCGCCGCTGAAACCGGGCTTGTGCCGGCATTTCTGATACAGGCAGCCGAGCATATCCAGGAGGCTAACTCTGGAACTACGGCAGAACTGGCTTTCCAACTGCCGGACGATCCCGATCCGCTGTTCCCCGAGACGGTGCGCTCCGAGATCCAGCGTCTGCGGGCCGAGATTCAGGAACAGGAGAAGGCGCGTCCGATATTGCCCCGCGCCATGGCGGTCTCGGACAGCGCTCCGGTCAATGTGCGGGTGCATCTGCGGGGAAGCTATCTGACGCTCGGGCAGGAGTGCCCGCGACAGTTCCCGGTTGTGCTGGCCGGCGCGCACCAGACGCCTATCGATAACAAACATAGCGGACGGCTGGAACTGGCGCAGTGGCTCACGCGGCCCGACCATCCGCTGACGGCGCGGGTCTTCGTCAATCGGGTCTGGCGAGGGCATTTCGGGCAGGGCATCGTCGGATCGACGGACAACTTCGGCCTGCTTGGAGAGCGACCCGGCAATCAGCCTCTGCTGGACTGGCTGGCGACCACCTTCGTGGAGGACGGCTGGTCGCTGAAGACGTTGCATCGGCGTATGATGCTGTCGAAGAGCTATCAGATGAGCAGTCGCTACGATGCCCGGGCTGCCCAGGTCGATCCGGAGAACCGGCTGCACTGGCGCAACAGCCGCCATCGGCTGGAGGCGGAGGCGGTGCGGGATGCGGTGCTCGCGGCGAGCGGGCAGTTGGATCGGACGATGGGTGGCACACTGCTGAAGATGCAGGAGCGCCAGTATGTCACGAGCACGGCCAACTCCGATCCGGTGGACTATCGCAGCAATCGGCGCTCGCTCTATCTGCCAGTCGTGCGCAGCGCTCTCTACGACGTCTTCACCGCCTTCGACTTCGGAGACCCGACGGTGATGAACGGCGACCGCCCCACCACGACCGTCGCGCCCCAGGCGCTCTTTATGATGAACAGCGCGCTGGTGCTGGAGCATACGAAGGCGATGGCAGGCGCACTGCTGGCCCATGCGGACCTGGACGACACCGGGCGTATCCAACTCGCCTATGAGACCTGCTACGGCCGACCCGCATTGCCTGCCGAAGCGTTGCGCGCCCGGGAGTTTCTCCAGCGATTCGCGGCGCTCTACGCCATGCAGCCTCCCAATGGGGTACCCGCGCAGCAGCGGGCCTGGCAGAGCCTTTGCAAAGCGCTGATCGCGTCCAACGAGTTTATCTACGTAGAGTAGGGCGAAGAGAGGGAGCAGGAATCGGCATGAATGCACACTGGAACAGCGGGGGCAAGCCGCGACTGACGCGTCGGGAGATGCTTCAGTGCAGCAGTATCGGCTTCGGCAATCTGGCGCTGCTGACGCTGTTAGCCGAAGGCGCGCAGGCCGACAGCGGCGCGACCGTCAAGTCGGCCGGACACGCTGCGCCGAACCCGCTGGCGCAGAAGCCGCCGATGTTTGCGCCACGTGCGAAACGCGTGATCTTCGTCTTTCTGCACGGCGGACCGAGCCAGGTGGACACGTTCGATCCCAAGCCGCTGCTGACACGCGATCATGGGAAGCCACTGCCGTTCGATAAGCCGCGTGTCGTCTCCTCCCCCACCGGCAACCTGCTCAAGTCGCCCTGGGAGTTCAAGCGCTACGGCAAGTCCGGGATCGAGGTCAGCGACCTGTTCCCTTCTCTCGGCGGCTGCGTGGACGACCTCTGCTTGATCAACTCCATGTACGGCTCGAACTCGCGCCACGGTGGTGCGCTCCTGGAACTGCACACCGGCTCGGACACCTTTGTCCGGCCTTCGATGGGCTCCTGGATCACCTACGGTCTGGGCACGGAGAACCAGAATCTGCCCGGCTTCATCACCATCTGCCCGACCCTCACGCACGGCGGCGTCAACAACTGGAGTTCCGCCTTCTTGCCTGCAGCCTATCAGGGCACGCCGATCGGCAACGCCAGTATCGACGCTGAGAAGGCGAAGATTCCCTTCATCGAGAACACGGAGACGCCCCGCGCGGTGCAGCAAGAGGAGTTGGAACTGATCAACCGGATCAATCGCGACGGATTGGCCAAAACCGGCCCGGACCCCGCGCTGGAGGGCCGGATCGGCTCATTCGAACTGGCGTTCCGAATGCAGATGGCGGCCCCGGAACTGGAGGACATCTCCGGCGAATCCCCCGCCACCCGGCAACTTTACGGCCTGGACGACCCCAAGACGCGCAACTTCGGCCGACAGTGCCTGATGGCCCGCCGGTTCGCCGAACGGGGCGTCCGGTTCGTGCAGGTGACCCACAGCTACAAGTGGGATCAGCACAGCGATCTCTATAAGGAGCACACCAGCAACGCCAGGGAAGTGGACAAGCCGATTGCCGCGCTGCTCCAGGATCTCAAAGCGCGCGGCCTGCTGAAGGACACGCTGGTCGTGATCGGAGGGGAGTTCGGACGCACGCCCTGCGCCCAGGGCACCGACGGCCGGGACCACAACCCGCATGGCTTTACCATGCTGTTGGCGGGCGGCGGCGTCAAAACCGGCTTCAAGTACGGTGCCACGGACGACTACGGCTACTACGCCGCCGAAAACAAGGTGCATATCCACGACCTGCACGCCACCATCCTGCACCTGCTCGGCCTCAACCACCTCAAACTGACCTACCGCTATGCCGGTCGCGATTTCCGCCTGACCGACGTCTCCGGCAAAGTCGTCCACGACATCATCGCTTGACAATCAGGAGAGAAGGTGGTCGATAGACCATTAGACCCCAGGGCGCTATAATTGCATAGTTCTACGAATTCATATATCACATTGCTCACGGGAGCATCCCTGCACCGTTTTATCGTCCAACAGAGTTATGCCGACGAGCCGGGTGGCAATTATCCACCAGCGGAACTGGTAGAGCCGATCATTGAGGTAATGTCGCGGGTCAACTTCAATGCTCCCTCTAATGAACGCATCGGCGATAACCAATTATCCTGGTCGGCAATGCTCGCTCAACATATGCACGACCTTTGGCAGGGCTGCGAGAAACTTCTAAACCAATTATGGCGTGTCTATATACGAAGTGGAATCAGCTTCCGAGCGGCTCGATAGTCACGGTTTCGTTGTCGCGGAAGGGGATGGTGAGAGTGTATCCTTCCAAGAGCAAAGTTCCAAGAAGCGGTCATCTACCCATCGCCAAAACCTGCACGTCAATCTCCTGCCAGTTCCACACGATGGCTGCTCCATGCACTGCGGTACTCTTGCGTCGATCATCGGCCAAGTTGGCATCCAAACGGTAGAGGAAGGGCAAGCCGAGTGCGGTGACAGCCGTGGCAGGAAGCATCAGAAAACCATCAAAACCGGTGTCGATCACAAATTCAATGGCAAGATGCCGCTGATCTGGTAGAATCAGCGGTACTTCTATTCGGGGTTGTCTTCCATGGACTTTGCCATTCATTTGTCGGTAGTCCGGGTTAGGGTGCTGCCCACCGCGAAAACAGCATCGTAGCCGATGCGAATGGCGAAGAGATTATAGGGATTGGTGTCCGGATAGCGTGTTCTTAACCGTTTGTTTGCCTGAATGCCGTCCGTATCGATCTCGTAATGCCCGTTTTCCACATCGACGAGAATGATCTTTCCGATATTTTCGGGTCGTTCTACGCTCGGACGCAGTTCCTGCTCGTAGAGCAAGTGCCCCCGTTTATTGATTTCCATATTGCTTAGATGGGTTTTCGACATAATGCTGCACCTCCTGCAGAAGGATATGATAGACATTATACCACGGCTTTACCGGACGAAAAGGTTCGATACGACAGCATTCGCAGTACTCGCTCGAAGTAAATTTGTCCAGGTTTATTACCCGGCGTGCTCTTCTGTGGGAATGCACTCATCATCTGAATAGAGACAGAATTTTGGACTGAAGCCCGGAATTGTGACAAGATCAGCGGTCAAACGGGAGCAAATCAGTCCTCACATGGTATAATACTTGACAATACGGGTGTGGATGGATTAAGGATTCAGGGAGCCTTCGAAGCGTACGAAGACCTCGACATTGCGGTAGGTGTGTACGATCGGTTCGCCTTTTGCCTGCCCGAGAACGCTGACGACTTTGGAGAGGCTGTCGGAAGTCAGGCCGTTGGGGGCGGTGATCGTCACCTGAATGCGGTCGGTGAGCGCCTGGCCGGTGCGCGGATCGACGATGTGAGAGTAGCGTTTTCCGCCGATCTCGACAAACTGTTCCGTATCCCCGGAGGTAGAAACGGCCCTGTTGGCGAATAGAAGCACAGGAGCCTGGGGAGTCTTTTCGGCGTTCGCCACCTCGATCTTCCATCCTGTCTCACCGGGGGGAGGATCCGTGACGACGATGTCGCCGCCCGCCTCCACTAGAGCGCGCGTGATCCCGTTCTTGCGGAGCGCCTCCTGCGCACAGTCGTCGGCATAGCCTTTGCCGATGCCGCCCAGATCGAGCTTCATGCCGGGGACCAGCAGGCGCACCGTCTGCTTTCGCGAATCCAGCACCACCTTGCGCCAACCGACGAGGGCGAGGGCAGAGGTGACCGCTTGCGGAGACGGCAGGACATGGGTTTTGCGCGCCTGACGCCAGAGGGCGATCAGGGGGCCGCAGGTCACATCGAACGCGCCGTCGCTCTTTTTCGCGACCTCCTGGGCACGTTGGAGCACCGTAAAGAGGTCTTTGCTGACGACGACAGGCGGGCCGCCCGCTTTTGCACAGAGCCGCATCAGTTCGCTGTCGGGGCGGTAGTCGCTCATGATCGTGTCGAGCTGCGCAAACCGTTCGAACGCGGCCGTGCAGGCGCGTTCCGCAGTCGGTTTGTCGGGCGCATAGACCACCAGTCGGACATCCACGCCCATATGGTATTCGGTATAGGAATAGCGTGTGAGGGGGCCTGTATCGGCACGGCAGAGAGCGGTCGCGAGTATCCACCAGGCGACGACAGCACTGAGGGAAAGGGAAATCTGACATTTGAAACCACGCATTTTGTTCACCATAGCACCCGGAAAATCGGCATCGAAGCCCCGGCGAGGCGTCCTGCGGATCGCTCTCCCCGTGGTCGGTTCGCTGCTCTGTATTATACCTGCCGTCCTGCGAGCGCCGTATGCCCGCGCCGCCTCCCCGCAGAGCCTGAAGACGGTCGCGCTGGTCAAGCAGGGAACGGAAGCCTTGAAGCCCTATGACCTGACGATGCCGAACTCGGTCGTGAAGGTCCATATGGTCGCGATTCCCGCCGGCAGCCTGACGGTCGCCGGCAAGAAGACGGAGGTCAAGCCGTTCTGGATCGCGGACACCGAGATGACCTGGGAGGCATACGACACCTTCCTCGCCAGCGGAGAGCCTTCGAAAGCCTACGACCAGACCGAATTCGCCGCCGACGCCATCGCCCGCCCCAGCAAATCGTACATCCTGCCCGACCTGGGCTGGGGCCACCACGGCTATCCGGTCATCAACGTGAGTTCCCTCTCCGTCACGATGTTCTGCCGCTGGCTCTCGAAGGAGACCGGTAAAAAGTACCGCCTGCCGACCGAGACCGAATGGGAGTACGCCTGCCGCGCCGGTTCAACCTCGAACAAGCCGATGACGCCCGCGCAGGCGAATAAAGTCGCCTGGTATGCCGCCAACAGCGACAGCAAGACGCACCCGGTCGGGAAGAAGCTCCCCAACGCCTGGAAACTGTACGACATGGAGGGCAATGTGGGCGAATGGGCGACCGAAGCGGATGGTAAATTCGTCCTCTGCGGCGGGCTGTTCCGAGACAATCCGGATCGGCTGCTGCCCACCATGCGCCGGCACTTTACCCCGGCCTGGCAGGCCACCGACCCCCAACTTCCCAAAAGCCGCTGGTGGCTGGCCGACGGCAAATTCATCGGATTTCGCATCGTCTGCGAGCCCTAGAACGGGGTCGAACCCCCGCGCTGAAATTTAATGCGCGGCAGCATTGAATTTGGGGTGCCCGGAGGGCGACCTATCCTGGGAAGTCCACCTTCGTGGACTCAAGGCATTCCAGTCCACGAAGGTGGACTTCCCATTTCAGAACGGCAATTCATTGCCGGGCTGCGTGATCAAAGGAGAGTGTGATGACGGATTCTAAATCTCGGCGTGAGTTCCTTCAGAAGACGGCGACGACCGGGGCGGCGCTGCTCGCTACCGGCAACTACGCGTACGCACAGGGCTCGGATCGCCTCAAAGTGGGGTTGATCGGCTGCGGCGGACGCGGTA
>Ga0105239_10007220_pt1 | contig 12763 bp, 10 predicted proteins | sample KBSC44metaG_FD_92761 | JGI IMG/M metagenome (GOLD analysis project Ga0105239, IMG submission 92761) | Corn rhizosphere microbial communities from Kellogg Biological Station, Michigan, USA - KBS C4-4 metaG | ecosystem: Host-associated > Plants > Roots > Rhizosphere > Soil | place: Michigan, USA...
GAGTTGCCGGCGTTGCACGATATCGCGTTCGCGCAAACGCCGGCCGACCTGCTGCGCACGCGTCCGGAAATCCGCAAAGCCGAACTCGATGTGCTGCGTGCCGCCGGCGACCTCGGCATTGCGCGCGCCGACCTGTGGCCGAAGCTTGCACTCGGCGGATTCCTCACCTCATCCACGCGCATGGTCGGCGACGTCGATCGTCCGAACAAGGCGATCGGCGGCATCGGCCCGGTCATCCAGATTCCCATTTTCGACTGGGGCATGCGCCGTGATGTGGTCAATGCGCGCGAAGCCGCGCTGCAAGCCGCGGTGCTCGGCTACAAGCAGGCCGTGCTCGAGGGCATTGCCGAAGCCGAAAATGCGCTCGCGCAATGGCAGCGTGCGCAAACGCAACTCGCAGCCTTCAGCGCTTCCGTGATTGCTGCCAACCGCGGTGCCGAACGCGCGCGCAATCTGCAGAACATCGGCCTGGCCGACAAAAGCGACGCCGCCAGCGCACAAATCGGCGCGACGCAAGCACAGCTTGGTTTGGCGCTCGCGCAACGCGAAACGGCGATCGCGTTCGTTGCCGTCTACAAGTCCTTCGGCGGCAGCGTGCCGCCGCTGCAGTTGCGATGAGCGTCGTCGCCCTCGCCCGCCGCACGTTGTTCTACGAATGGCGCAAGTTCCTGCCGGCTGCGCTCGCGGTCGCGTTTTCCGGCCTGCTGCTGCTGATGCAGGCGGCATTGATGTTCGGCATTTTCGACAGTGCCAGCGTGTACGTGAACAAGTCCGACGCCGATCTGTGGGCCGGCTATCCGGGCACGCAGACGATCGAACTCGGCCGGCCGATTCCGCACGATACGGAAATGGCGCTGCTCATCGATCCCGACGTCGCCCGCGTCGAAGCGTTCCACTGGCTCGACGGCGACTGGCGCGGACCGGCCAGCCGCGGCAGCGTCTCGGTGTTCATCTCCGGCATCGATCCGCGCCCGGACGGCCTGATGTTCGCGCAGGCACTGCGGCCGGACGTGCGCGCGAAACTGGACGAGCCGAACTCCGTCATCGTCGATGAAGCCGACCTGCCGAAACTCGGCCTCGACATCGGCGGCAGCGCGACGCTCAACGGTCGTCGCGTGAAGATCGTCGCGGCGACGCCGGGCTTGCGCGCGCTCGGCGGCGTCAACATCGTCACCTCGATCGCGACGGCGCGGCACTTGAACCCTGACACGAACGAGCCGGACAAGGTCGCCTATTACGTCGCCAAGCTGCGCCCCGGCGCGAATCCCGAAACCGTGCGCGACCGCATTCAGCAGGCGTGGCCGCAGCGCCGCTTCACGCTGTGGACGAAAGCCGAGTTCGCCCATACCGCAGCGACGTACTGGATGTTCGAAACCGGCGCGGGTCTGGGTTTCGTGTTCTTCACGTTCATCGTCTTCCTCGTCGGCACGGTGATCACGAGCCAGACGCTGGTCGCCGCGGTCGCGAGCCATGTGCGTGAATACGCCATGCTCAACGCGCTCGGCGCCGGTCGCGCCGCGCTGCGCCGCGTCGTGCTCGAACAGGCGCTCTGGGTCGGCGGCTTCGGCAGCATCTTCGGCGCCATCGTCAGCGTGCTGCTGACCCTGCTCGCGATCGGCCAGAGCGTGCCGATCGCATTCGACATCACCGCCGGCATCGGTTGCGCGATCCTGGTCATGACGATCGCACTGGTCTCCGGCGTCATGGCTGTGCGCACGATCAGTACGCTGGAGCCGGCGAGTCTGCTGCGCTGATGGCCACCACCCACGCACTGCTCGCCGAAGACGTCGCCAAGGCCTACGCCACGGGCACGGTCTCCACGTCCGTGCTCAACGGCCTGTCGATTGCGCTGGAGGAACGCGAGCTCGCGCTGGTGCTCGGGCCGTCGGGTTCCGGAAAAAGCACACTGCTGGCCATCCTCTCCGGGCTGCTGCGCCCGGACCGCGGCCGCGTCGTCGCTCTCGGCGAGGACTTGTGGAAATTGTCGCAGACCGAACTCGAGCGTTTTCGCCTGCAGCACACCGGTTTCGTCTTCCAGGGCTTCAACCTGTTTCCGGCGCTGACCGCCGTCGAACAGGTGATGCTGCCGCTCGGCTACCTCGGGCTCGACCGCAAGACCGCGTACAACCGCGCGCTCGCGGCGCTGGAGGAGGTCGGCCTCGGCTCGCGCGTCAAGCTGCGGCCGCTCGAGATGTCCGGCGGTGAGAAGCAGCGCGTGGCGATCGCCCGTGCCCTGGCCAAGAAGCCGCAACTGTTGTTCGCCGACGAGCCGACCAGCGCGCTCGACAGCGTCAACGGCAAGATCGTCATCGATTCGCTGCATCGCATCGCGCGCGTGTTCGGCGCCACCGTGGTCTGCGTCAGCCACGACCATCGTCTCGCCGCGAGCGCCGATCGCGTGATCACGATCGCCGACGGCAAGATACTGTCCGATGTCGCGCGCGCCGACGGCGCCGCTGCGATTCCAATTCCGCTCGAGGAATTCTCGCAATGAACGCAAGCCGATTCGCTTTCGCCGCCGCCGCGTTCGTACTCGCCGCGTGCTCGCATTCGAATGCCGACCACGCGCCCGCAACGCCAGCGCCGACGCCGGCGTACGCGGCGATCGCGCGCGGTCAGGTCGACGTCGACGGCGGACTGATCAGGATCACGGCGCCACGCGACGGCCGCATCGCCGAGCTGCATGGCGAGCCCGGCGCGACGGTGAAAGCCGGCGCGGTGCTGGCAAAACTCGATGCCCATCAGGCCGAGCTCAACGCCGGCGTGGCGCAGGCGGAGGTCGATCAGGCGCAAGCCCGCGCGAACGCGCTGCGCACGAAAGTCGCCGGCATGAAAACGCGCGCCGAACGCGCCGCCGAAGCGGCGCAGGCCGGTGCGGCGACACAACAAGCGGCCGACGATGCCAGACAGGCACTCGCCGAATTGAATGCGGAGATCGGCGAAGCGGACGCCGCCGTCGAAGCGGCAAAGCAAAAGCTCAAGCAGGCGCGTCACGAAATCGACGTATTGACGTTGCAGGCGCCGGTGGACGCGCGCGTGGTCGCGCGCACCGCGCATCTCGCCGATGTGGTCTCCGTGCAGAGCAACGCCGCGCTGTTCACCTTGCTGCCCGACGCGCCGCGCATCGTGCGCGCGGAATTGAACGAGGCGTTCATCGCGAAAATCGCCGTCGGCACGAGCGCCGACGTCGCGGCGGAAGACGGCAGCGACAAAGTCTACAAGGCCACGGTGACGCGCATCGGCGACGTGTTCGGTCCGAGCAAGCTCACCGAGGAAGCGCAGGAAGCCTCCGATACCCGCGATGTCGAATGCATCCTGCGTCTGGACAGCGATGCGCTGCGCGTGGGACAGCGCGTGCAGGTGCGCTTCAAGGCGCACTGAAGCAACTTATTCGGCGCTCTTGGTCGATGCTACGATAAGGCAAATTCCTCACCGGCGAGGATCGAAAATGCGAATCAGGATCGTCGGCCTCCCGGCGCTGCTGTTCGGCACCGCGTCCGCATGGTGCGCACCGCACGCCTACGTGGCCAATGAAGGAGATGGCACGGTTTCTGTAATCGACACACGCACCGATGCGGTGACGCGCACGCTGGTCGCGCACGGTGAGTCCGGCGACAAGCTGCAGGCCGCCGTGGCCGATCGCGGCGAACACACGTTGTTCGTCGTCGATGCCGTGAGCAGCCAGCTGGTCGCCATCGACCTCGCTTCCGGTCAACCGCGGGCGCGGATCAACGCCGGCAAGAGTCCGGAAGGCGCCAGCCTCTCGCCATCGGGCAAAACGATCGCCGTCTGCGGCGAGGACGACAATGTGGTCACGTTCGTCAGCGTGGCGGCCCGCAAGGTCACCGGGACCGCACCGACCCGCGGCAAGAATCCGGAACATTGCGAATGGGCCAGCGACGAGCGCTGGCTGCTGACGAGCAACGAGAACTCCGACGATGTCGACGTGATCGATGTCAAGGCGCGGACGTCGGCTGCGCTCATCCATGTCAGCGGACACCCACGCGGCATTGCGATCCTGCCCGGCAAGCACATTGCCTACATCGCCCAGGAAGCGGCCAATGGTGTCGACGTGGTCGATTTCGATCAGCGCAAGGTGCTGCGCTCGATCCCGACCGGCGTGCGTGCGGCCGGCGCCCTCGCCAGCAGCGACGGCCGACGCGTCTATGTTGCCAACGGCGGCAGCGCCACGGTTTCCGTGATCGATACCGCCACCGACAAGGTGATTGCCGACGTTCCGGTAGGCAAACGCGCCTGGAACATGGCGCTCACCGGCGACGGCAAGAAACTCTATGTCGCCAACGGCCGTTCCAACAGTGTCAGCGTGATCGATACCGTAACGTTGAAACCGATCAAGGAAATTGCCGTCGGCGAACGCCCATGGGGTGTGCAGATCCCGTGAAGCATTCGCGCTGATACGGTGCCGGATTTGGCGAATCAGAAAAGGAAATCTGATCGATGCGCAACAACAATGCCTGTCTGCTGCTTGTGCTGTTCTGTTGCGGGGCGTCAGCCGACGAGTCGGCGGACCAGACCAGTCTCGCGCCGATCGTGGTCACCGCGACGCGACAGGCGCAAGCAGCGTTCGAGTTTCCCGCGTCCGTCGATGCCGTCGCGCCGGACCAGGCCGGTGCGAACAGCCCCGGCATCAATCCTTCCGAATATTTGCTCGGCGTGGCCGGAGTGGTCGCGCGTGACCGGCAAAATTACGCGCAAGACGAGCAGATTTCGATCCGTGGTTTCGGCGCGCGCTCCAGTTTCGGCGTGCGCGACGTGCGCCTTTTCAGCGACGGCATTCCCGCGTCCATGCCGGACGGGCAGGGCCAGGTGTCTAATTTCAACTTCGATTCGGCCGATCGCATCGAGGTGCTGCGCGGTCCGTTTGCCGCGCTGTACGGAAATGCATCGGGCGGCGTGATCCAGATATTCACGGCCGACGGTGGCGAACCGCCGGAATTGCGCAGCACGCTTGCCGCCGGCGACTACGGCACCTATCGCATCGGTGTCGGCGCGCGCGGCGTGGACGGTGTTGTCGACTACAACCTGGCGCTGTCGCATTTCTATCTCGATGGCTACCGCGGGCACGGCCGCGCCGAACGCGACAACGCGAACCTTAAAACCGGCATCCGCTTTGGCGAGAACCGCAAGCTGACGCTGCTCGCCAACAGCGTGGTCATCCCCAACGCGGACGATCCGCTGGGTCTGACCCGCAGCCAGTTCGATCAGGATCCACGCCAAGCGCAGGCCGCCGCCGTGCAATTCGACACGCGCAAGAGCGTGCACCAGACTCAGCTCGGCGCGATTTACGAGCAGGCGCTGGACGCCAATCAGGACCTCACCGCGCTGGCTTATTACGGCCAACGCAGCGTGGAGCAGTTTCAGGCGATCCCGCTGAGCGTGCAGGCACGGCCAACGAGTCCGGGCGGCGTGATCGAGCTGGGCGGCGACTACGGCGGGGCCGACCTGCATTGGGTCTGGCGCGGAACCCTGGGGCAACGCCCGTTCGATGTCACGGTCGGCACGACCTACGATCGACAGGACGTGCAGCGCCGCGGCTACAACAATTTTGTCGGCGACATCCTCGGTATCCAGGGCGATCTGCGTCGCGACGAACAGGACGCTGTCTACAACTTCGATCAGTACCTGCAAGCGACCTGGGATTTCGCTTCGCGCTGGAAACTGAGCGCCGGCGCGCGCCACAGCGCGGTGCATTTTGCCGTGGACGACCATTTCCTCACGAACGGCGACGACAGCGGCAGCCGCTCCTATTCCGCCACCACGCCTGTCGCCGGACTGCTGTTCCGCGCTGCACCGGCGTGGCGCCTGTACGCTGCCTACGGAACCGGCTTCGAAACACCGACATTCAATGAACTGGGCTACCGCACCGACGGCAGCGCCGGCATCAATTTCGCGCTGCTGCCGGCGCGCAGCCGCAATGGCGAATTCGGGTCGAAACTGCAACTCGGCCAGGGCGAACTCGATGTGGCCATGTTTCGCGCCGACACTCGCCACGAGTTGGCCATCGCCACTTCGGCCGGCGGCCGCACGACGTTTCAGAACATCGATCGCGCGCGCCGGCAAGGGGCGGAAGCGAGTTTCAAATATGCGTTCGCCGGCAACTTGCGCAGCGAGCTGACCTACACCTATACCGGCGCCTCGTTCCGCTCTGCATTCCTGACCTGCGGCACCGGACCCTGCACGACGCCTACCACGCTCGTGGACAGCGGCGCCCGCATCCCCGGCGTGCCCAGGTCGCTGTTTCATGCGGAGCTGGCCTACGGCGCGAGCGTCGCGTGGAACGCGAAGATCGAGGCCGAAGCGGCGTCGCGAACGCCGGTCAACGATGTGAACACGCAATTCGCGCCGGGTTACGCGATCCTCGATGCAAGCATCGGCCATGTGTTCGCGCGCGGCGGTGCGGACGTCTCGATGTTCCTGCGCCTGAACAACGCGTTCGATCGCCGCTATGTCGGCTCGGTGATCGTCAACGAAAGCAATGGACGCTATTTCGAGCCCGCGGCCGGGCGCACGCTGTTCGCCGGTTGCAGCATCGCCTGGAAGCGCTGAGCGCGCCACGCACGATGGCGCGGCGTGACGCACGGCGCGTCGAATCGATTGGCCGCGCTACTGCGCCGAGAACGCTTCGTCGAGGAAACTGTGCATCAGGGCGAACCCGCGCTTCGCCGCGCGCTCGTTGTATTGGCAGCCGGGCACCTCGCCATGCGCGGTCGGAATCGCGAAGCAATGCACCGCTCCGCCGAACGCGACGAACTCCCAATCCACCTTGGCGTCGCGCATTTCCTGCTGGAAGCCGGCAATCTGCTCCGGCGACTCGAATTTGTCGTCGGCGCCGTGCAGCACCAGCACTTTTGCCTTGATGTTCTTCGCCAGCGCCGGATCGTCGGTGGACAGATTGCCATGGAACGAAACGACACCCTGCACGTCCGCGCCGCTGCGGGCGAGATCGAGCGTCGTCGCGCCGCCGAAGCAGAACCCGAACGCGCCCCAATGCTTGCCGTCGAGCGGCGCCTTGCCGACCTGCGCCTTGAGCTGGTCGAGCGCCGCATCGATGCGCGCGCGCAGGTCGGCACGATGGTCGTACATCGCCTTCGTCGCCGCGCCGGCCTCGTCCGGATTCTTCGGGCGCACCGCAGTGCCATAGACGTCGGCGACGAGAATCACGTAGTCCTTGCCGGCGATCTGTTTGGCCAGCGCGATCTGGTTCTCGTTCATGCCGAGCCAGTCGGGCGTCATCACCAGGCCGGGACGCGGCGTTTTTACGCCATCGTCGTATACAAGTACACTTTGCATCGGCTTGCCGCCGACCGAGTAATCGATGTTCCTGGTGACCATCGCCGCCGGCGCGGAAGCGATGCCGAATGCGGAAAGTATCCAGGCTGCGAGCAGGCGTTTCATGGCATCCCTCCTTGGCAGGAATTGCAATAATACTGCGACCGTTCCGGTCTTGCATGCGTTGCCGCAGCAGCTGTTAAACTCTGAACCACACCCGGGGAAGTTCGATGAAACGAGTCGTCATCCTTGCCGCTGTGTTGCTTGCCGGTGCGTGCTTCGACACGGCCGCCCAGCACAAGCCGGAAAACGTGATTCATTACCGGCAGAGCGCAATGACGCTGATCGGCTGGAACTACGCGCCGCTGTCCGCGATGGTCAAGGGCAAGCTGGCCTGGGATGCGAAGGAATTCGCGCTGCACGCCGAACGCATCGCGCAACTGGCGCCGCAAATCCATGAAGGTTTTGCCAAGGGCTCCGACAAGGGCGCGGAAACGGACGCGAAGGCGGACATCTGGGCGAATCCGGAAGACTTCCAGGGCAGGATAACGGATTTCGTCAACGCCTCGAAAGCGCTTGCGGACGTCGCAAAAAGCGGCGACGAAGGCAAGATGAAAGAGGAATTCAAGAAACTTGCGGGAGCCTGCAAGGGTTGCCACGACAAATACAAGGCGGATTGATCTTCTTCTTCAGCGATCCGCCCAGCACGCGAACGCAGCGACCGCGGCGCAGCACAGCAGCAGCAGCAGGAGCGCCAGCCAGCCGCTGGCAAAGCGCAACGGGGCGGTTCTTTCCGGCAAGGCCTTGTGCCCGCTGATCAGCGGCAAGATCAGGTTGTCGTGCCGGAGCAGCAGGTACAGCAGCGCCGCGAGCACATGCGCCGCGATCAGCACGAGCAGCAGGTTCTGATTCCATCCGTGCAGGCGCGTCATCCATTTCACCGTGCGTTGCGAGACCAGGCCCGCGAGCGGGCCGTCGGTGTCGATCTCGTCGCTGGCGAACAGGCCGCTGCCGATCTGCACGGCGATCGAGACCAGCATCGCCAGCACCGACCAGCCGCCGAGCGGATTGTGGCCTATGCTGGTTTGTGGATTAGTGGATAATTGCGCACGCAGGTAGCGCGCCACGCCGCGCGGACCGCGCACGAACTCGACGAAGCGGCTGGTCTGCGAACCGACGAAGCCCCACGCCACGCGAAACATCAGCAATGCGAGCGTGGCGTAGCCGAACCAGAAGTGCCAGCGCATGTCGAGCACATGGAATTCGCCGGTCGCATATTGCAGCGCGACCAGAATGACGAGCAGCCAGTGGAAGGCGCGCGTGGGCAGGTCCCACACGCGCACGAGCAGGCGCGGGTCGCGCGCCGACATCACGCGATTCCCAGGCCGTCGATCTGCGCGATCGCGGCCGCGTCGAAGCCGGCCAGGCGCGCGAATTCGCGGCCGCGCTCGGCGTAGTCCCTGAACTGGTCGAAGCTCGGCGCGCCGGGCGAGAGCAGCGCGATGCCGCCGGGAGGCGTCAACGTGCGCGCGGTAACCAGCGCGTCGCCGAGCGTCGGCGCCGACACCAGCATGAATCCTGGCGCCTCGATCGCGCACAGGGTTTCGACGATACGCGCGCCGTTGGCGCCGGTCGCGATGATCGCGCGCGGCGGGTTTTGCATGACGTACTCCGCGAACGGATTCCAGTCCACGCCGCGGTCGAAACCACCGACGATGACAGTGATGGCGCGTTTGCCGAATGCGCGCAACGCTTCGATCGTGGCGTAAGGCGTGGTGGAAATGCTGTCGTTGACGTATTCGACGCCGGCGCACGCGCCCAGCACTTGCAGACGATGCGGCAGCGCCTTGAATGTGGCGACATGCCGCGCGAGCACATGCGCGTCCTCGCCGGCGGCTTCGAGCGCCGCGAGCGCCGCGCAGACATTCTGCGCATTGTGGCGGCCGCGCAGCGGAATGCCGGCAACGGCGAGAACCCGCTCGTTGCCGCGCCAGATGCCGTCTTCACGCGCGTGCCAGCCCGCAGCGTCGCCGAACATGCTCAGTGTCGGCGCTCCCGCCACGCGCGCGAGCAGTTCGGGCTGGGCGTTGACCACGAGCGCGTTCGCCCGTGCGCCGATCGCGAGCTTGTCGGCAAGATAGCGCTCGCGCGTGCCGTGCCAGTCCAGATGATCTTCGTAGAGATTGTTGATCACCGCCACGCTGGGCGCCCCGCCGAAATCGCGGGTCTGGAAGCTCGATAATTCGATCACCCACCAGTCCGGCGCGCGCGGCGGATCGAGCAGTTCGAGCAGCGGCATGCCGATGTTGCCGGCCAGCGCAACACATTTTCCACTTTTGCGCAAAATGTGCGCAATCAGCGCGCTGACCGTGCTCTTGCCTTTCGTGCCGGTCACGCAGATCGTGCGCGCGTGCGGGTTTTCCGCAAACCACAGCGCGCTGCCCGAGATGAAGCGCACGCCGGCCGCTTCGGCTGCGGAAATCGATGGTTGGTACGGACTCACGCCGGGGGATTTGACGACAATCTCGAAGCGCTCCAGCATCGCCGCGGCGGGCGCAGCAGTCGCGGCCGTCACGCCGGCAGGCCGCACGGATTGCGCTTCTGCTTCGGAGCAGAACAACGTCAGCGGTTTGTCCGGAAAGCGCTTGCGCAACGCTGCCAGCGCTGCCCGGCCTTCGCGGCCGTATCCCCAGACCGCCACGCGCGCATCGGCGAGGTCAGCCAGGCGCACGCGCGAGTTCCCGCAGTCGTTCCGGCAGGAAATGTTCGTGCGCTGGCGTCAACAGCGGCGCCAATGCAAGCGCGCCGTGGTCCAGCTGCGGCTCGATCTCCTCGACAAATCGCGCAACCAGCGCGTCTTCGCGCCACTCCGGCCGCAGTGTCAGGAAATGCATGGCGGCGCGCGATTCGCGGCCCTCGCCGACGCATTCAAACGGCTTGTGGTCGCGGTATTCCAGCAATGCGTCGAATCCCGGTGCGAGTGCAGCGTCGTCGAGCAGGTTGCGGCCGAAAATCGCCAGCAGGCGCGGCTTGGCGACGAACGGCGCGAGCGCGAGAAACACGAAGTGACATTTTGGACATTGCCCGCACCAGCGGTCCGACGGCCGTTCGCCGCGGATGCGGAAATTGCGATTGCAGCTCGAGAACACGTCGTCGTAGCGTGCGGTTTCCGCGAATGCGCGCGTCACCGCCAGCTCCGACCATGGCCGCAGCAGCGAAAAATAATCCAGGTCCGCGGCGATCTGCGACTTTGTATACTCGCGCAGGCGGCGCTCGAAATCCAGACTCTTGCTCCACTGGTGATTGACCGGCTGGCCGTCGTACTCCAGCGTGGCAGCCGATGCCGAGCGCTCGTTCGAGAACGCGATGGCGTCGTAGCCGTACAGGATCGCCGCGCACAGCAGGATCGCCGAATTGATTGCCGTTACCGGAATATGGCCGTTCCACGCGCCGAGCCGGTTGTATTCGAACAGCTCCGGCGCGAGACGCCGTTTGATGTTCAGCGCTTCCAGTCCGGTGCGCTGGACGCAAGCCGCGATCAAGGCCGATTCGCCGACCCACGCCGCGGTCATCGGTTCGCCGACGGCCTTGAGCATTTCCACGCTGACGAGCGAATCCTTGCCGCCGCCGATCGGGACGAGCGTTCGGCGCGGCAGGCTCAGCAATGCTGCCGGCGCCGGCACCTCGGCGCCGCGCGGAAAACCAATGCGCCCACGCAAATCCAGCTGGTTCTGGTAGGCGAACTCGGCGAGCCCGTGAAAGTATACTTGTTCGAGGAATTCCGCCGTCGCCGCGTCGAGTGCGCCGGACTCGACGCGGATCTCGTCCGGCACGCCGGCCTTGTAGTAGCTGACGCCCGCGAGCAGATGCAGCAATCCCAGCGCCGCGTCGAATGCGCCAGAACGCGCGATCGGCAACGCCGGCGCACCGGGAAATTCGATCTGTTCGATCAATTCGGAGCCGCCGTCGAACGCATAGCGCAACCGCGCGATGCCGTCGGCGTAATCGCAGCCGACGAAGCGGAACGCGCGCGCCTGGCGCGGATCGCGCAGCGCGCTCACAGCACCACCTCGCCTGCGGGATCGCGCAAGTTGTAGTGCGAAGCCATCGCTGCGCCGTAGGCGCCGGTCTGCGCGATCAGCAGCACATCGCCTTCCTGCGTCGCCGGCAGGCTGCGGTTGCTGCCGAGTACGTCGCCGGATTCGCAGATCGGGCCGACCACCTGTACCAGTTCGCGCGCGGGTTCGTCCAGACGCGTGAGGTTCACGATCTCATGGTAAGCCTCGTATAACGTCGGCCGGATCAGCGAGTTCATGCCGGCATCGCAGCCGACATATTGCACCTCGCCTTTGCTCTTGAGTTGCGTCACGCGCGCGAGCAGCACGCCCGCATCGGCGACGAGATAACGGCCAGGCTCGGCCCACAGTTCGAATTGCGGATACGCGGTCTTCACTTCGGCCAGTGCCGCGCCGAGCGCCGCCAGATCGAGCGGGCGCTCGTCGCCGCGCGCCGCGACGCCGAGTCCGCCGCCGATGTTGAGCGCGCGCACGCTGCCGATCCGTTCGGCGAGGCTGGCCAGCTGCACGTACACTTCGCGCCAATGCGCGACATCGAGGATTCCGGAGCCCAGGTGCGCGTGCAGACCGGCGATGCGCACACCGTGCTGCGCGGCCACGCGCTGGAATTCCGGCAGCTGCTCGAGCGCAAGACCGAATTTGGATTGCGCGCCGCCGGTCTTGACCTTGTCGTGGTGGCCGCGGCCGACGCCGAGGTCAAGGCGCAGAATCAGTTCGCGACCGGCGAACACGTCACCCCAATGGATGAGCGGATGCAGGTTGTCCACGGTGACCTGTGCGCCACGCGCGTAGGCTGCGGCATATTCCTCGCGCGCGGCGAAATTGGGTGTGAACAAAAGCGGAGCGCCGATTTCGCCGGCGCGGGCGAGTTCGCCCGGGGAAACGCATTCCAGCCCGAAGCCTTGTGCCGCGATTTCGCGCAGCAACGCCGGATGCGAATTCGCCTTGATCGCATAGAACCAGTGCTCGACGCACGATAGCGCGGCGCGCAATGCCAGCGCCTGCGCGCGCACGGCGGCGCGATCGTAGACGTAGCGCGGCGTGGACTCGCGCGCGAGTTCGAGCAATTCGTCGCGGCGCTCGCGCCACCACGGCGCGCCTGCCGGGTTTTTGCCGCTCGCGTACAGCTCGCGCCAGCTCGGCCCGAACACGGCGGCGTCCGCCACGCGCATCGCGCCGGCCTTGATCAGCAGCTCATGCAATTGCGGCACGAGGCCGTCGACCACGTCTTCGTCGATAACGAAGGTCAGATTGAGGTTGTTCGAGGATTGCGAAATCAGATGCACGCGCTGCGGACCGAATTCCGCGAGCACGCCCGACAGGCGGTACAGCATCGAACGGATGCCGCGGCCGACCAGCGTGATCGCCGCGCACGGCGCGATCACCTTGACGCGGCA
>Ga0105239_10007221_pt1 | contig 12762 bp, 10 predicted proteins | sample KBSC44metaG_FD_92761 | JGI IMG/M metagenome (GOLD analysis project Ga0105239, IMG submission 92761) | Corn rhizosphere microbial communities from Kellogg Biological Station, Michigan, USA - KBS C4-4 metaG | ecosystem: Host-associated > Plants > Roots > Rhizosphere > Soil | place: Michigan, USA...
AGGAAAATATCATACATGGACATCAGATGACAATTACTATACACCAAACGCCCTGCAGGTTTTATTTGAAATCCTGGAAAAGAATGAGAATACTGGTTTTGTGTACACCGATTATAACATTATTGATGATGAGGGTAATGTAACAGGTAAAAGAACTTTTGGTGATATCAATCAAAACTTTACCAACTTTCAGGGGTGCAGCGCCTGTTTTTTATACAAAGCTGAAATTTATGATTTGAATAAGGGATACAATCCTTCTGCATTTTTGATTGAGGATTATGATTTTTTTGTCAGGGCCTTTTTACAGGCTCCCGTGTTATACATTAACCGTTATGATTTATACTTCTATCGTGAACATGCATCATCCTTAACCGCAACCCATGGAGATGCTGTAAACGATATTGCCAAAATAATGATGGAAAGGCAACTGCCCAGGCTTGAACAAAAACTTCCTGTTAATCAAATGGCATTGTTATATAGAAAGTTCGCTGTGTTTAATGCGGTACAAAAAAATAATAGCTTTAAATACAAGCTTTACCTTGAAAAACTCTGGAAAGTTTCAAAAAAGCAAGCAGCAATTACCGTTTTATATGTCCCGGTACTCAAACTTTGGAAGACTTTTTACGTAAGCGTAAAAGGGATTTTGACTTTTATGCAACTTATTTTCCGAGGAAGCAAAGACAAAAACTTGCAAGCAACTGAAAGATAAAACACGGCTAACCGCCTTTTTTACACACTTATTAGAGAAAACAACACATCTACCATTTTTCCTGTGCACTTATTAGATTTTCTTTTTTATTTGCAAAAGACTCTAACAACTTTTAAAAAATAAAATTTAAATCGGTTTTATGAAAACAGTAAAATTTACCCTTCTCGCCTGTTTAATGGCATTTTCTTTTTTTTCCTGTAAGAAAGATTGTAAACCTAACCCGCCAACAGAATGTCCAACTACAAAGTGGCAAGGACTGTATACTACTTTTGGCCAGCCTGATGTATACGTAGCAGATAGTACTTTTATTTATGGCGGGGTTGCGCAGCTCACGCATACTCCTTATTATGGCGTTTTTTATACCGGCATGGATTTACCGGTGCCGAGCTCTATGCTAATAGGCGGCGACTCTGTTACTTTTTCAGCAAGAGTAAAGAACCCTTCAAATGTTAATGGTGCAGTTTTCCCCTTTGATGTTAACTTATTATTAGAAGGGGAATCCAATGCAGGTATTATAACTTTTATAGGAGAAGAGATTAACCAGCAATTTAATAAATTGACGGTGGGAAATAAGGGCATATCAAATGACGCGTCATTACTGTATTTGTTCGAGGATTGGCACACTATTGATCTAAAAGCAAAAAATAATACTTTATCTGTTTATAGAGATGGCAACCTGGTAAATTCAATTGATTATAGCGGTGTACAGATTGGAGCTTTAAAACAAGTGCGATTATTTTTTAAAGGTTCTGGAACAGTAGATTGGGTTAAACTTACAAGCTCTAATACTGGTACAGAAATCATGCATGAAGATTTCAATACAAATAACGAGTCATCTGCTGTGTGGAACTGCGATGCTACTACGCACAGGACAATTTATAAATAAATTGCTTTTGCGCTTTTTCATACACCGCAGGTTTGCCCTGCGGTTTTTTATTTTCAGCATGCAGCTTTCTGTAGGTTTAATGCATTTATCTATATATTGCGCCAAATGCTCAAATTAAATAATGGAGTTAATTAGTATAGTAATCATTACCTATAATCGTTGTACAGATGTGCGCGACTTATTGTGTGACATAAATATGTTTTCAAACAAAGAACTCCTTAAAGACATAATCATTGTCAATAATAAATCAACTGAAAGTTATTTTGTTGTAAATGAATTTATTCAACAGCATCCACAATTACCAATACAACTTATTGAAGCCCCGGAGAATCTTGGAGTCTCCAGAGGGCGAAATTTTGCAACGCAATTTGCAAAAGGCGAAATAATGCTATACTTGGATGATGATGTTAATTTAAAAGACACAGAAACTCTTTCCAGGATTGCAACATGTTTTAATCAACCAATGTATTATGGAAGGCCTCTCGGCCTAGTTAGTTTTAAAGTTTTGTACAGCTATAACCTGGAAATTCAAAAAAATGCTTTCCCTAATAAACACTTTGACAAATACAAAGACAAAACTGACTTTCCTGCTCCTTATTATGTTGGTTGTGCCCATGCCATAACAAGAAAAGCCTGGGATGAAACAGGCAATTACCCCGAAAATTTTTTCTATGGAATGGAAGAATATGATTTTGCTTACAGGTTAATTGACAAGGGGTATTCCATAAAATATGATAGTTCAGTCGTTATCATTCACAAAGAATCCCCTTTTGGGCGTACACCTAAAAATGAAAAGTTAAGAATGATGTGGGTTAACAAATCTAAAGTGTCCTGGCGTTACCTTCCCAAAAAGTTTTTTTATTCCACCACATTCATGTGGGCCGGAGAATTTCTTGTAAAAACAAGGTTTAATATGCCCAATTTTTTAAAAGGGTGTAAAGAGATTTTTACAATTCCCGGGAAAGAAAAACGAAGACCGATAAACAAATCTGCATTAGATTATCTTCGGGAAACAGATGCAAGACTTTTTTATTGATTTATAAAGAAGTTATATCCTCCATTTGCAAACTCAGTCTTTAACCTATGGGTATTATTCAAAAACAAAGTATTCAATCAACACTTATTATTTCAATAGGGTTTGTAATTGGTGCATTTAATACGATAATTATAGCGCCTAAAATATTGACACCGGATCAATATGGCCTTACCCGCATTATAACTGAAGCCGGTGTAGCGTTTGCCACATTATGCACTTTTGGATGTCTCCCTATCGTATACAAATTTTTTCCTTTTTATAAAAGCTATCTTCCTGCCAAAAAGAATGATCTCCCTTTTTTAACGCTCTCGGTATGCATGATTGGTTTTGTTCTAATGTGTTTTATAGGCTATAGTGCAAAAGATTTAATCGTACAAAAATTTAGTGGACGTTCACCGCTTTTTGTAAAATACAGTTACCTGGTTTATCCTTTTGCTTTTGTATTCTTACTAAGTATGTGGCTTGAGAGCTTTAGTTTCGCTCTCAAGAAGGGAGTTGTCTCCAACATGCTTAAAGAAACGGCACCAAGATTACTCTTTACCGTTTTGCTGATAGTTTTTGCTTTTAAACTTTTAAGCATTCATACTTTTTTTACTGCGTTTGCTTTTTTAAGTTTTATTCCTGTAGTGATAATGTTTTTTGTACTTAGAAGTACCGGCGAGTTCAACTTTACTACAGAAGTAAGTTCTTTAACACATCGTTTAAAAGGTAAAATGATCAACTTTGGGCTGTTTCTTTTTGGTGCTCAATTCCTTAATCTTTTGTCCCGAACTGTAGATACATTTATTCTTTCTGCAAAGTCTGAAAAGGGCCTGACAGATACGGCTGTTTTTACTATTGCTACATATGTGGCCTTACTTATGGAAATTCCGCAACGTAGTGTAAACTCCATCAGTATTCCTATTCTTTCAGAGTCATGGAAGAACAAGGACATGAAAAACATTGAACACATTTATAAAAAGAGTGTGGCAAATCTTTTAGTCATAGGTTTAATTATCTTCTCATTAGTATTTCTTAATGTTCACAACCTGGCAATCTTTCTTGGAAAAGATTATGCAGGTATTGAGATGGTTGTGTTTTATTTAGGCATTGGAAAGCTCATTGATCTCGGCACCGGCGTCAATGGACAAATTATCGGCACATCCAACTATTGGAAGGTAGATTTTACGACCAATGTGATTTATACTATTATTGCTCTGCCTCTTAATTATTTGTTGATTTCTCATTACCAGCTAAAAGGAGCAGGCATCGCGTCGCTTATCTCACTCAGCTTTTATAACCTGATGAGATTTATATTCCTATGGTACAAGTTTAAGTTACAGCCTTATACATGGAAAGATTTGCTTGCTGTAGTGTTTGCAGGGGCCGGTGTAGCTGCGGCATGGTATATTCCCAGACTTCAATCGATAGTTACGGATACAATTGTACGTACCATCGTCTTTAGTATAATCTTCTTACCAGCAGTATACTTTTTCAAAATTTCGCTTGAAGTAAATGGCCTGGTCAAAAAATATCTGTCAATGATTAAAGACTTTTTAAACAAGCAGTAGAAGTAGCTGAATGTTTAACGGAAGACTACTGCCATTTTCTTCCGAAGACAATGTTTGAAAAAAGATGAGCGATCTGATTACATTTTATTACTCATAATACACTACAACAATATCAAATTTTGTATCGCTTATTCCAAGTGCGGAAGCTGCAGCATTACTGATGCGATAATTGAGTCCTTCATTTTCTTTCATCGTCCCCATTCCCCATAACACTTTTGCATAAATAGCTTTATCACCACTGCTCACTTTAACTATGGAACCGGGTGGTATATCATTCATTAAAATGTAATATTTCTTATCAGCCCAGCCACTCGCGGTTTTAAAGGTGCCGGCAGTGCCTGTCGCACTTCTTAAATCACGCCCTTCAACATCTTTTCCAAACATCGGGGCAAAATATCCTTCTCCACTAACATTTGAAAGATCGATAGTTGTTTTGGTAGCTGGCTTTACCACAGGTTTCTCTTCGGGCTTGGTTTCTACCGGAGGCGTTGTTGCAGGCTGTTGTTCCTGAACTTTGGCGGTATCTGGCGCAGGTATTGTTTGCTTTTGCGTATCTGCAGGAGCCGCGGAAGGACTACTATCAATATTCTTTACATCCTCTTTTACAACTTCTTTTTTCGGTTGTGGCTTTCTTGGACTTTCAGTGGCAATAACCGGCAGGTTTACATTACCGTTTGGCTGAAGATATCCAATAATAATGTCCTGCCCTATTTCAATAGGATTATCACCAAGGTTATTCCATTGTTTTAATAAATCAACCGGGACTTTGTTATGACTAAGGCTGATTCGATACAATGTCTCTCCCTTTTGAACAACATGAACCAATGCAATTGCATCGCCATCCTTCGATTGCTTTACATTTTTTGCATTCAATGGTATCTTAATATCTTCTCCAATCAACAATTTACTATTGGTATGCATTCCGTTGGCACGCATAATATCGCCAACAGAAACACCAAACGTTCTTCCTATCCCCGATAAAGTTTCTTTGGGCTGAATTTTATAGGTAATAAAGTAATTGGGCGCCTTGCCTTGAACGGGTAACATAGATTGGGCACTTGCCTCGCCGGTGATACAAGCAAACAACACGTACAACAATAAACACGTCAACATCTTTTTCATTCCAACCATAATTTCAATTTCTGTAAGGGGTAAAGTTATTGATTAGGCACATACAGGATTGCAAAAAAATTTTAACACTGGTGTATAAGGATAACGAAGAAAATGCTGATTTTTTTATGCAGAGCCCAAACAATTATTCAGGTTGGATTAATCTTTTAATATTCTCCATTCTGTTGGATAATAATTATTAATCCTGTTGGATAATATTTTCATCCAGCCAAGATTGGCAGATTTATATTTTGCCACGGTCCATCCTTTGAGATTGTTTATCGGAAGCGCCATTTCTTTCTTCTTTAGATAAGCCAAAGCTTCACTTAAATCAACTTGATTAAAAGGAACATTTTTGTTTAAACATAAGCTAACTGCAAGTTCATGATGCGGCACAAGTTCTTTCCCTTTAATACTTCCAACGGTAACGCCCGCCTTTCGCAGGTATAAATGTTTCTGCAATAAAGCCGTATCATTACTCCATTTATCAGCAATGGCCAATACATTTTCGCCCTGCCTGAATAGAAAGAGATCCTCTCTGTTTAGCCAAGGTTGTATTATTGAACGCTCAGCTTTGGTAACAGGTACAAGTTTAAAATGTTTTTCTTTAAACGCTGATTCTTCTTTCTTTTTGAATACGGCTATAAAAAGGCCTTCTCCTAAAAGTTTATCAGGATAAAACCGGTAGCCATACGCTTTCATCTTCTCACTCTGCACTTCAATAATACCCATTGCTTCAGTCTTCTGCAGGCGGATGTTTTCAAACGGTAAATCCTGGCATATCCAATCTATAATGTCTTCATCTTCTTCCTTTGAATAAGAACAGGTTGAATAAATCAAAATGCCATCTTCTTTCAGCGCATTGTATGCATCAGCCAATATTCTTTGCTGCCGCTGACTGCAGAGTTGCACATTTTCCTCACTCCATTCATCTATTGCATCTGCATCACGCCTGAAAAGACCACTGCCACTGCAAGGTGCATCAACTACCATCACATCAAAATAACCTTCCAGTGATTTAAAATCTTTAGGATCATTATTAGAAACAATTACATTGCCTGTTCCCCATTTACTTATATTTTCAACCAGGATAGATGCCCGTGATTTAATCACTTCATTAGATACCAACAACCCATCATAAAAATAAGATGCCAGCAACGTGCTTTTACCACCAGGTGCGGCACATAAGTCAAGCACTTTTAAACCTTCAGTTTTATCTCCAACTGTTTGCTGTAAAGCTTCCCATAAAAACATACTGCTTGCTTCCTGTACATAATACATACCCGCATGCAGGTACGGATCCTGAGTGAATGATGGACGCTCTTTTAAGTAGTATGCATAAGGGCACCATGGAACGGCATGATCAATATTAAAAGATGAATGGTTGAGTGTAAGATGTGTGGTTGAATGCCCACTTTGCTCCATGGACTCATCGTTCTTCTCTTGTAACAAATCTTCTTCTGGGATTATCCACTTTTGAGGATTTAACCTTACAGATGTCACTTGTTCTCCTGAGTAATGAACGGCCTCGAATGAAGACTTGTTAAATCCTTTACTATTCTCTAATGAACTTAATAATGTGCCTGGTAATTGCTTTGACAAAATAAACATTTAATAAAGGCAAATGTAGCAAGTATTAGCAGTGAACATCGTTTTATAAAAGCGGCTCATTCATCAAGAATATCATCATCAAGCAAATCATTTTCACTTGTTGATTTATTTGAGGTTTTATTTGCATACGATTTAATAAGGTTGAGAATAAAAAAAACTGTACCGGCAATAAACAATACAGCAAATAAAAAAGGCCTTACTTTTCTTGACATTGCAACAATGGCCCTGTAGCCGGATAAGTTATAAACCTGTCTTGCAATTAAGAAAAATAACGTCCATAACAGAGGCAAAATAACAAAAGCAATTGCCATAAATATTACATGCAATTTTACCCATTGAATGTTATAAATTTTAGCCCGGATTTTATAATACAGCAAGCTTTCTACAAACAGGATAAACGGCCACAAAAGAGATAAAAAGTAAAATACATAAATGGTTTGAGGATTGATAAATCTTGTATCTTTTAAATTATATGCAACACCAATACTAAAAAGCATTGATATGGATGCAATGATAAACATACCAAACCAGGGCCATTTCATTTTTCGTTCCTGCATACGTTAGATCAATACAGGCCATCATGTAATTTTTACTTCAGAAATCAATTTCTGCAGCATTGTTTTAGCATCACCAAAAAGCATGGAAGTTTTTGGCCTGAAGAAAAGTTCGTTCTCAATGCCGGCATAACCAGGCTTCATACTGCGCTTGTTTACAATTACCATCTTCGCTTCTTCAACTTCAAGTATAGGCATTCCATAAATGGGCGATGACGTATCATATTTTGCAGCCGGGTTAACCACATCATTCGCACCTAAAATCAATACAACATCGGTGCTTTTAAATTCATCATTGGCCTGCTCCATTTCAAGCAGTTTATCGTAAGAAACATCAGCTTCTGCCAGCAATACATTCATGTGCCCCGGCATACGCCCGGCAACGGGATGAATAGCATATTTAACCTCCACTCCTTTTTCCTGCAATATTTCTTCCAGCTCATTGCAAACATGCTGTGCCTGTGCCACTGCAAGGCCATAACCCGGAACGATAATTACCTTATTAGCATAACTCATTACCATGGCCGCATCACTCAAAGCAATCTCTTTGTAAGCCCCAGTTGCACCAGGTTTTGAAGAAGCTGCAGCATTTGCACCAAAAGAACCTATCAGCACATTTTTTAAAGATCGATTCATGGCGCGACACATGAGAATGGTAAGCAACGTACCTGCAGCACCCACCAGTATGCCGCCGGTAAGCATTACTTTATTATCATACAGAAAACCACCACAAGCCGCAGCTACGCCCGTAAAAGAGTTGAGCAGTGATATAACTACGGGCATATCTGCGCCACCAATAGGTAACACAAAAAAAACACCATAAATTAAACAGATAGCAAAAACCAAAAAGAAAAGCGGCGTAGCGATATCAATAAAGGAAAATTTATTCAACTCAAAGAAAACAGTATAGCCAGACAGCAATATTGCTATTACTAAAAGTGAAAGATTTACGATATGCTGTCCTTTAAATGCAAAATCTTTAATGCTTCCGTTGAGTTTTCCAAAAGCAACGATACTGCCCGCAAAAGAAACAGAGCCAATAATTAACCCGGCAAAAATGATTAGTAACTCACTCGTAAAAAAATGATTATCGTGAAGTACCTGGGTAAAGCCAATCCCCTTTGCATGAAAGTATTTTCGCAAATGCAGGAACTCATTGATTGATATTAACGCTGCACAGGCGCCTCCCATCCCGTTGAATAAACTTACCATTTCAGGCATGGAAGTCATTTTTACTTTTTTAGCGGCCAGCACGCCAATGATACCACCAATGACCAATCCACTGAATATCCATCCATAATTGTGCAGGCTGTTACCATCTTCATCTTTGTATAAAAAAATGGTTCCGGCAATTGCGACGCTCATGCCTGCTGCTGCAATAAGATTACCCTTGCGTGCAGTGGCAGGATTCGATAACATCTTTAGGCCCACAATGAATGTAACCGCTCCGACCAGGTAACAAATCGTAAGTATGTTTAACTCCATGGCAAATGGTCTATTTTAAAGTCTGTTTACTTCATTCGGCTTCACATTCAAACTACCTGGTTTCATGCTTTTTTCTTCTTAAACATTTCCAGCATCCTGTCTGTTACAACAAAACCACCAACAACATTTAGTGTGCCAAGTATCACTGCTAAAAAGCCTAAGATTAACGCGAGGTAATTATCACTCTCCGCCTTGCCCATCACTATAATAGCACCTATGATTACCACGCCATGTATGGCATTGGCTCCGCTCATTAAAGGCGTGTGCAGCACACTCGGCACACGGCCTATCACTTCTATACCAAGGAATATCATAAGTATTACGATGTAGATGTATTGTTCATGCAGGCTTATCCAGTTTAATATTGCTTCCATGTTTTTGCGTTTAATATTTTAAGCATTTCCCCATGATTAATTCAGGCGAATTATAACACGGGATTTACTGAATAAAGAACAATTTACAAGGTCCGGTTGATCACAAAACATCAGCCCTGCCCTGCTTTTTAATCGTTGAGTAGTTTTACCCTTTCATTTACAATTTCACCGGCATGTGTTATGCAACATCCCTTTACCAGGTCGTCACTAAAATCAATATTTAACGTGCCATCTTTGGTAATGATAAGCTGTAAAAAATTAAGGATATTTTTTCCATAAAGTTTGCTTGCGTCATAAGGCATGCCCGATGCAAGATTACTGTTGCCGACAATGGTTGTACCATTATAGAAAACAGTATCGTTGTCTTTAGTGCGTGAAGTGTTGCCCCCGGTTGCAGCAGCCAAATCAATAATAACAGAACCTTTTTTCATGCTGCCGATCATATCATCTGTTACCAGCAATGGCGCCTTCTTGCCGGGTATTTGAGCGGTAGTAATTACAACATCTGATTTCGCAATTGCCTCGGCAATTTTTGCCTGCTGCTTTTGCCTGTATTCATCTGTTTGTTCAACCGCATAACCGGCTGCACCTGAAACATCTGCAGCGCCCGTTACTTCAATAAATTTGGCGCCAAGGCTCATCACCTCTTCTTTAACGGCCGGCCTTGTATCAAACACTTCCACAACGGCACCCAAACGCCGTGCGGTTGCCACGGCCTGCAAGCCAGCAACACCTGCACCAAGTATCAGTACTTTGGCCGGGGCGATACTTCCGGCAGCAGTCATAAACATGGGGAAATATTTTGGATATAATGAAGCGGCCAGCAGTACTGCTTTATATCCTGCAATATTTGCCTGGCTGCTTAACACATCCATGCTTTGCGCCCTGGTTGTACGCGGGATAATATCTATACTGAACGTTGTAATTTGCTTTTGCGCCCACTGCTGCATTAACACATAATTAAAAAGCGGCTGATAAACGCCAAGTAAAACAACACCGGGCTTAACATGTAAAATATCTTCGTGGCTTAAGGGATGAATGGATAAAAGAATATCTGAAGTTTGAAGGATTTTTTTTCGCTCTGCGATGATGGCATTTTTTTGAATGTAGGCATTATCAGTTGCAAAAGCCCTTTCGCCCGCTGATTCTTCCACGCCTGTTTCCACGTTCATCTTTCGCAATACATCAACCTGTTCGGGCAAAATGGACACTCTGTTTTCTGATGCCGTTTCTTTTAGAATGCCTGCAATCATGAATTTAAATTAGGTTATTTTTTGAATAACAGCAAAGGCAGTTCAATTTAAAGCGAAAAGTGAAAAGCGAAAAATGAAATGTGTGAAAGAAAGAAAACTTTAAGCCAGCCTGTACATTTTTCCCGGCAGGCTTATCATAATTCCCTGGAGCTCCATATTAAGGATTGAAGCGGCAACGCTGCTGCTGCTTAAGCCACTCGTCATATACAATTCATCAATATGAACACCATCCCTATCCTTTAATAAATTAACCAGCATACGCTCATCATCACTTAAATCTAAAAATAATTCACGCTGAACAACAGGTTTTGTTTTCTTTTTATCCCACCCCATCATTTCAAGTAACTCCTGTGTATCTGTAAGCAACATTGCCTTGTTCTGCTTAATCAGGTGATTGCAGCCTGCACTTTTACTATCTGTTGTTTTGCCCGGGAAGGCAAACACATCGCGATTATAATTGTTTGCAAGCTCTGCGGTAATCATACTTCCGCCTTTTATTGCAGTTTCAATTACGACTGTTGCATCGGCCATACCAGCAACAATACGATTACGCTTAGGAAAATTATGCTTATCTGGTTTAGTGTTATTGCCAAGTTCCGTAACAAGTCCGCCATTAGTCAACATTTCCTTAGCCATCGCTTTATGCTGAGATGGATAGATAACATCAAGCCCGTGCGCCAGCACACCCACAGTTGCAAGATGATTATTCAAAGCTGCCTTATGTGCGATGCCATCAATACCAAAAGCCAGCCCACTTACAATAAGTACCTGTTGACTTTTTAGCTCCTGCACCAGTTTTTCCGTCAATTGCCTGCCATAATCTGTGTTATTGCGCGTGCCTATAATGCTTACAACTTTTGACGCGTTTAAATCTGCGTTGCCTTTATAGTAAAGCAATACGGGTGCATCATAACAATGCAATAAACGTTGAGGGTATTTTTTATCCGCAATAAAAAGCGGCTGAATTTTGTATTTATCAATGAAATCTATTTCTTCTTCAGCAGCAGAAAAATTCTCAAACAGTTTTATAGAAGAGGCTCTTATTTCGCCAATATTTTCTACAAGTGCAAGCTGTTTTTTACTGGCTTTAAAAACTTGTTGAGCGCTGCCAAAATGTTCTGCTAAAATCTTTGCCTGCACCGGGCCTATGTTGGGCACAAGGGTTAATGCCACCTGGTATATCAAATCATTATCCATTAACGGGTACGGTTAAGTTGGCAGCGAAAATAATAATAAAGAAGGAATACCTGGCAAGCGTGTTATCTCTTAGTTGACAACCGAATGTTGAGTTAATCGTGAAACGTCAGACGATAAAAGTGAGAATCTCACGTCTTACGTTTCACTTCTCACGATTGCATGTTAACCAGCAGCAATAATTATTGATTTGAATGTTGAGGTTTTGCAAGAGATACTACCTGCCATATTTTGCTTTGTTTAAAGCGTTTGCCTTTTCCACCGATTCTTCCCAAAGCACCGCTGCCTATTGATAAACCGATGCCGCCGCCACTACCATAAGAACCCATACCAACACCACCTCCAATAGAAACACCACCTCCGTCTTCGCGGTCACCGGGCTGTGGAGGTATGCCATCGATAATAAACCCTACAGCAATGTTTCTTCCGGCGAAACGTGCAGTGCCACTTCTTGGATAGATAGCATGCAATGGTACAGCCGCTTCATAAACCAGTTCTCCTGAATTATTGAAGTCAATTTTTAGTTCAATACCCTGGTTGTTGGTTTGACCATAATCAAAACTCTCCACGCCTTTATCGCTGAAGCCAAAGAGTGTATAATCTGTTACATTATCAAGCGCAATTACTTTGTTTGTTGCAGCAGAACCGGAAATGGGTAATGTTGTTCTTCCTTTGTTTCTGCCAGCTCCTGTGGGAAATGAAATGCCCGCTGCACCCTGGTTTGTTTTTTCCGCAGTAGTATTAAACCATACAGTCATTCCACCCTGTAAGATCTTTTGTTGAGTTTGTGGATCCTTTGAGGTTAAGGCGATGTATAAATTGGTACTGTCGTTCGATATAAAATAGTCAAGCTTTTCTTTGTCATCGTGGTAAGGTAATGGCTTAACCCAATCTGCATCATCGCCATCTATCGTCAGTGGTTGTGACTGCCATAAATTATTTTGAGGATAAGCAGCATTGCTGCTTACTTTGGAAGAACTGCAGCTATAGCCTGCCAGTA
>Ga0105239_10007222_pt1 | contig 12761 bp, 10 predicted proteins | sample KBSC44metaG_FD_92761 | JGI IMG/M metagenome (GOLD analysis project Ga0105239, IMG submission 92761) | Corn rhizosphere microbial communities from Kellogg Biological Station, Michigan, USA - KBS C4-4 metaG | ecosystem: Host-associated > Plants > Roots > Rhizosphere > Soil | place: Michigan, USA...
CCTCCCCCTTCTCTCGCCTTTCCACCTGCTTGATCCAATCATCGCAGGGGCCCAACTCCTGGGTCGACCAAAACATGATGAGATAGCCTCCCTGGTCCCCGGTCCTTGGTCCCTGGTCCATGGCCCATCCGTCACAAAGGAAACTTTCAATTCAACTTGGCCTTCCATCCCCTGCTTTCTTCGTGTCCGCTTTGGCTTGGAATCCACCTGCCTCGCTGCTCAGATTCCCATCACCCATGTCTTCATCCCCCCAAGCTTCATGACACCAGCCGCCATTCCTCAACCATCCTAGCTGTGATGGTCTCCGCTGTCCATTTTTGACAAACTCTCCTCTTTTTAGGCGAAGCTGGCGAAAGGCCGAGTCCAGCCAACCGGACGCCAGCTGCCCGCTAAGAACGCCATGTGCTGCTCCGACCAAAAGGATCGTGGCCTGCCATTCTTTCATTCCTTTTGAAATCGTGCCCTCTTTTGAACTTTCGACAGCCTCATTATTATTACTCTCGAAAGACCCTCTCAACCCATATCAGCCTTCTTTCCCACCTGCTGTGTCTCTTGCATGTCTCTTGCACGTCACTTGTCCTGTGCGTTGAACTCTCTGCATCCTCCTGCTCGACAATCACAGCCTGTGTCGATCGTTTTCTAGGATCTTGCTACCAACCAAATCGACCCAGAGCCCCACGCCCAATTGATAGGGTGTCGGGACTTCGCAAGGGACAGCCAAAACTCCACGCCGCCGCCCCCGTCCCAGCCAAATCCATCACCATCAGCGCCTGCTCCACCACCACTACCATTCAACACCACACCTCTTGATATTCTCACCTATACCAACCGCACTTGGGAGTACTTGATCTCACGATTTGGTATTTGTACCTTTTGGCTTGGACTCCACCAGCTCCGCCTCGAGCCAGATATCCATCCATCGACACAGCTTTGTCACACATTTCACTCGGCAGCAATACTCATTATACCAGCTCGAGTATTGCAAACCACAGAAACACCATCACTTCCATCGATCCTAGACAACGACCAAAGTTTGCGACTCAGGTCAGACGTTCCCCTGACCTCTCGTTTCTCGCGTTCTATCGCAACACGCCTACAGAGATCCCACGCAAAGAGTCACCCTGGCGTCTGTTGCAGTGCCCCTTCCAATGGGGACATCCTTGGATGCCCTCCATGCCCCTTCCAGCTTGACGCAGCGCCGACAAGCAGCCTCAAACCTACCAGTGTTCGAACTCCCGCCTCCAAATTTGCAGTTCAATCATGTGTCGAGTCAAAGGATTCCGCCTCTGGTCGGAATCAACACATCCCATCCCCCTTCTTCAAGTCTGGGTCAGCTGTTGACTCCGCCGTCCAACTCGGCTTCAGAGGGCGGTTCCTCGTCTGGGTTGCCGACAGGAACCACACCAAACAGTGCTGCTGTCCCCGTTCTGCCTTACACTCCCACATTTTTCAATACGGGAACAACACCCACTGGCTATCATACCGGCTATACACCCCAGCCATGGCAACATGGGAATTTCCCTCCGAGATCCATGTTTTCGCCCATGCCGGGTCCGTCGATGAGAAATAATACAAACTCGCCCACCGCAACCGAAGGCTCGGCTCTCCCACCTCCCCCCTATGATATTCATTCTGGACATGGATATCCCGCACCACCTCTTGGATTGACATCTCCTGTCAGTGCTACAACTGCACATCCAGGCCCACCGACCATCATCCCCTCGATTCACCCCAACGCTGTCCGTCCGCAAAGTCAGCATTCTCCTGTAACGCCTGGAGACGGCACCTCCAAAGCACAAACCCATCCTTCCATTTTCACGAGCTTGTCCAGCTCCGCGCAGCATCCGTCAGTATATTCATATTCTACTCCGACCTCGGTTTCCCAAAGCCCTCACCCAATTTCACTCTCTGCCCCGCGAATTTCTCCCGTGCTTCACCATGGGGCAGTTCCTCACTCTCAGGGTCCTTTCATGCGGCCACCTCCACCATCATATTCGTTACCTGCCATGCCGGGACCGATCATGTCCAACGTGCACAGCCCTGGTGCGCAGATGGCCATGGTAGGAAACATGAACGGGGGAATGCTTCCCATGGCGTTCAACAGCGGGTATGCCGCTAACCCACAGTCCATGTATGGAGGGCAGCGAACCAACACACCACAACAAACCCCGGCTCTTGACCGGCCATTCAAGTGCGATCAATGTCCTCAAAGCTTCAACCGCAACCACGATTTGAAGCGCCATAAAAGGATTCATTTAGCAGTGAAACCCTTCCCCTGCAATCACTGTGACAAGAGTTTCTCTCGAAAAGATGCCCTCAAGGTGAGTCCTGATACCTACAATGCAATGGATAGGGTAATACTGACGAGGATCACAGAGACATATCTTGGTGAAAGGTTGCGGCAGTGGCCATTCCGGTGGCGATGGAACCGCCCGCGAGGACGGCATCAAGTCGGATTCTCCCAGCGATGGGGTGAATGAGAGCCCAGCAGCCGCCATAGCGGCATAATATCTGTTTTCTGTAGCCGTTTGGATTTGGTACCGGCTATGGAGCTCTCCATGAACCTCCTGTTGTACAATATTCTCTTTCTGTTCAAATATTGAGCACTTTACATTGGTTATGATTTAATGGCTGGCGGGCTTTAGCGATGGTTTGGACACCGGCTGAGAGTGTCGATGGTTATACTTCACGAGATGGACATTTCTCATATCTCCTTGTTACTTTACCCCGGGAAAAGGACGGCATCACAGGGCTATCGGGACAGATTAGCCAGGGCGCTAGCAGGATGGCAGGAAAGCAATGGCAATCAGTGGCCATGAACGAACCCTTTGGAAGAGTTGGTATTCTCGCGCAGACCCAGATAATGACCTTAGTTTCCAATGGCCCATGTCGGGCAATACATATACAAAACACCGGCTTTGGAGGTGGGGGGACCTCTGGAATTCATTTTTCTCTGTTCAAGCGCCTGAAATTGAGGTGAGTCTAAAGCTGGCGATGGGAACGACGTAGAGGAAGCCAAAACCACCTCCGAAAGCACTCGACCCAGTTGCTGGTGGCTAGTGGTGATGAGGATCCCTGTTGCCATGCGATGTGGCTTTCAAAGTGGCGTAAAATGCTCGAGCCTGCTCTGCGGAAGGCGCCGTCAAGCACGGACAAGGATTTCAGGGCGTCGGTACTCGGTACGGAGTAGTTAGGGCGGAGAGCAAGCCTGAGCGCCAAAAGAGGAGTCGGCTCTCGCTTAATAACTGAAGCAAGTCCAGCGGCCTAGGGATCCCTGTGGAGTGCTCGGTACGCCAAAGTACAGAGTACAGGGTAAGTGACGTTCATTTTTCACCCTCAGCCCTGCCCAATTAGCCAAGCTCGACACGCCTCAACAGGGAAAAGCGGACAATCTTGAATCTTGATCATGAATTTTCGCCTTTGGAATGTCATATATTACGAGGACGCCTTCATGGATGGTCGAACCCAGTTCGTGCCACGATGGAGAATTAATTAGCAGCAAAGCTGCTCAAAAAGGTGTACTCCGTCCTCCGTAATGCACTTAAGTAGCCCGCACGACAGCCGCCAAACCAAGGCACCACCGCGTGTGGAAGCATTTACAGCAACTTTGCCGAGTCTAACCCACCTAGCCCTAGCCCCAAGGTCAGCATGCGATCTCGTTGTCTCGTAGCACCACTACAAACAATATCTCATCCTCTGTGGTCGTTCGATGGTCGACAAAACGCCGCAGAATGGACCTTTCTCATATTCTGGTTGAGCCCAACTGGGTATATGTTTGACTCACATCACGCCAGGGGAGCACAATCGGGGCACGCGGTGGTGAGAGCACCCACCAATACTGGAGCAGTGTCCATGGATTGCACCCATCTCACAACATGGTTTGATTACACCTAGAGCGGAGGGGCTCCTTCGCACAGCTACACCGGTAACACGACGTTACTAACAGAACTCAATTGCATTGACAGGTTCTCGGGGATCTCTGACAGTGTGGCTATTGCTAGTTGCGAAGGAGGAGGAGAGTTCACGTAAAATCTTGAAGTCATGGTCTATTTGACTGGTACTGCCAGTGGCGGTAGGAAAGAGCTTGAGTCAACTGATGCTCTTCCTACAGCCTCGAAGAGACAGGCCCTGCTGTTACCTATCATGTGCCAAAAGGGTCGTACAATAATTAAGATCTCGTATTCTCGAGCTGTGGTCAGCCGAACCAAGGCTTTCAGCCTGGACCCGATCGCCAGAAGATGTTTAACTTCTCTACAGATCGACACTAACTCCCGTGCCCTCGATCCCATGAATCGATCGCTCAGATCGTCATTGATGATTGACGAGATGATCCAAGATTGACTTTAGGCGTGGTTTCCACCCGTATCACAGAATGACAGGCTCACAGACCATCTGGCACCTGCTTGCTCCCTGCTACACCTGTCTGCGTTGGCGTATCCAACCACTTCACCCACCGCACCTGATGTCAATAATGCCTGCCCGCCACGTTGTTTCGTTGCCTCGCTCAAGTTCATCAACGTCGATCCGTCCCATGCTTTCAGCCACCTTCATGCCCACTTCTTGTTTGCTCGACCCTTTGCATCCGTTGCCCCACAACCTCCCGCCGTCGAATCTGTCTGCTTTTCCATGCTCTTGGTCATCTCATCTCATGGGAGCTCCCAAAGCTCCAACATCCCTGACCTCACCAAGAGCTTTCAGGGCTCGCGACGTGCTTTGGGGCCCTGTTCATTGGCTCCTCATCCACCAGCAATGCCTTTTCCGCCTGTCAGATACTACTGCTTCCCTGCACCTGCCTGCATCGTGGCGGTTGTGTTGCGCAGACCAGAATCTCCAAATCATCAGAAGCAACACGACCCCGTTTGACCATGTTTCCCTAGCCTAGATTGGCCCTCTAGAACATTTCATTCAAATTGGCTATCGTCGTCTGCTTCCATTGAATTCCCGGGTTCCTTCGTCGCTTGGTTCCCTTGGCTTCAGCAGTCCTGTTACTTTGTTGAACACTTTCAGAGCTTTTGTTTCTAGATGACTAGAGCTCCATTCCTTAAACCGGGCATCCTATATCGAACCCACAGTCCGCCAGAACCGTTTTCTGCCCTATTCGGGGGTTCATCCATCCACCGTACAAGCCTTGAGTTGCCTCATCCACGATTGACATTAGTGCTTGTGTGGGTTGAAATCCAGTACTATAAGTGAAATGACTCTACAGAAAGTTCTCATATACGTCCTCCGCCGCGACCTGCGGTTGGCCGACAACCCGGTCTTCCATGAGATCCACAAACTGTCGCAGCAATCCCAGACTTCCATAACACACCTTCTACCCCTTTATGTCTTTGCCGCTCAGCAGATCGAGGTCAGTGGATTCCTGAAAGACCCTGAGAGCAGATCACCCTATCCTGAGGCTCGATCTGAGGTTGGTCGCTTCTGGAGGTGCGGCCCTCATCGTGCCAAATTCATGGCCGAGTCTGTCTGGGAATTGAAATCCCAGCTCAAGGATTTGGGAAGCGACCTTCAAATTCGTGTCGGGACTCTTGGGCGGGTCATTGACGATGTACTGGTTCAACTAAACCGGCAGAACGACAAGACCTCGGTTTCGGCCATCTGGATGACGGAGGAAGAAGGCGTGGAGGAGAAGCGCGAAGAGGGGGACGTCCGACGCGCCGCAGAGAAAGCAGGAGTTGAGTTTTGCTTGTGGACGGACGAAAAGTATTTCATCGATGAGTACTGTTCAGTGTCGTCCCCCGTGTTGAACCACAAGCTGATAAGAAACAGTCGTGACTTGGCATTTGACAAACCGTCAGATCTACCCGACGTCTTTACAAGCTACAGGAAATCTGTAGAGCCTTTGAGAGAGGCTCCTCGAAGGCCAATACCAGCCACTTCATCATTGCCCCCGGTTCCTTCGGATTTACCTCTGCACACTGACCCCTTTTCGATACCAGAAACATATGAGGAGCTAGAGTCAAAGCTAATGAAGCCTTTGAAAGCAAGTCCCCTACTTCCCAACCCTCTACCGTTTCCTGCTGGTGTACAGTCAGCCCATCCATTCCGAGGTGGGTCGTCAGAGGGCTTAAAACGAATCCGGTCATTGATAAGCTCGAGTGCGATGTCGCAGTATAAGGATACTCGCAATGGGCTCCTTGGGACCGATTTCTCGACTAAATTGTCGGCTTGGCTCGCTCTGGGATGTATCACGGCGAGGCAAATCCATTCCCAGCTTCTGGATTTTGAGGATGGGCAAGATAAGCAATACGAAGGAGTGGCAGGTTATGGCCAGGGAGAGAATAAGGGCACGGCAGCAGTGCGCTTTGAACTCCTCTGGCGCGACTATATGAGATTGTGCACCAGGAAATTTGGACCCCGCCTCTTCCGGCTTGAGGGCTTCAGGAACGATACGTCGTATCCGTGGAAGAACCCAGGTGTCAAAGGCAGCAAGCCAGAATTGGATGAAATGTTCAGACGATTTCTTCAAGGAACCACGGGCACGGCATTGATCGATGCCAGTCAACGGGAGTTGTTTTTGACCGGGTATACAAGCAACAGGGCCAGACAAAATGTTGCTAGCTACTTGACCAAACATCTTGGGATCAACTGGAAGTTGGGTGCTGAGTGGTACGAGTGTCTGCTGACCGATTACGATGTCAGTTCGAACTGGGGCAACTGGCAATATGTTGCGGGAGTGGGAAATGATCCGAGAGGTGAAGCCCGAGTATTCAATCCGGTCAAGCAAAGCTTTGACTACGACCCGCGAGGAGAGTATTGCCGAGCTTGGGTGGAGGAATTACGGGGGCTGGACGAACTTCAAGAGATCTTTCAGCCTTGGAAAGTGAGTAGTGATAGGAGGGTCAGGCTTGGGCTGGAGGGAATGGAAATGGTAGAGCAGCCGCTGAAGAAGATCGATTTCAAAGTGGGTGGGAAGGGCAAGGGTGGGTCGGGAGGTGGTAGATACGGAGGGAGCAGCAGAAGCAAGGCCAATGGAGCAGGGGAGGGAGATAAAGGACGAGGAGGTGGTAGCTTTGGAGGACGAGGGGCCTACCGTGGCCGTGGGAAGGGAGAACGAGGATGAGGTGGTTATGGACGACAAGGTCTTACGGACAAGGCTGTCAATGAGGTGGTGACCTAACTAGGGGTGAGTGGCGCATTCGCCTTTTCAAGTATGGAGTACGGGGTACTCATGGCCTCGTAGGTTCAGTATGGGAGTACGGAGTACAGCAGCATCGGTATCCCGATGATATAGACACGGGGTGTAACAATAACGATGGCACTTCATCAACGAGCCCGCTAATCAGGCTGGGAACGGAGGGCGGCGGTATGAAACTAACCACCGGAGATTTATTTCTAATTCTTATTTGGGAGGTGTTGCGAGAAAGGGAAACGAATTCGGGAACGGCATGACTACGGCGGGTGGGTATTGAACCTCTCGTTATGCAGGGAATGAGCGTTTACTCGTAGATTTGAAGGGTACATACGCAGATGTGTTGTGCGCCAGTGTGCTACCCTCGGTCCTCAAACGCATCTGGGTTCGTCATATTCCGAATAGGAATCATAGTAAGTACTCGTAGTGTTACTATGAGTATAGCTGCATATGTAATAATGGATAATATTGAGAATATACGAGAGAATCGAGATGGAGCAACTGTCTCTCCACCAATTACCCCTCCAGCCAGTCTCAGTGTTGCCGCTAATACAGCGTCGGTAACCCCTAAGACGGGGGGGCCTTGGGAAGCCGTGGCACCCCAGGGCTCGCTCGTTGGGGCCCAACTCAGTCAAGCCCGAGCCCGAAGCAGGTCCTTGTCCGAGTTCGCACCCCTGGCCATCTGGGGCATGGGACCCCCCCTCTCACTCCTCTTCTCGGCATCTCCGCCAATGCGCCAGCCCGAGGGCCCATCCACCACTGGGCAGTGCGAAATGGCACTGGGTACCTCGTACTTTTGTTTATTTTGGCCTTGTTGGGTCTCAGCTTCCTCTCAAATCGTGCCTCGGTCTGAACAGAAACTGTGATGGGTGCTTTACTTGGGGATACGAGTGCGGTTAATTCTTGGACCGTGCGGTGCTCGTAGATCTGCGATCGAAGCCGAGAACCTGTCACTGCTTCGTCAACTCGTCACTCCCCCTCTCCCATTGCCTCGTTTTCGCTTTCGTGCTCGTTCTTGTGGTGGGCCACTCGGTTCCTACGGCCTAGGCACACCTTTGTTTGTTGACTAACTGGTACCCAAGTATATTACTCTCAGACGCTCTGCCCTTGTGCCATGCGTTTGTCCGCCTAGGTATATAGGTAATGTGGCAGCCAGTGCAAGCACCCTGATTATTGATTGCGATCTCGCGAATCAGAACCAACTTATTCCCTTTCTTGGGTGCGCGGTCGCAGGTGCCAACCAGCTCTTAACATATTGTCGGGCCCACCGTCCATCTATAGTAGTACGTCCGCCCTCCTGGTCCATGCCCACTCTGCTCCACAACCACCCTCGTGTCAGCATCCTCTTCAAGCCATGACTTTGGGAAAAGTATAAGTCATCCTTCATCGGCAAAGATCCTAAAATTCATTCGCTTCTTTCTGTCAGCACCCGGGATATCTTCTTGCATGATCCCTTGGGCCAAAAGGTCATCCTTCTGCAATCTTCGACTCGGCCTGGGAGGCTCCACATGCTGACAGCGGATCGTGATATCAACCCCTTGAGTAAATACCTTGTCCGACCTTCCAGCTATCAACTGCGCAAACCAGCTCTGCTCCTCCTGGTCTACCAGCCCTTCCACACCAGATCGGGATTGCTTTGCTCTGTGCTCGCGCACAACATCATCAGTATCAAAGGTTCTACCGTTGCTTTCTATCCTTCGACCAGAATCCGACCACCATGGCGGTCCTCTCACTTCCAACCCCGGCACCCTCTCTCGTTCTTCTTGGCCTTGTGGTTCTTTTTTGCGTGTACCGAATCTTCTTCGAACTCACCACTGGAGCAAGACGTCGGCAGATGATCCGAGACAATGGCTGTCTGCCGCCGTATCAATATCCTCACGAAGGCATTGGTGGAAAGCTCTACGGCTTGGATATCATCAGGGCCATGGTCAAATCCAGTAAAGAAGGGAGATTGAACGAAACCTCTCGAATAAGAAACTACGGCAAGGGCCATAAAACCGTGCAGTTCAAGCTTGCAGGTCGAAATAGTGCGTAGACGGCCCCGCCCTGCTAGGCCACCTTACTTCGCGTTCGACCAAGAATTCTAACGAGAAGCAGTTATTACCACCATCGAGCCAGAGAATATCAAGACGATTCTGTCTACCAAGTTCACAGACTTTTCTCTGGGTAGCACAAGAAGAGAGATCATGACCCCGGTCTTTGGCCACGGCATCTTCAACCAAGACGGCAAGGGATGGGAACGTTCTCGGGCCCTCGTTCGTCCCAATTTCACTCGCCAACAGGTGGCTGATTTAGACATGTTCGAGGAGCACGTAGGCCACTTGTTCGATTCAATCCCACGTGACGGCACTGCTGTCGATCTACAGGATCTTTTCTTTGCCTTAACCATCGACTCTGCCACCGAGTTCCTATTCGGAAAATCCACCAATACCCTCGCCCCTGGACTGGACACTAAATCTGGGAGCGAATTTGTCAAGGCGTTTGTGTACATGACCGACTGTAAGTTATACCCTAGAAGCCTGGGGCCGGAATTTCTCATTAATCTCATATTTCTAGCGGTTGGAAAAGCCTTCCGTTCAGGGGGTCTGAGCAAATGGATTCCGAACCCCGAATGGCACAAAAAGCTGAAGATCGTCAACGACTTTGCGGATGAAATCATTCAGCAGGCCATCGAGGAGGTCAATTCGGGTAAAGTCTCGGAAAAACATCGCTATGTGTTCTTGTATTCCCTGCTTGAGCAGACCCGCGACCCCTACACCGTCCGATCGGAACTACTGAATATCCTTCTTGCTGGGCGTGATACTACTGCAGGACTTCTCACCAACACGTGGCATGTCCTGGCCAGACGACCGGACATTTGGGCCAAATTGAAGGCCGAGGTGGATGAGTTGGGCGGTGAGCGTCCGGACTATAGTTCGATCAAGGATATGAAATACCTGAAGTATGTTCTCAACGAAAGCCTACGCCTGATGCCTGTGGTGCCGGGCAACAGTCGAGAAGCGGTTCGGGATACCGTACTTCCATTAGGAGGTGGACCCGACGGGAAGTCACCGGTATTTGTGCCTAAGGGATGGGTTGTCGGCTATTCCCCTTGGTCCATGCACCGACGAGAGGACTACTATGGAGCAGATGCGTTCGAGTTCCGACCAGAGAGGTGGGAAACTCTGCGGCCTGGTTGGGAGTACCTGCCTTTCAACGGGGGACCGAGAATCTGTGTGGGACAACAATACGCTCTGATGGAAGCTAGCTACGCGACGATTCGACTTATTCAAGCATTCCCCCGGATCGAGAGCCGTGATGAACGCGAGTGGCGGGAATGGCTGTCTATTACACTGGCGAGCGGCACTGGCTGCAAGGTGGCTTTGTTTGAAAAGTGAAAGCAGCTTGGAAGACGACGAGGATTTTTTTCTGGCTGATTGGGGGGGGGGAGGGTGCTCTCTCACGGCACATGGCGTCGAATGATGTATTACTGCACAGTGCTTGTGTGACAGGCGAAGGTCTCTTCTCTATGATGATATTTATGCATATTTTATTTAATAACAGTGGTTTTCAGCCAACCGCCACCGCCAATATCATGCTTGACAAAGTTTGTCCACGAAGAAAATCTCAATCTACTTCACTCCATTGTGTCTGTCCACGTGTACTCACTCGGACGTGTAACTACATACAGGGAAAGACCACAAGGGCAAGGGGCGTCTATAGAGTTCGAACCTAGAGTTTCCAGAACCAAGAGATAGGTCTCGTAATAGTATTGACAAAGACAGCGACATCCCATCATTCTATCGACGCCCATTTACACACACCATGTGATGGGCGGGCAAGGCGTTCTCCGAACCTAGGGCTGGAACCCTGGTTCTCGATTGATGATGGAACCGACGATGGGTGGTTGGTGGGATTAGCCGTTGCCTAGAAATCCCCAGAGAAGGGTCACAGAAGGTTCAGGCGTCACGTTCCCGGCGTATTCGATCGTATTTCTGCATCTACAAACATCTTGGATCCCGCAAATCGGCATGGGGATGGCATCTTCGCGCATGTGATGTGCAGGTTGGATCTGGGTGTTTGGGTTTTGACCTGGGCAACCACGAACTCGTATCCCGGTTCACCAGGCAGGCATCCGGCCGTACGGAGTACTTGTGTAGATAACCTCCGAGTCCTCGTACCTACCTAGGCAGGAGGGGGAGGCACCTCGTGTGAGATGGGATGAACAAGATTGACTGACTCTGTCTGCCCACGAATCCGGCTTCTTGGGGTTTTAAGTAAGGGAAATGACGACATTTTGTCTTTGTAGGTTGGCTGGGTGCTGGGTGCTGGGTGCTGGGTGCTGGGTTCTAGGTTTGGGGATAAGTTCAGTGCAGGAGGGGATACGGATAATTACCTATTACTCAACATTGGATCTCATCTCAGACGGAGTACAGAGTACATAATACCAGTAAGGAGGGTCTGTGGTGTCGGGTGCTCTCGGCGATTGGAGACCTGGTCATCATGCATTGATCGTGTTTGGACGCGTGATGGTGGTGGTCATTGACGAACAAGAGACAAGAGGCCGAGGGCCTGTCGCCTGTCTGTCTGCCTTGAGCAAGATGGTTTGTGGTTAATGGCTGCTTTTGGTCAATGGGTCATTGGATCTTGGGTTTCCTGGCTATGTACCTCCCTAGGTATATAAGTACTAGTTAGCTGGTTAGGTGCTTAATACCTAAATGTGCTGACTAGTTAGTACGTAGGTGGGTGCACAGATGTACAGACGAGGAGGGCTTACAAGTAATATTATTACTCGTAACCTCCAAACCCAATTGTCCTTTTACCCCCGAACGCGAATGCGACAGCCTTGGCTGCGTCATTTCCCCAGGCCAAAGCGGCCGCCCATTGTTCTAATATTGATTATTGTGCGGGCTGCCCGAGGACCAAAGTAGTACGGAGCACGGAGTACAGAGTGCAGAATACGGGTTACTGCTTCGCACTGGATATCTTTTCACATCTTCCTTTGAGTTGATTCTAGGCTGGCTGAATCTATTCGAATCTAGACCAGGGGAGGCATCATTGTCGGGGTCTAGCCTTATTAATTATGGGTATCCTTATTCGTACTCAAATACTCCGTCATCATCATAGTGTTATTCGAACCACAAAGCCCACGAGACTAGTTGATTGATGACATGGAACCACCGTTGAAACTTTACGGCTCACCGATGCCGGTGTGGGTGCCGTGTGGGAGCGGAGGAGCAAATCAAAATGAGGTGATGTGCAAGGCGTTCCAGCCAAGCGGAACCAGGGAGGAGAGGGGCCGCGGCGGCCTTTCCTCGAGTCTTGTCGCTTTACCAGGACTCACTCCCCATCCACTTGAACTTAATAGTTAATAGCTGGCAAGGCACTCCACTGCTCAATGCTCATTTAGTACTTAGTGACGAGTACTAACCTGGTCTTGGATAATGACTTGATCCAAGGATACGGGCTCTCGAGTTCGCCAGTCTCGTTCCGGGACGGGAGCAGCCCATCCCTCTTGCCTGCCTCTGGAATTACTTACTTGGTGCTTCTAACCCTAATTAAAACCTGGAGTTTGCCTCGTTGGACTCTCCCTCTCGCCATGGTCATACTACTCAGACCTCAGACCTCAGACCTCAGACCTCAGACCTCA
>Ga0105239_10007223_pt1 | contig 12760 bp, 8 predicted proteins | sample KBSC44metaG_FD_92761 | JGI IMG/M metagenome (GOLD analysis project Ga0105239, IMG submission 92761) | Corn rhizosphere microbial communities from Kellogg Biological Station, Michigan, USA - KBS C4-4 metaG | ecosystem: Host-associated > Plants > Roots > Rhizosphere > Soil | place: Michigan, USA...
AACCCATGCAGCCTAAATTTCCCTCTTGAATCCAACTCAATCGCGGGGGCAGGTATTTTTACCATATTGGCCACCGATAGCAGGGTTCTTACCCATTTCTTTTTTGTTTTTATACGGGTGAGATCGATATCAGGCGACAACAAAAAACGCCGTATACGCGGAATATCGGTGCGCGAAAATGTATTGCCCTGTTTATCCGTCCAGGTATTGTAATAACCGCCCAGCATGCCATCGCTGCTGTAACCAGCAGCAATATTCAGCCACTTTGGCCACGATGACTGGGTAAAAAAAGAATGCACGTTTACGCTGAACCAGTAGGTTTGTGAATTATAGTCTTTTAGCATTCTTTCCTGTAAGCTGGTGCCGAAAAGATCGTTACGGCGGGCCCTCAGTTCGGGAGAGTCATATTCCCAGGGCCAGTAGCTCAACTTGATCGAAATGCGTTGTTCTTTCCATGCCAGTTGCTGGGCAACAAATGTGGCTGCGCCAACCGTATTGGCGGTCATATCGCCCCAGCTGAATCCCCATTCGCTGCTAAAGCCATCCTGAATTTCAATAATGCTTTGATAGGCGAGACCGGCAACACCTCCCAGCCATGCGCTGGTATTGTCGCTGAGCCCCGTCCATTTCCATAATCCGGCAGAATTACGGCTGATCTGGTAGGCAGTCCAGGTATGGCCGCATTTATCCATCTGGTTCCATTCGCCATTGTCGTTAAAAAAGTGAAACGACGATTTGGGGTAACCTGCGTACCAGGCTTTGTTTAATGCGATATACGAGGCTGTCCATAAACCGGCATGAGCGCCGGCTACCAGCCAGAAACGGCTTTTGTTGAGGGATGGCGCAGCCGTATCCCAACCCTGAGCGTAATTGAAGGGTGGCATAGAAGAGATCTCCCCGGCTTTGGCAGGAGAATGCCCATTAACGGCCAATTGTACAGGGCTAATTGCCCAATGCTCATTCCGGGCATAAATTTTACTATTAACAAAAACAAACAGAAAAAAGATGGTCGCTGATTTCAAAAAAAGGGTGTGGACTTTTTCAGTTTGAATGCTCACAACAGAGTTTTTAGTTAATACGGCAATTTCGGTAAACGGCAGTCGGCAGTCGTCAATGAGTTGTTAAACAGAAAACCGGTTGAAAAATCGCATCCGCCCACACTGCCGGTTGCCGATTCACGATTGCCGACAAAAGTAATTGTAAAATCATAAAATTCTATACCTTCAAACCTTCAACACTAACATCAAATTGAGCACTATGGATGATGCAATAATGCAGCGCGTAAAAGTTTGGAAAGATGGAAATTTCGACGAAGCCACCAAACAGGAAGTTATCCGGCTTGAAAAAGAGAATCCCACCGAACTGGCTGATGCCTTTTATCGTAATCTTGAATTTGGCACCGGCGGTTTACGCGGTATAATGGGCGTAGGCACCAACCGCATGAACAAATATACTGTTGGAATGGCCACCCAGGGCTTTGCCAATTACCTCAATCAAACATATCCCGGCGGTACTATCAGGGTTGCCATTGCACACGACAGCCGTAATAACAGCCGCCAGTTTGCCGAAATAACGGCCAATGTAATGGCTGCCAACGGCATTAAAGTATTTTTATTTGAAGCATTGCGTCCTACACCCGAACTCAGCTTTACCATTCGTCAGTTAGGTTGCCAGGGTGGCGTGGTATGTACAGCTTCTCACAATCCGAAAGAATACAACGGTTATAAAGCATATTGGAATGATGGCGGACAGCTGGTTCCACCTCACGATAAAAATGTAATTAAAGAAGTAGAAAAGATCGCTTCTGTAGATGAAGTAAAATTCAGTGGGGGAGAAGCCAATATCTCGCTTATTGGTAAAGAAATGGACGAGGCTTATATCGAAATGGTTAAAGGCCTTAGTGTGTATCCCGAAGCGATCATGCGGCAACATGATCTCAAAATTGTTTATACGCCTATTCATGGTACAGGCATTATGCTGGTACCCGATGTACTAAAACGTTTTGGATTTACGAATGTGCATATAGTTGAAGAACAGGCAAAGCCCGATGGCAACTTTCCAACGGTAGTATATCCCAACCCCGAAGAAAGCGAAGCCATGAGCATTGGTTTGAAAAAAGCCAAAGAACTCGATGCTGATATCTTTTTGGGTACCGACCCCGATGCAGACCGTGTTGGTATTGCCATTAAAGATAAACAGGGCAACTGGGTGCTGATGAATGGTAACCAAACAGCAGTACTGGCTTTTAATTATATGATCGAAGCCCGTAAAGCCAAAGGCATTAACCGGGCCAATGATTTTGTGGTAAAAACCATCGTAACCACAGAGATGATTGATCGCATTGCCGCCGGAAACAATGTAAAATGTTATAATGTATTAACCGGCTTTAAATGGATCGCCGAACTGATCAAGGAAAAAGAAGCCAGTGAAAATTATATTGTAGGTGGCGAAGAAAGTTACGGATTAATGATCGGTAGCCAGCTACGTGATAAAGACGCCGTATCGGCTGTGGCGCTTTTATGCGAAATGGCAGCGTATGAAAAAGACAAAGGCAAAACGCTGTACGAAAAGCTGATCGATCTGTACGTACAATACGGCTATTATAAAGAACACCTGATCTCCATCACTAAAAAAGGTATGAACGGGCAAAAGGAAATTGCCGCCATGATGGATGGATATCGTAGCAATCCTCCTCAAACCATCAATGGATCGCCGGTAGCGCAGCTGCTCGATTATGACCTGCGCAAGGGAAAAAACCTGCAAACAGGCGAGGAGTGGGATATTACCCTTCCCAAATCGAATGTATTGCAGTTTATATTGGCCGATGGAAGTAAAATTTCTGCCCGTCCCAGCGGAACAGAACCAAAAATCAAATTCTATTTCAGCGTAAATATGTCCATCAAAAGCACTGCCGAATTTGATTCGGTTCAAACCCATGGTGAACTGGACAAACGTATACAGGGCATTATTGCCGATATGGGACTGAAATAAGCAAAAAGCTTAATGCTTAACGCCGAATGCACGAAGCAAAATGTTCACAACTTTAAAGCAATTTGTTTTAGGCATTCGGCGTTTTGCTTTCAGCATTTGGCATTAAGCTTTTCGCATTGAGCATTTAGCGTTAAGCGTTTTACCTTATACTTAATTAAATTTTAATCAACCGTATAAAATAAGCAGTGATTATTTATATTTTTGTCACTCTTATTCAACCCCCCAAATATGAAAAGGCACATTGTAGCAGTATTATTGATCGTTGGCACCATCATCGCCAATAACATTCAGGCCCAAAATAAAATTGGTTATATCAGTCTGCAGGAAGTGATCACGGCTATGCCCGAATACAAAGCGGCAGGCAATGATCTGCAGGATTACCAGAAAGCATTGGAGCAGCAAGGAAGCGATTATCAGCTGGAATTGTATCGTAAAGACAGCGCTTTCAAGGCAGATTCTACCAAATGGAACGCATCAATGAAAGATGTTAAAAGAAAGGAATTAAACGAACTGTATATCAAGTGGACAAACTTCATTAATCAGGAAGCACAACAATTGATTAACAAAAAGGAACAGGAATTGCTGGCGCCCATTCAGCAGAAAGCTGTTCAAACTTCACAGGCTGTGGCCAAAGAAAACGGGTATGCCTATATTCTGCCCAAAGAGCAACTGATCTCGTTCCCTGCGGCAGATGACATTCTTCCTCTTGTATTAAAGAAATTAAATATTGCGCCTCCGGCGGCAACGGCTCCTGCAAAAACAGGCGGCAAATAATTGCAATTATTGATTGATTGAAATAAAAAACCTGAGGAATTAAGCTTCGTAAAATATACGCGCGTAGTCCTCAGGTTCTTTTTATTATTTTATTATCAGAAGCGGAACTGTTTACTCAAGTACCTTCTCGCTGATCTTTCCTGTCTTTTTATTTTTCAGAATTACTTTTTTAGCGCCGTAATGCGTTACTTCTTCTTTTACCAGATAGTTGTCGGCGTCGTATTCGGTAAGATGACTGTCTTTGCCTACACCTGTTTTACCGCGCCAGATGTCGAGTAGTACGGGTTCCCATAATTTGCTTTTGGCAGAACGATAGGCAGCATCGAGAATGCAGTTCACTACATAACCATCATAAAAAGTTTCTTTGGGCGCTTTGTTCTGTTCCATGGCATTGAACATATCCATGAACATATGGTTATAACCCAGCTCATTTAATTCATCACCTACCGGAAACAGCCAGCCGGTATTGCTTTCTGCTTTTTCAGCCACATAGTCGGCCCCTTTGCCGGTGGTGAACATATCAAAACCGGTACGTAGAAAATTGTTGATCCAGATGGTGCCTTCTGAGCCCATTACTTCGTCGCGCAGATCGAGACCGCCGCGGAACGTCCAGCTTACTTCAAATTGTCCGATGGCGCCGTTCTCGTATTTCACCAGAGCGATGGCATGGTCTTCGGCATCGATCGGTTTAACCTGTGTGTCGGCCCAGCACATCACTTCAATAGGTTTAATGTCTTTACCGATGTAGCTGCGGGTTATTTCAACACAATGACAGCCGAGGTCGAGAATACAACCACCACCGGCTTGCTCAATATCCCAGAACCAATCGCTGTGCGGACCAGGATGTGTTTCGCGCGACTTGGCCCATAAGATCCTTCCCAGTGCGCCATTCTTTACGCTCTCCAGCGCTTTCAGGAATTTTGGGGTATATACAAGGTCTTCAAGATATCCGTTAAAGATGCCGGCTTTTTCAACCGCTTCGAGCATCCGTTTGGCTTCTTCGCCATTGCGGCCAAGCGGTTTGGTGGTCATTACGGCTTTTTTATGTTTGCAGCAAAGCATTACGGCTGCCTCATGCAGGTTATTGGGCAACGAAATGCAAACAATGTCAACATCAGGGTGCGCAATCGATTCTTCCATATTTGTGGTTACATGCGCCACCTGGTAATCCTGCGCAAATTTGCGGGCGCTTTCTTCCCGGCGTGAATAGATACTTACAATTTTATCACGACTTCTGTATCCCTGTAGTGAGTCGGCATAAAACCGGCCAATAAAACCGGAGCCGAGCATTGCAATACGTGCCATATGAGGTTTGAAGTTTGTTGTTTGTAGTTTATGGTTTTCACCACATAGGCAGATAGGAATCATAGGATTTCGCATAGAAAGTCTAAAACTATGTGAACCTCTATGTGTGCCTTATGTGTCTATGTGGTGCATATTATCTAAGGTTGTTTCATTTCTCCTGATGCGCTTTCCATTCCACCGTCGGCAGCAGTCACTGTTTGTAACTGTTTTCTTTCCCTAAAGAAAATAATAAAATATAACAATACTGCTATGGCAATATAAACAGGCACAAACCAAATGCGCGTCCAGTTATGTGTTTCACCGGTTTTATAGTAATCGGCTACAAATCCTGAGAACCAGGTGCCGATGAACATGCCTAAACCGTATGTGGCAAAGGTGAACAATCCCTGAGCTGCATTCTTGATTTTTTCGCCTGCCTTCATTTCTGTATACATATATCCGGTAACGAAAAAGAAGTCGTAGCAAACGCCATGCAGCACAATACCGGCATACAGCATCCAGATGTTTGATCCGGTATCGCCATAGGCAAAACATATATAGCGTACAATCCATGCTGTCATACCCAGCAGCAACATGTTCTTAACTCCGATCCGTTTAAAAAGAAAAGGAATGGCCAGAATAAAGAGCGCTTCCGATACCTGCCCCATGGTCATTTTTGCGGCGGCATTTGTCATATGCAATTCATTCAGAAAAGGATTGGCAAATCCGTAATAAAAAGAAAGCGGGATACATACCAGAATCGCTGCAATAAAAAATATCAGATAAGGTTTGTTCTTAAGTAACACAAATGCTTCGGTGCCGAGTGCTTTTGATGCACTGGCGCCGGTATTTCCTTTAGGTGGCGTATCGGGCAAAGCAAAACTGAGCAATCCCAACAATGCCGACACACCGGCAGCGATCATAAATGTATAGTTGGTCTTTTCAATCGCCATTAAGCCAACAAGCAACCCGGCAACAATCCATCCTATGGTACCAAATACACGGATCCACGGGAACTGTTTGCCGGGATCGGTCATTTGATGAAAAGCAATACTGTTCGATAAGGCGATAGTAGGCATGTATAAAAGCGAATACAATAAAATAACCCAGTAAAAAGCGCCATTATCTGTAATACGGGTAGATAAAAACAACAGAACAGCGCCCAGTAAATGCAATACACCCATTATACGTTGCGCAGCAAAATAACGGTCGGCAATCATTCCCACAAAAAAAGGCGAGATCATGGTAGCAATGGCCAGCGCACTATACGCAGCACCGATCTCCACACCCGATGAGTGCAGATGTTCGCCCATGTAAGTGCCCATTGTAACGTACCACGAGCTCCAGATAAAATACTCCAGAAACATCATTACACCCAGTAAAATGCCGGTGTTGGTTTTCATATATAAAACGATTTAGAAAAATGGAGTTCGGAAATTACAACAAAATACATTACGCCCAATGGTTAACGCTAAATGCATAATGCAAAACACAAATAGCAGCATGCCGAACGCTTAACGCTTAAAGCGTAACGCTAAGTGCGGAAATCATAATGCTTAATGTGTTTAGCATTTACTTTTAAGCGATCTGCGTCGAGCATTCAGCTTTTTGCGGTTTTATGAATAATTGTATATTTGTATAAGCACTTATATAATTTTATGAGCTTTTATGAATCACTCGGCTTTCTGGTATTTGGCAGCCGTTTACGCAGATTGAGCGAAGCGTTTCTGTCTGATGTAAATAAAATTTACGCATCGCATAATCTGGCATTTGATGCCGCATGGTTTCCGGTGTTTTATATTTTATCACGGCAGGAAACGGTTTCGATCAAAGACATTGCCGACGAACTGGGCATTTCTCATTCGGCCGTTAGTCAGCTGGTAAGCAATCTGCAGCAAAAGGGTTTAATTAAAACCACCACAGCCGGCGATGATGCCCGTAAAAAAGTTGTTGTCTTTACCGCCAAAGGAAAAAAACTACAGCAGCAGGTTCAGCCGGTTTGGGATGCATTGAAAAAAGCTATGGAATCGCTGGCGCAGGAAGGCGAACACAGTAAGAACATTTTAAAAGCCATTGCAGACATTGAACAGGGACTGCAACGCGAATCGGTTTTTGATAGGGTAGAACATTTAATCAATATCGAATAATGAATATTGAATGATGAATGTTGAAGTTTGCCTTCACTTCATTATTCAATATTGAAAATTCAACATTCAATATTAGCCATGCAGGAATTTGTTTACGGTATCGATAACCTCACCATCGGAGATGCTTTAGCCATAGCGTCAGGCGCCAAAAAAGGCATCCTGAATAAGACAGCGATTGCCAATATTCAAAAAAGTGAGGAGAATGTACAGCAGATAGTAGCACATCATAAAACCGTATACGGCATTAACACCGGTTTTGGTGTACTGGCCAATACACCGGTATCGGAACAGGATACCCGTATACTGCAACATAAAATTCTGCAGAGCCACAGTGTAGGTGTTGGTAATCCTATTCCCATTGAAGTTGCCAAACTCATGCTTATTACCAAAGTGCATGCATTGGCCAGAGGATACTCAGGCGTTCAGTTGGTAACCCTGCAACGCATTTTATGGCATATCGAAAACAATGTAATTCCCGTTGTGCCCGAAAAAGGCAGTGTAGGCGCATCCGGCGATCTGGCGCCACTGGCACATTTGTTTTTACCATTGATCGGACTGGGAGAGGTATATTATAAAGGCACAAGATCTAAGGCTCAGGAAGTACTACGGCAATTCAATATGGAGCCTATTCATCTGGGCCCTAAAGAAGGACTGGCCCTGATCAACGGAACCCAGTTCATTCTGTCTTTTGCCGTAAAAGCCGTACAGCGCTTGCACAACTGTTTGGAGGCTGCCGATATTATCGGCGCTATGAGCCTGGAGGCATTAACCGGTACCAAAGCCCCCTTTGATGAAAGATTACACCGCTTGCGTCCCTTTGCAGGCAATGAACTGGTGGCGCAAAGATTACGTTTATTATTACACCAGAGCGACATTATGCAAAGCCATGTAGATTGCGGACGGGTACAGGACCCTTATAGTTTACGTTGTATGCCGCAGGTACATGGCGCTTCGCGCAATGCATGGCTTCACCTGAAACAGTTAACGGAAATAGAGCTTAATTCAGTAACAGACAATCCTATTATTTTAAGCGCCGATGACACCATCAGCGGTGGCAACTTCCACGGACAACCGCTGGCATTGCCGCTCGATTATGCCTGTATGGCGGCTGCAGAAGCTGGTAATATCTCTGACCGCCGCACCTATCTGTTGCTGGAAGGTAAATGGGGACTGCCTTTACTGCTTATGAAAAACGTAGGACTGAACAGCGGCTTTATGATCCCTCAATACACCACAGCAGCGCTGGTAACAGAAAATAAAACGCTTTGTTTTCCCGCCAGTGCCGATAGTATTCCTACTTCGCTGGGGCAGGAAGACCATGTAAGTATGGGCAGCATCAGCGGTCGCAAACTGAATCAGGTATTGGATAACCTTGAATATATTCTGGCCATTGAATTGTTGAGTGCCTGTCAGGCTATTGAATTCAGACGGCCACTGAAAAGCAGTGAAATTCTTGAATCGGCGCACGATTACGTTAGGCACTTTGTAAGTTTTGCAGAAGAAGACAGAATTTTTGCAGAAGATATCGATCAAATCAAAACCATCATCAGTGATTTTTCGTTTGTAGAACATTGTAACCAGTTTGCTGATTCAAGAAAGATCAATTTGAATGAAGGATTTGAAGCATTCGCATTATAATACCATAAAACTCGCCATACCATGTCAACCACTATCAAACACTACGACCCCGTTAAATATAAAACGCCTACAGGCACGCAGCTAAATTGTAAAGGCTGGATCCAGGAAGCAGCCCTGCGCATGTTACTCAACAATCTCGATCCTGCAGTAGCAGAGCGGCCCGACGATTTAATTGTATATGGCGGACGCGGAAAAGCAGCCCGTAATTTCGAAGCGCTAGATCTCATCATACGCTCATTAAAAGACCTGAATAATAACGAAACACTGCTCATCCAAAGCGGTAAACCCGTAGGTATTTTAACAACGCATGAAAATGCGCCCCGGGTTTTAATCTCCAACTCGCAACTCGTTCCCAAATGGGCAACCTGGCAGCATTTTGATGAACTGGAAAGAAAAGGATTGATGATGTACGGACAAATGACCGCCGGTTCATGGATCTACATCGGCAGTCAGGGTATTGTACAGGGAACTTATGAAACTTATGCCGCCGCAGCCAATAAACATTTCGGTGGATCGTTAAAAGGTACGCTGAATGTAACAGCAGGTTTGGGAGGCATGGGTGGCGCTCAGCCACTCGCCATTACCATGAATGAAGGTGTAGCGCTGATTGCAGAAGTAGAAGAATGGCGTATCGACAAACGGCTTGAAACAAAATACCTCGATGTAAAAATAACTGATATTGATGCAGCCATCGACCGGGCTGTTCAGGCAAAAGAAAAAGGAGAGGTGATTTCCATTGGTGTTTTGTGCAATGCTGTTCACCTGCTGCAACGACTCGTAGAAAGGAATATTGTGCCCGATACGTTAACAGATCAAACGTCGGCACACGATCCGCTGATTGGTTACTGGCCGCATGAAATATCAAAGGAGCAGGCAAAGATTCTGCGTGAGCAAAATCCTGATCAATATATAGCATATGCCTATAACTCTATGTACCGGCATGTTCAGCTGATGCTTGAATTACAGCAGAAAGGCGCCGTTACATTCGACTATGGCAATAACATCAGAGCAAGGGCACAGGAAAAAGGATTACAAAATGCTTTTGATTTTCCTGGTTTTGTACCTGCCTATATTCGTCCGTTGTTTTGTGAAGGAAAAGGACCATTCCGCTGGGCAGCTTTAAGCGGCGATCCGCAGGATATTGCAGTTACCGATGAAGTGATCAGCCATCTTTTCCCCGAAAACAAATCATTGCAACAGTGGCTAAAACTGGCTAAAGAAAAAATTGCTTTTCAGGGATTGCCGGCACGCATTTGCTGGCTGGGTCAGGGAGAAAGAGAAAAGGCCGGACTGGCATTTAACGAACTCGTAAAAACACGAAAGGTAAAAGCGCCGATTGTAATCGGTCGCGATCATTTGGATACAGGATCGGTAGCATCGCCGAACCGCGAAACGGAGTCCATGCTCGATGGCAGTGATGCAGTGGCCGACTGGCCGATCTTAAATGCGCTGGTGAACACCGCCGGGGGCGCCAGTTGGGTAAGTTTACATCATGGCGGTGGGGTAGGAATGGGCTATAGTATTCATGCAGGGATGGTCATTGTGGCCGATGGCACTGAGGAAGCCGCAAACAGACTAAGCCGCGTGTTAAGAAATGACCCGGGACTCGGTGTTATTCGTCATGCCGATGCAGGGTACGATATAGCTAAAGAAACCGCATTAAAAAATGACCTGGATTTGAAAAAACGGTTTCACTGATTGAGATAAATTACTATTTTGCAAACGATGTAAAACCTTAGATAAGTATAGATAAAATTATTAATATCAATACTGAAATATATCTATCCAAATAGGTATACATTTATACCAATAATATGTATATTACACAAAATCCGAGATATGAAAACAACCATGCCCCTGCTCCTCTTAATTCTGTTAGCATGCACCTCGTATTCCCAAACAGCCGGACTGAAATTTATTCAAAATGGAACACCGGTTACACCAGTTAATGGGGTTATCGAATTAAAGAAACAACCTTTCTCAATAGAAGTAACACTTGACCTCAATGACATCGATGGGGTATATGTTTATTCTGATTTTACTGATGCTCTGTATAAACTCGGTGATAAAGATCCTTTACCCGATTTACAGGACATTCCTTATAAAGTTATTACCGAAGTGAATTATGCAGCTCACCAGATCGTAATGAGCAATGATAACTGGGCATTTTGGTTCTACGATAAAAATAAGAGCGAGCACCATTTCGAAAAAGATATCAAAATGGTGAATGACCATACTGTAACCGGAACAAAAATTATTGAGCAGTTTTATAATCCTACAACCGAGAAAGTGATAAAGGTGGGCGATATAGCGCAGCCTTTATATTTGTTTTTCGTTGTTACCAATCCGTTTCAGAAAAGAGGCCTGGTAAAAGAATATTCTCGTCAGAAAGTTAAGATCAACTGGTCTGCCGCCAAATAATACAACACCCGTTCCCGTAAAAACGGGACCCGGGAATTAATTCATATAAAAGCAAAAGGGGATGAAGAAAAATTCTTCATCCCCTTTTGCTTTTATTAGAATCTTCTTAGCTTTTTATTAGAATGTGCTTAGCTTATAGTGGCAGTCAACCTTTTTATCTTATCAACTGTTATTACTCCAACCCCTCGTAACAAGTCAACCCATAAACCTTCAACTTGTTAACCTTTGAACAATTAATTGTCAATTGGCATTAAAATTTCTTAATTAATCATCAGTTGAGTAGAGGCCTGAGAAAGCTTATTTGATAGTCTTTTAATCAGGTTCTGTATTCGCTGGTTTACTGTTTATTCTATGGGACGATTGATTATTATATCAAACAGGCTACCGTTTTCTATTGACCATGAAGGTGAACAAGTTACCTTACGGCAAAGCTCCGGAGGTCTTGTTTCTGCAATTAAAAGCTACTTTGAAAGTGAAAGCCTAGGAAATAGGGGGTTCACCGAAAAACTGTGGCTGGGTGTGGCAGATTTTCCTCAAAATGAGTGGAATGATGTAGCCGAAAAATTGAACGGACTTGATTTTCATATTATTCCATTATTCGTAAATAAGACCTTATACAAGGACTATTATAACGGTTTTTCCAACTCGGTATTGTGGCCGCTGTTCCACTATTTTCCTAGTCTGGCCGAATATGAAACCCAATACTTCGATGCTTATGTAAAGGTGAACAGGCTCTTTGCAGATACTCTGCTGCCTTTACTGCAACCCGATGATGTGGTTTGGATCCACGATTACCAGCTCATGTTGTTACCTGAGATGATCCGTGCCGGAAATCCCAAAGCCACCATTGGTTTCTTTTTGCACATTCCATTTCCGTCATACGAAATATTCAGAATGCTGCCGGCAGAATGGAAAACCACTTTATTGCGGGGCGTACTGGGTTCTGACTTAGTAGGCTTCCACACGCACGATTATGCGCAGCATTTTTTACAGTCGGTTAAAATGATCCTGGGCGTAGATAGTTATTTTCATAGTCTGCAGTATCAGGACCGTCTGATAAAAGCCGATCTGTTTCCCATCAGTATTGATTATAAAAAGTTCAGTACTGCAGGCAATGATCCGGAAACAAAGAGATCCTATAAAGAAATAAAGAAGAATTTTGAAGGAAAGAAGATCATTTTTTCGGTAGACAGGCTCGATTATACAAAGGGTCTGATGGACCGTTTAAATGCTTTTGATTATTTTCTGGAGCAATATCCCGAATGGCGCGAAAAGGTGGTATTCATTCTGAATATTGTGCCTTCGCGTGGTGATATTCAGGCTTACCACGAACGTAAGCAGCTGATAGAACAAAAGATCGGCACCATAAATGGAAAATTGTCATCCATAAGCTGGCAACCTATTATTTACCGGTACACGCATCTTCCTTTTAATGAGCTCGCCGCTTTATACCAGGCAGCCGATGCAGCACTGATCACGCCATTGCGCGACGGAATGAACCTCGT
>Ga0105239_10007224_pt1 | contig 12759 bp, 18 predicted proteins | sample KBSC44metaG_FD_92761 | JGI IMG/M metagenome (GOLD analysis project Ga0105239, IMG submission 92761) | Corn rhizosphere microbial communities from Kellogg Biological Station, Michigan, USA - KBS C4-4 metaG | ecosystem: Host-associated > Plants > Roots > Rhizosphere > Soil | place: Michigan, USA...
CGTTCTCACACGTGATTCTCACCAAATACTTAAAGAGCGAATTGGCCTCGTCGCATAGAAGAAACATTCAACAAACATAGCTCCAATTTCATGATACCAAACATCCTCAGACGAGCAATAACTACTTCAATCCATCACTCACTCTCCCGCAACATGTCCAGCACAATGAAAGCCGTCGTCACCCGAGGCAAAGAAGCCAAGCTTGAACGAGATCGCCCTCTCCCAAAGCTTCGCGACGATTACATCATCGTCAAGACTGAGGCCGTGGCTCTCAACCCTACTGACTGGAAGCACGTTGCATATGGTCTCGGCGCCGAGGGTGGACTCGTCGGCTGCGACTTCGCGGGCACGGTTGTCGAGGTCGGGAAGGACGTCACCAAGAAATGGAAGAAGGGCGACAGACTCTCTGGCGTGGCACACGGCGGCAACAGCCTGCAGACCGAAGACGGGGCTTTCGCCGAGTACGTCGTCGCCAAAGGGGACGTGCAGATCAAGATTCCTGATAGTTTGAGTTTTGAAGATGCTTCGACTTTTGCGCTGGGCGTTGCCACGGTTGAACAAGGGCTTTATCAAAAGGCCTTGAAGTTGAATCTCCCCACCGACCCCATCAAGGAGAAGACCTTCGTCTTGATTTACGGTGGAAGTACAGCCACTGGAGCTTTGGGCGTCCAATTTGCCAAGCTGTGAGTAATCCCCTTCTCATCTATCCCACGGTGCTGATATCCTTCAGGTCGGGCTACACTGTTTTGTCAACAAGTTCGCCTAGGAACTTCGAATATGTGAAGAGTCTCGGCGCCACCGAAGTCTTCGACTACAACGAGCCAAACGTCGGCCAGAAAATCCGTGAATACACGCAAAACAAGCTCAAGCTCGCCTGGGACACGGTCAGCGAGGGTGAATCCGCCAATATCGTCGCCGAGGCCCTCTCCACAGAACCTGGATGTCGGTACGGCAGTATCCTGCCCAACAAATTCCCACGGGAAGATGTCCAATACCTCTCGACACTGATGTACACCATCTTCGGTGAGAGGTTCTTCTTTGGGCCAAGTGAGTTCCCTGCTCTACCAGAAGACGTGGAGTACACCAAGGAATTTTTTGGTATTACGGAAAAGCTGCTCGCCGAGGGGAAGTTGAAGGCACATAAGGCAAAGGTCGGCAAAGATGGCTTTGAAGGTGTATTGAAGGGACTTGATGATCTGAAGAATGGGAAGGTCAGTGGCGAGAAGTTGGTGTACCGGGTCTCTGAAACTCCTTAGATCGGTAGATAAGAGGCAAATTGTGGTCGACAGGTTGCGCACAGTGACAATTTGAGTCTGAGCCTTGGTCCTGGTCACTCATTCTTTGTACCCGGTTTGTTATTTTTCGGATCCACGCGTGCTGTGCTATAGTAAAGGTGTTTTGGGGGTGCTGTAATCAAAGACGAAGCCATTCGTAAGTCATATGACCTTATGACAAGTGTCTTCACCCTCTCACACTGGCAAGTTCGCGGTTGGCGGCACCGCCTGCGTCATTCTAGGGAAAGTGAATCTGCTGACCTTCTCAAAGAAGGGTGCCTTCCTATCCGTCCAAATGCAAACGGATCGATGGCCAACCGGGAAATTTCCGAAGCCCTTTGAGTCAATGACCACGTCTCGGTCTTCCCAGCCTAGGAGATCGTTCCAAGTCTCCCCGGCATGTCTGTGTCCGACAAACATGCGCTTGGACCTTCTGTCCCAGCTGTTGGTCATGATGACTGCGAGGCCGGCGCCGTCCGACTGTGACCTGTGCCCGAGCCTCGTCCACCCAATGCAGTCCTCTGTGTCGAAGTAATCTCGTTGCGGGCCATATGCATAGAGTTTCCGAGCGGCAACGAGTCGGACAAGCTTGCCTCCACAGGCTGGAAGTCTGGGTTGTGGGCCGTGATTGCCGAAGATATCGCCCCAGAACACACAAGGAGTACCCCCGTTATGGCGGAGAAGGATAAGAGAGTATGCGAGCGGTATAAACCATTCGTCAACGGGTGCTGCGAGTGACTGTGTCTCTTGCGTATCGTGGTTGGCAACGAAGGTCTTGTGATGCACGGCTTGTTAGTAATCCATCGATAGTGCAGATGTAAGACTTCGGAACAAAACTCACGACGGCATGGGCAGGGTCTCTCTGCACTAGCGACCCGTCCAAAATGGCTCTCATGTCGTTGCTTCTTCCCTTCGAATAGTCACTAAAGGTATAGACAAGCTGCACATCGAACAGGTTCAAGCGCCCCTGAAACTTCTGGATCACCTTTTCCAGGACTTCGGTTTTGGCGTCCCAATACTCACCGACGAAGAACTGGTCTTTGTGGTGTTTGTCAATGTGGGAGATGAAGTCTTTGAGAAAGGATAATGAATAGTGTTTGATCGCATCAAGTCGCATGCCGCTGAGATTGAGAGAAGATGTGATCCAAGAACCCCATTGGAATATGTCATTGCGAACAGCAGGATGTGAATGGTCGACATCGGCAAACATTCTACCCCCAGTCAGTCAGTCAATCTGAACTGCCCTACAAATTCCAAGACCTTGCCACATACAAGTAGTCATAGTTGCCAAGTTCGGTACTGACATCGCTGGCCCAATCACTTTTGCCCTCTTCACCTTTGTGCACAAACTTGAAGATTCCATGATCGTGTGAACGAGCGTCATAGTCCACACCTGAGAAATGCTGCCAGTTGTATTTCATGTCTGAGTATTTCTCTCCACGGTTTGGGAAGGTGAAGGATGTCCACGTCTCGAGCTCACGTGGAGCTGATATGTGTTTCGTTCTGTCTAACCACTAAGTCAGGCTTATGAAATATGCAATGTTCAGGGGAATAGGGCGGGCTGTGCGTCTACAAAGGAGAGGAATTACCAGTTGAATCGACTTTAACTCCCTGCGAGACTTCCTTGCCATCTGCGCCTGCCTTATGATTCAAGATAGCATCCCAAAGAACACCAATATTGAGCTGATGCGCCTTTTCGCAAAAGGTATTCAACTCCTCCCGAGTACCCCATTTTGTTCGTCGACTCCCCTTTGCCTTAAATTCACCGAGGTCCCATAAATCATGAATACCATATCCGTTGTCTTGGGCATTAGTTGCTTTGCATCCCGGAGGTAGCCAGAGATGTGTTATTCCAATTGATGAAAGGTGAGGAAGAAGATCCGTAAGGAGTGCATAGTGAGATGAGGTACCTGCTAGGGAGTCTGCTGGACCAGGCAGGTACCACTCAAATGATTGAAACATTGTTTTATTGCTGGGTGGCTTTTTACTGTCTTTGGAACAATGTCAGTCGAGCAACAGAACCAAAACAAGCGAATCGATGGTTATAGTTCAGGACTCATCGTGTCACGATGGACCGAGTCTCATCGGAGAATCGCGCTACAATGTGACAGCGATATCTTCAGCATCACACGAGAGAACTACCTTGCATAGGTAATGCTCCCATCCCTCACATTCTGGTAAGGCCGCCGCGTTGAATGAAAATGGTTGCTTTATCAAGGAATAGAATCCGCTTCTGGCCATTCTTACCTTCATACTCGGTCGCTCTGCTAGTTCCGCTGAGTGATCGTGCAAGCGAGGTGAGCCGCTGCATGATGCTTGAATGCGTCTTAGGCTCGAGAGTCAACAGAGAGAAGTAGGATCACAATCACTCCAAGAAAGCCGGAACGCCGAGTTTTCGAGCTTACTCGTACAGGATTAAATAGAAGAGCAGAGATGCCACTCTAGATCAGGCAGAATAATTGTGCGTTGTTCCCACAGGAAATGCTCAATCTGTTTGGCTGTCCGACCGCTGCAAACTTGATGGCAAAGGCAGCAGGAATCCAAGGCGTAAATGAGTGAAGGAATTGGAAAAGGAAAACGTGGAACATGCGACGCAAATGGAACTTTAAAAAGACTGGATTACAAATGTCCTAAAAATGTGAGGTTGAATGTTGATGGGTTGAAAAACAGTTGGATGTAGAATTGTTGAATTCAGCTGATGTCAGAATTGCAGTAAAGGCCGAGTGTGTGGAAGAAGAAGGGCCCCCTCCACGTGATTTGCAGTTCCCACAGCCTCGTCTTCGGACTCGCGAGCAATCACACATCCCTATTGACGGCTCGGACGCTTACTCACCACAAATCAGATGTTGACTTGCGTCTCCAGATAGATCGCCCATCATTAGATCAAATCCGAGATAGTGGCAACTCAAACTCGAGTGATGGGAGTACCCACCTAGATGCCGGCTTACGAGGAGGTGCTCTCTAAACTACAAGGCTGCCAAGATCAAGGGGGAGTAAGGGCTTTTCAACCGGCACGCTGTCCGTCAAAGATTTGACAAGTGCTGATTAAGAATTGAAAGCGCGGGTCCATGTTTGACTATTTAGAGCTAACCCATCACCTCAATCCCAAGAAATATTTGGGGGTGTCAAAATTCCTAGCGGTCTTGGATTTGGCTCAAGGCCGACACTCTTCGCGGAAGGATATTCGCAAACGCTTTAGGATGACAATAAAAGATACTGCTAAAACTAAACTTGACTCTTTTTGCTCCGTTTACTCTTAGGGGAACCAGTTCCCATACAGATTCCCCAATTTGCCAGGAATTGCATTAGAGCTAAAGATTCGTCATGCAGGACCCGAAACTACAATTTCACGCGCTCAAGAAAATGGAATGACTGGCGGTCGTCAAATCGAAGCACGACAACGTAGCGAACGCAACGATCGGTATCATCCGAGTTCGAGGGGCATCCTGGACGCCTCAACCAAGATAATTATATCGTATTCCGGGTAATTTGTCTCGATCGTTCTGGGTCGGAATCTCCACGTTAAGGTTCCGGCAAGATCCACTTCCAAAATTTGCCTTCACGCTTGTTTCAGTGGCGCATCGACACTAAACGCAATGTGATCTGTCAACCCGGGACAAAAGGACCTTGGATGGCCACGGTAGCTTGTTGAATAAATGGAGAGAAAGTAACACGACGTCGACACTTGACCTCAAAGATGGTCACTTCTCCCACCAACACACTGAATACCTTTCTGTGATACTACCGGTGTGATATCATTTGCGATGGCGTCGATACAGGCCATGGACTCATATCTTGAGGAAATCACCTCCTCAGTCCAAATGATCAGGGCTCAGCTCCTAGCAAAGGGGGTGCTCGAAAAGAATGCAGATCAAACCAGCGTCGCTGATTTCTTGTCGGCGTCTACACTCGAAGTGAAAGATGCCCGAAAACGTCTGCATGAGGGCCTTTCAGGTCTTCAGCGGATTTCAACCGGGCCCGTCGAGCTGTGGGAGCAAATGACACTGAACGTGAGCGCCAGAGCGTAGTTTGGTATTTTATGCTTCTATCACTAACGCTCTTGTTTCTCATAGATCCAATACCTGAGCTGTTTTCGCTGGGCTATTCATTTCGGAATTCCGACTGTCGTCCCGATAGATAGCGCCATGTCATACAGCGAGGTCGCATTGAAAGCCAATGTCCCAGACCATCAACTTCGCCATGTGGCTCGGATGCTCATCACAAATGGATTCTTCGCTGAGCCGAGTCCAGGGAGCATAGCGCACTCCCAATTGTCGGCGAAATTTGTTGCTGGCTCTCCATACCGCGATGTCAATCATTTTCTGAGTGAGATAACGGCCGCAACGACGTACCGGATGACGGAGATGACGGCTCAGTACAAGGGGAGTGAAAAACCTAATGAAACAGCCTTCAATATTGCTTTGCAGACAGAGTTAAGCTTTTTCGGCTATCTAAGTAAGAATCCAGCCGTAGCAGCCGAGTTAGCAACAGCAATGAAAGTTCTAGGGGGCAAAGACGGAACGCATACGAGGCATCTCATCAATGGCTTTGATTGGAAAAAATTGGGGAAGGCTAAAGTAATCGATGTGAGTTCCATCGTTCTTAAGGGACTTTATCAGCCGTATCGGACCTTCATGTCTGTCTTTTCGCATCTTACCGGAGCTGACTTTTCCATGATATAAGGTCGGTGGCTCGTCAGGCCACGCTTCGGTCGCTCTAGCAGAGGCATTTCCAGATCTTGCATTCGAGATTCAAGATCTACCCGGGGTGATAGCTAAAGCAAAGGAGACACCATTGCCGGCTGCTGTTGCGGGTCGGATAACATACCTGGCACAGGACTTCTTCAAGCCACAACCACCATCCTCTTCAAATGCTTCCGTGTTCTTGGTGCGCTTGATCCTGCAAAACCACTCTGTCAGTGCGGCACAAGCTATCTTACGCAATATCTCTTCTGTCATGAGACCCGGTGCGTTTCTGCTCATCAATAACACTCTTCTACCCCAGCCCGGCAGCGTTGGGTTGAGGGAGGAAGGGCTTGAAAGGGCTAGAAGCCTTTTCATGATGCAAGCAATGAATGGTATGGATCGTGATGAAGTCGAATTTCATGCACTAGTGGAAGGAGCGGAGGCGGGTTTGAAGATTAGAGAAATCGCAAGCCCTGGTGGCGGGGTGATGGCTGTCCTCGTTGTGGAAAAGAGAACAGGTCAACTTCAATGATACGTTTACACCTCCTGCGGCGAACTGGCATTGCGGGAAAAAGGACGTCGGTTTAGTCAAACTAGCGGTTTTTATTTACGTGCAGGCGACGAATATTGTTCAGGAAATGATCACCAGCCATCCCAAAGCACTACAGGGAATGAAAGTCAAGACCATGTTCCCGCTTGTGCGGTACTAAAATAGTGCAAACCAGGGAACGTAGTGGTGCCCTATGCCAATGAAGACGTGGTGCCGTTATTTTAGTAGCTACCAGCGTCATTTTCAGATTTACAGTTCGTGAATGCTGCATACAGCTCTTGCAGATCTAAGGCTTGCCTGCGTTCAGAGTGGGAAAGACGAATCACAACTTAGTTATCAGTTACAATATAGACTAAGGACCTGGTATTCGTACTTTCATGGAGCTCTCCATATATCGTAACCCCCTTATCGTTTCCAGCGTATCTTTTCAACTTCGAAAACCCTACTTTCCCTTGGAGCTTAGGAGTTCTAGTCCTCCATATGATTACATCTAGAATTGATATCTGAAAGTGGGTGCACGATCAGTAAATTCCTCTGGAGGAACGACAAGGCCCTCGGCGAGCGCTCTATCTTTCCAGGCTTCTCGGCGCTTGTAGACGAGTCGAATGATGTTCAACATGATAAATGCGAAAACGAGGCACCCGAGAGACCACGAGTGACCAAGAGTGAAGGCTGGTGCTGACTTGGACTGGTAGATCTGCCCGCTGACAATACCTCCGATGTTTGTCAAGGTCAGTTGAATGCCTGTAGGATAAATCTGTCAGTGACTGGGCATAAGTTCAAATTGGAAATAGCTCACCTAGAGCAGCAGCCCGCTTTCCATCAGGAGCAACATTGCCGGAATGCCAGGCAATATTTCCTCCAGTGCAGAGAAAACAGGCCGTTGCGATGAGATATGTAGCAAAGTACAAAACCCCAACAGAAACGTCGGTCAGCAAGATAGCATAGCCTGCGATACCGAAAGGTGCGCAGATAACCATGATCAAGAAGCGTTTGTGATACTTGTCTGAGAGGACTGCACCAACAGCATAGACCAATGCACCCCAAAGATTGACCGGGATGACGAGGTATTGAGCCTGTTTAGTTGTGTAATTGAAACCAAATCTCAAGATAATCGGCAGGAAAGTGCCGAACCCGTAGAGAATGGTCACGACGGCAATCTGGCAGACGCCATGCAGCCAAGTCTTGAGATCCTTCGCCGCGAGTTTAATCTCTTTCATTTTGGGGTGGCCATCGCCGCCACTGTAAGATTCCGATAGCTCTGCCCGGATGGCCATGAGCTTTTTCTCCTCATCGTTCAGGAAGTAGGCTGTCTGGTAGTTCTTGGGGACGAGATAGATGCACATAGCAGCATATATAATAGTAATGATGCCCTCAATGATGTAGAGCCATCGCCAGCCGGGATAGCCGGCAGTGCCATCCATATATAGGATAGCAAAGGCGATGAGACCACCAAATGCACCTGACAGGGCAGAGGCGACTTGGAAAAATTAGCTGGTTGCATCAGGTGAATGTAAAAGATGCTTACCAAACAGATAAGATATGCGCTGGGCCAGCTCCTCACGTCGATACCAATTGGCGAGCAACAGCGTCATGGCTGGGAAGAGACATCTAGCAGGAAAGGCAGTCAGCATCTGATCTCTCGAGAGTACTTTAATCCACACTCACCCTTCGAAGAAACCCAGAAGGAGACGGCAGACACAAAGGCCCGCAAAGTTCTGGATAAAGCCACAACACAAGCACACAACACCCCATGAAAAGCAGATGGCAGGGATGACTCTGTTGAACTGAAGCTTTTTGACGTAGATCGAGGTGGGGAATTCGGCCAAAATATAGAAAATATAGAAGATGGAGACCGCTGTCTGAGGTAAAGGTGAGCAGAGTGTTATGGCTGGATATCAACATGATGGACATACATTGAGCTGATTCCCCTTCAAACCAATATCGGCCGACATTCCCTGGGTTGCAGCGAAACCGATGTTACCTCGATCCAGATAGCTGATGAGCATGAGCATCATCATGACCGGAGCGATGAATAGATCAAGTTTCCTGATCAACTTTGCTTCCTTGGCCTTGAACTCGAGGGACTCAGTGGATTCTCCATCTTCAACAAACTCGTCAAGCTCAGACTTGGGCTTCAAATCCTCCGGGACGGTCATGGGAGGAGAGGTTTGGTTCTTTTCCATCGCAAGTGGGATTGATGAAAGGTTGCTTGCTAGATCTGAGGCTAAATGGGGCGAATAGAGGTTGACATCGTTTGGTGTTTCGCCTGGCTTATAACTCTTCGATTCTCCAGGTTGGGGTATTGACACTAAGATATCAGAACCACGTGGGGAAGCATTGAATTGATGCTGGCCTAGTGATGCTGAGGCATGAGATCAGGCAAGGAGTGGGCATTATCCCGGCAATGTCTGTATCCTCAAGATTAGGCGAGTGAGCGAGAGGGAAAATGTGAAATTCGGGGTGTAGGGATACAGGTTGTAGGCAGTGCGGACTACCGAGGATAGATGAAGAGGATCATCATAGCCTTCTTCGGTGCTGCCAAGGTGTTGGTGTCAATCCTGCCTGGTTCGGTTCAGCCACTGATGCCCGGTTAATGCCAGTAGTGGGTACATCTCCCGCTGTGTAAATCATACGAGTACGGAGTACAGGCCTGGTCAATCCAGTTTCCAATTGGGTCCCTTGGAGGGTGCTTGGATGGATATATCTCTGGGACCCTGTCGTTGGGGATTGGAGAAGCGTCCACACCTATCACAGGCCCTTGCCTCGGTATTGAGGGACTACCTAGACCGAGATATGCATCTCCTCATTTCAATACATTCTATCGCACAACAGCCTCGTGCTGGAAATGAGCGTACAGACGTGTGTATACCACTTTAGGATCGTATCCACTACTTGCGTAGCATGTAAGGCCACCCGAACTCGTGTGCAAACGGGCGACAATTATTTCACAGCTTTATTCTAGAAGACAAAACTCGGATTCTCTGATCGCTTCAAATCTATCCTAGTGATTCCCTCTCATGCTTTTGCTAGTTGTTGAGCTAGAATTGGAGCCGCCACATCACCAGTGTGCAGACTCAATTGAGTTGCAATTTCTAGAACTTCCATGATCTCTTCAGGGGTCCCACCATATTTCAGGACATTCTTCATATGCAGCTTGAGGCCAGGGACGTAGAGATGCGTCGCTGCAGCATCGAAGGCGCAATAAATTAGTTCTTTGACCTGGATCTGTCGTTAGCTCACAGGGTACATGCACATGTCCTCGTTCACGGAGAGATGCAAGGGGACAACCTTTGGCTCCAAGACGCCTCCACCTTTTCCACTGCCATCGGCATCTTTTAACCAGGGCACAGAAGAAAAGTTCAAATAGGCTTCAAAGAACTCTGGGTCGAGGGCAAGGAAATCTTCCCAAAAGGTATGCCAATAGCCTCGATTCTTGGTAAAGTCGGCTTTCAGCTTCTCCCTTTGGGCGTCAAAGGGTTTCCCAGCGGCGGGGTGTTGGTCATAAATCCCCTCCTCCTTCATCACCTCGACGAGGAGAGGAACACCAATGTTGCAAGCATGGATACCCAGTGTGCTGGTCAACTCGATGACCTCGACAATTTCCGCCTGCGTCGCCCCTTCTTGTAATGCCGCCTTGATATGCTTCTGAATACCTGGGACATGAAGGTGTGTGGAGGCAGCGTCGACAGCGATAGACATCAGCTGTTGTATCTTTGGTGAAAGATGTCTTTTCTTTCTAGGGACAGCCATCAAATCCACACTGGCCACGAACAGCTCTGGGCTGAGTTTGGCTATACTGTCCCAAGATTCATCCCATTGGGCTTCCCCAATGTCACTGATCAACTTCTGTTTCAACTCAGAGGGACCTCTGGGCGGTGACATTATGATATGGTACGATATTGAAAAGGGTAGACTTATCTCTTGCTATTATTTATTGCCTACTACAAGCATCCGATATAGTATTGCGGTGCGAGCAATGTATGTACAACAGAACAGGTCTGGACTTCCAAGGGAATTTGGCCTGGATGTTGGAGTTGGGAGATGTGGATGGGGGGAACCAGATGGAGGCTGAGGGGCGCAAGGAGTTGGGGGACTCCATCTCATCTGCCCCACTGTGCTACCCCCTACAGGAGGGACATCTGTACTCTGTACCTCACCCCCTATATGCCCTAGCTAGGCGGTGAGGAGTCAGGACTTTCGTGCACCTGTGTACGGAGTACGGCGCTTTCCTCTGCTCTGCCTCACTCATTTAACTGGGACGACCTTCCATGTTGCTCGAGTAGCTGTGTTCTCCAAGGAATCAGGTCCCTTCATGTCGGCATTAATGCAAAACAACTGTACCCTAGAAAATCCGTATCCAAAATAATGTGTCAGGCAGCTCAAAGTTTCGGTTGTCCAAAGAATCGAGCCTTGTTTTTGGAGTCGCCTTCCCATTCGTAGTCGTGGGCAAAGATCACTTCCGTTCCCATGGATTCCAATTCCCTGATTCTTCCAATTGTTTGTTGTGCCAGATGTTTGTCCGCATGAATGCAACAAATGAGTCCTTCTTGATCGAGCCACTCCCCGATCTCTCGCTCATTTCGCATGATTCTCCGGTCGTGGCAGGCATCTCCCGCCAGATAGACGCTGCTCAAAGGACCGGTACGCGCCAAGAGGTTTATATGCCCTGGTAGATGCCCAGGTGCATCCACGACCAATAGACTCCCATCATGGAAGATATCGAGGACTCGCGGGAGGTTTTTATAAGGGACCCAATCTTGGAAGAAATCAGGACCAGAAGAAGTAGGATTTCGCTTGCATAGTCCTTCATCAGTCTCCTCATGTGGATTCAAAAGCTCAATAGTCCGGTCGGCTGGTAAGAGGTCGGCTTCAAAGTAGGAGTGGCTCCCTCTTAGAGAGGCACCCTTTCCATGTAGTAAGTCCAACGCGCCGTTTCCAATAACAAATGTACTCGACGGGAAGTCTCTAGGTTCTCCAATATGGTCCCAGTGCACCTAGGGGGGGATCAGTTGGCATGTCGATGAACCGACCGGATAAGGAGGAGGGACCACGTACATGAGAGAATATCACATAATCAATATCTTTAGGGGAGAGACCACCGGCAGCTAGACTCGCGGTGACGTCTGGCAAGGTTGTCATAGGCTGCCTGGACTCGATATGCTTCTGGATTGGCAAGGCATAGCGTTTAACATCCCTCCGCAGGCCTAAATCGAAGACTATCCTTGTTGTCTGGTTCGTTTCTTGACTTTGGTGGACAATGAGAAATGATAGTGAGGGTACGATCTTGCAGGCAGTCTGAGAGGCAGGCTGTACAAAGAAGCGCTCAGGGAGGGAAAAGTGGCCGGCCTGTAATGCGAATACTTGAACGGTAGCTTGAGAAGTGGTTTCTGGTGGTGATGGAGGCCCTTGCCTCAAATAAGCAGAAGACATGTCGTTGTCCAGGGATGCGGTCTAGGACTCGACGCCAGGCTGGGCAATGGATGGCATTGAGTAGGTCTCGAGAACAGAGACATTGATATTGGGCATGGTAGGTAGTTAGCAGATTGCAGATTCCGTCTTCCAAGGCTGGCCCTGGTCTCCACCCGTACGAATTGGCATTTTTGGGGTAAGTTGATGGTTTGATGCCAATATTCTCGTCCGCCCATGAAGGGCCGCTTCGGGCGTCCATACTCCAATCCAATCTGGTCTGGACTCTCAGCGGAGGGGGTGACTTTCCTTGGTTGGACATTTACTCAGTGGGAGTTCATTAGAGCACGTTAGTCAGTAGGAATGTCCTCATGCCACATACCAATTGCGGCCAGAATGGACAGGCTGGCAACCTGCTCGGCAGATATAAAGCTGTGAGACACCTAGAAGTTGAAAAGTTTAAATATCTGTGGCGGTCTGCTGTGAAAGCGGGATGGTTCTCTGACTTCCAAGGTTGGTGAGCCTCGCTCCGTGGCTCGCAGGCACCCCTAGTCAGTACAGTGCGATATTGAGTAATGTGATTGATGCCGACGGTCTTCATCGATACCCATGGGAAGGCTGGCAAGATAGGCGAGCAACCTTGCAGCTCGTAAAGATCGTTCGACCCGGCATGAGCAGGTAATGCATGATTGAGGCAGTCCAGTCAATCGTAATTGGTAAACTCTCAATGTTGGGGATTTTGTTCGCAGCAATACAGAGGCTGGTACGAGTTGATTGAGATAATATCGGGGAAGGCAGCCACAGCGAGGAGTTCAGCCCAGAGGCCCCTCCCCTCCCCCCC
>Ga0105239_10007227_pt1 | contig 12758 bp, 13 predicted proteins | sample KBSC44metaG_FD_92761 | JGI IMG/M metagenome (GOLD analysis project Ga0105239, IMG submission 92761) | Corn rhizosphere microbial communities from Kellogg Biological Station, Michigan, USA - KBS C4-4 metaG | ecosystem: Host-associated > Plants > Roots > Rhizosphere > Soil | place: Michigan, USA...
ACAGCGCCTGCCACGACCAGCCCGACCGGGTGCGGGCCGAGTACCGCCGCGAGCAGGACCGCGAGCGCGAGCACCACCTCCGCCCGGTTCAGCGCGGCGAAGACGATGCGCCCGATGCCCAAGCCCAGCGCGAGGGTGACACCCGGGGCGCGGAACCTCAGCGGTGCCTCCAGGAAGGAGATGGCGAGCACCATCCCCAACCAGACGAAGGTGATGGCGACCTGGACCGCTATCGGAGTACTCATCGCCGGCCAGGCTAGACGGCCAGCGGGCTGAACGCTTCGAACCAGATGCGCTCACGCGGCACACCGGCTTCCCCGAGCTGGCGCACCGCCGCTTCCATGAACGGCGTCGGGCCGCAGATGTAGACGTTGGCCTCCGACGGGAAATCGATGGTGCGCAGGTCAATTCGGCCGCGCCGGTCCGGTTCTGTCAGCGGATAGCCGTCGGGCAGCCCGTCGTACCACGTGTGCAGCGTCGCACCTGGAATCTGTCCGACCAGATCGGCCAGTTCCGCGCGATGCGCGTGGCTTGCGCGGGTGCGGTCGCAGTGCACCACGGTCACCGGGCGTCCGGGCTGCTCGGCCGCGATGAAATAGAGCATGCCCAGCACCGGGGTGACACCGATGCCTGCCGAGATCAGCAGCAGCGGGGTGTCTGCGGGACTGTCGAGGGTGATATCGCCGAACGGGTGGGAAACCTGCAGCACGTCGCCTTCGAACACGTACTCGTGCAGGTACGACGACACCGCACCATCCCGGCGGACCGAGATGCGCCACTTGTCGTCGGCACCGGCATGCGACAGGCTGTACTGGCGAATCTGTCGAGCACCGTCGGGCAGCTGCACTGCGACCGAAATGTACTGCCCTGGCACGAAATCAGGCAGCCGGCCGCCGTCGACGGCGGCGAGCCCGAACGCCACCGTCAGGGGCGACTGCTGCACCCGCTCGACCACTCGGACCGGCATCCAGACGTGTTCCGGATCCGTTCCGGATGCCTCGTACAGCTCGCGTTCCCGGCCGATCAACGTGTCGGCCATCGACCAGTAGACCGCCGTCCAGGCTTCAGCCACCTCCGCCGTTACGACGTCGGCCCCGAGCACCTCGACGATTGCCGCGAACAGGTGCTCGTAGACCACCGGGTACTGCTCGGGCGCCACTCCCAGGGACACGTGCTTGTGCGCGATCCGCTCGATGACGTCCGCACCGGGGGCGTCAGGGTCGACGAGCAGTGTCGCGTACATCGCGACCGATCCCGCCAATGCCTTCTGCTGTGAGCCGTTCGCCTGGTTGCCGCGGTTGAACAGATCGCGCTCCAGCTCGGGATGCGCCGCGAACAAACGGCGGTAGAAGACCGGTGTGATGTCGCCGATCGCACCTCCGACGACCGGCAACGTGGCCTTGACCACCTCGGCGTGGGCCGGAGACAACTGGGCTGTAGACAGCATGGCAGAACCTCTCACTTCGGCGTGAATGCGTCGGCGCGACCTGGCTCGTATGTCCCGATACCCGTCCTCCACCTGTCAACCAGGCTATTTAAATAAGCATCATCGATGCAAGTATTGGACCAGGTGACCTACGACACAACGTAGTACCGCCGCGGCGACACCTCGGTGGCACGAATTCCCGAATCCCTTCGGCCCCCAGGTTTGACTGCGCCGTAAGACGGCAATGAACTAGATATGTTCACTAACAAGTTGATTCCCCTGCTGGCGGCCGGCGCGTTCGCATCGGCTGGCGTGGCCGCCTCATTCGTGTCAGCCGATATCGTGCCGAGCACCGTGGGCGCCCACCCGGTGCTCACCAGCTACCCGCTGCAGCCCGCCGATGATCCTGGCCCCGGCCCCGGCGGCGGCGGCTGTGTCAACGGCCAGTGTGGTTCCGGTGGCGTGAACGGTGGACCTGGAGGCGGCCCGGGCGGTGCCGGCTGTGTGCCCACGCAATGGGGCACGGCCTGCGGTTCGGGTGGCGTGAACGCCGGCCCGGGCGGCATTCCCGGCGGCAGCGGCTGCATTCCCGGGGTCGGCTGCGGCGGCGGCCACGGCTAAACGTCGGTCAGCCCGGTCTGGGCGACCAGCAGCCTGTCGACTGCGCTGGTGCTGTCAGGGGAAAGCCCTTGGCGCATCAGCGCATCGAGCAGTTGAGCGGCGACCGTCTTCAGCTTCACCTGCGTCGTCTGGGACCGCCATTTGAGGATGTCGAAAGCGCGGTCCGCGTCGACACCGTAGGCCACCATGAGGACGCCTTTGGCCTGCTCGATCAGCGCCCGCGCTGCCACGACATCGGACATGGCCTTGGTGACGTCGGACTGCACACTGTCGGTCACGTCGACGTAGAACCCTTCGGTGCCGATCACGTGACCGGGCTTGTCAATCATCCGATCACCGACGACGACCATCCAGCGGGTGCAGCCGGCGGCGTCGATGATCCGGTGCCGGCTGCTGAACTGCCCGCCCGTCTTGACCCGATCCAGAATCTCCGCCACCTTCGCGCGATCGTCTGGATGTTGATGGCTCAACAACAATTCGGTCGTCGGTTCGACGGCCCCGGGCTCGTATCCGTGCATCCGAGCCACCTGGTCCGACCACACCCAGTGCTGGTCGGCGACGAAGTACTGGAACCGACCGACGCGTTGGTTTTCTCCGCCACTGAACACGGCGGCGACGTCCCACGACTCCTGACTGTCGACAGGCGTACCAGTCATCTCCGTCACTCAGCGTTCAGACATAGTCGTGCTCGGCCCGGGAAATCCGGACCTGATTCATCGTAACCCGTTACGCCAGAGCGCCGTCAGGTCTGCGCGACCTGCTCGCGAATCTCCCGCAGGGTCCGCTCCAGGATGCGCGAGACGTGCATCTGTGAGACCCCGATCGTGTCCGCGATCTGGCGCTGCGTCTTGGACGCGAAGAACCGGAGGTAGAGGATCCGTTGTTCGCGCACCGGCAGCGATTGCAGCACCGGTTTGACCGATTCGCGGTCGGTTATCCGCTCGAACCCGGCATCGACATCACCGAGCAGGTCGGCGAGCGCCTGCGGATTGTCATCATTGTCAACGACGGGAGTATCGAGCGATTGCGGCTGATAAGCGTTGGCCGCCAACAGTCCTTCGATGATCTGTTCCGGCGTAACGGACAACTCCGCGGCGAGTTCTCCGGTGGTCGGCGTGCGGCCCAGCCGTTGCGTCAATTCCGTTGTCACGCCCTTGATTTGCTGACGGATGTCACGAATGCTCCTGGGCACGTGCACTTTCCAGCCATAATCACGGAAATGGCGGCGCAACTCCCCCATGATCGTCGGGACTGCAAAAGCCACAAAGCCGGCCCCGTTGTCGGGATCGAAGCGGTTGATCGCTTGGATCAGGCCCACCCGGGCCACCTGGACCAGGTCGTCGAGGTTCTCTCCTCTGCCGTCGAAATGGCGCGCCAACCGGTCCGCCAGCGGGCAGCACCGCAGCACGATATGTTCGCGCTGCCGAACGAATTCGTCGGACTCTGCCGGCAGTGTGCGCAGTGCGGCCACCAACTCCGGAACGTCCGCATACTCGTCGGTGTAACGATTTCTGTCGGGTAAACGCTTCTCCAGCAACGAAGTTGACATGAACGTGCCTTCCCAGGCCCACAACACGCGTCGGGAGTTTCGGCTCCCCGAGCATCGGCTCGGCGCCGCGGCATGCGCGCTGTTTCCACCAATCAGGTGGACCGGCAATCTGCCGTCGCCGATCGCCACCTACGGCATCCGTACAGCCGTGCCCTGATCTGGATCGCGGCCGCATACCGGACAGGTAGCTCTCAGCTGCCGTCGCTTCGGTCTAAGCAACTGCGCCGTACCGGCGCTGTCCCCGACCATACCGCTGAACCGAAAGGGGCACCACCGCAGCGCGCTGCCGGCCGGCCATAACGGCTGGTCAGCCTGCAAAAAACTTTTCTGCCAGAACAGGTTTGGCCGCCAACGGCCCAGGGTATGCACCGCATCGGCATAGTGAGCACTTGAAAACCCCGACAGGAACGGCTTTTTTCGATGGCAGTGTGCATTACCTGCGGAACAGATTGCGACCAGTCGTTCACCGTCAACTGGAGCGGGCGTAGCGCGAGCTTCGACTGCATCGAATGCATGGCCACCATGGTGGCTCCGGTGTGCCGCCACTGCGGATGCCGAATCCTGGGCCACGCGTTGCGAATCGACGGCCGGCAGTACTGCTGTGACCACTGCGCGCAAGCCGGTGATCACTTTGCCAAGCCGTCGGCAAACACCGACCGTTGGCAATTCGGTGACCGGTCGATCAGAGCCGTCCCGCGCGAGTGACGCCACGGTTGGTTTGAACCTTCGACGCGCTGGGTAACTACGCCGTATTCGTCGACCGCAATGGAGCGACCCGACCGGTGAGCCGAAGATCGGTGGATTCCGCCATGAAAACCATCACCTATTGCATTGCCGCGGCGGTGCCCTTGACTGCGCTGATAGTGGCCTCGCCGGCCGCCAGCGCACCCGCACAGCCCTGTCCAGATGTTCAAGTGGTGTTCGCGCGCGGCACCATGGAGCCGCCGGGAGTCGGGAGGGCCGGCCAGGCCTTCGTCGACGCGCTCACCGCTCGAGCTGCCGGCCGGACAGTTGACGTGGCCCCGGTGAACTACCCCGCCTCGCTCGACTTCGCCACTGCCGCAGACGGCGTCGTCGATGCGGCGAACCGGGTCCAGAGCACCGCAGCCGTCTGCCCGACCACCAAGATCGTGCTGGGCGGGTATTCGCAGGGCGCCGCGGTAACGGCGTACATCACCGAGGACGCCGTCCCCGCCGGTGTCACGCTGCCGCTGGGCATCACCGGCCCGATGCCGGCATTCGTGGCGGACCATGTCGCGGCGGTCGTCCTGTTCGGCAAGCCGTCGTCCGGTTTCCTGCAGATGGTGTACACGGGCGCGCCCCCGATCACGGTCGGCTCGCGCTACGTGTCCAAGACTCTCGACCTCTGCATCGCCGATGACCCGATCTGTGCGACGGGAGGAGGCGACAACGCCGCCCACATGGAGTACTCCGACAACGGAATGGCCGACCAGGCAGCACAATTCGCCATGAGCAAGATGGGGTTCTCCGCAGCGCAGCCCCGCATCGAGCAGGCCGCGCCGCGATGATCAGCGGCCGGTCAGCAGCGGGAATTCTTCGGCTTCGACACGTTGCGTATGGTCTTCGGTGGCCTGCTTCAAGTCGGTGAGCGCGGTCTCGAATTCCGCTGACGTCAGATCCAGCCGCTTCATCTGGTCCAGCTGCTCCTTGGTGTCGTCCGCCTCGTCGCGCAGCGACTCGACCACCCGCGCACGGTGAACTCGCGAATGGACCAGCAGTTCCTCGCTCACTTCCTGCGCGGTCAGTGCCGCCCGCAACGCCGCGAAGTACTGCCGGCGCTCGGCGACACCCACGGCACACAGCGTCTTGGTGAACAGCTCGCGCGTGGTCAGATGCTGAGCCTTCACGTAGTCGATGACGTCATCGTTGGCGGTCGTCGACACCAGTGTCATGAGATCCCCTCCAAGGTTGGCTGGCCGGCATATCCAGGTTCTGCTTCCCAATCGGTGGTGAAGTAAACCCACCGATTGCGCCCCGGTTACTGCTGGGACGCGTCCCCGCTGGTCTCCTCAGGTGGCCAGTGATGCCCTTGCGACGCCGTGCCTGGGTCGGCGAAGTCGCCGCGCGACAGCGGCACCCAATGCTCGCTGGCCGCGGCCTGCTCGGCCGGGAAATCTTCCAGGTCGCCGAACGGCTGCGCGTCCCACATCGCGAACGTCAGTGGCGTGCGGAGCCAGCTGTACAGCAGCAGATATGTCGCTTCGAGCGAATCGAGGTGCGTACGTTCCCAGCCGTGGCTGCCGTCGAGCCCGAACCCCACAAGCGCCGCCCGGGTGGCGGCACCGGCTTCGATGGCCGCCGCGACATCCGACCGGTAGTACCGAAAGATGTCGCGGGCGTGGGTGATTCCCTTTTCCTGGGCGAGCTTGCACAACTTGCGGGTGAGGTAATAGTCGAACGGGCCGTGCATGTCGGCCATCGGGATGGTGACGCCGTGTTCGAGGGACTGCTGGCCGGGCGCGCATACCGCGTTGTCCACCGACACCAACTCCGCGACGTCAGGCGGCAGACCGTGACTGGCCCCGTGGCCGACCTCCTCGGTGATGGTCACCATGAGTGTGGTCCGATGCGGCAGCACGATGTTGCGCTCGGCGATGACCTTGGCCAGTGTCAGTGCGATGGCTACGCCGGCTTTGCCGTCGAGATGCCGGGAGACGACGAAGCCGTCCTCGGTCAGCTCCGGGCTGGCGACCAGCGCGACGAAGTCGCCGACGTTCAGGCCCAGACGCTCGAGATCCGCGCGCGACGACACGCTGCGATCGACGCGGACTTCGACGTCGTCCCAGCTGGTCGGCTGGGCATCGATCTCATCGCCGAACGCGTGACCACTGGCCTTGAGCGGCATCACGGTTCCGGTGAAGAACTGTTCGTTGTCGTCGGGCAGGATGCGGACGCGGGCACCCGTCGCGAATCGCGCCGAGAAGGTGCCGACGGGCACGAGCGCCAGCCGGCCGTTGTCCTTGAGTTCGCGCACCATGCAGCCGATGGTGTCGGCGTGCACCACGATGGCGCGGTCGGTGGTCTGCGACCGCCCCGGCAGTTCGGCGATGAGCGCGCCGCGGCGGGTCAGCGTGAACGGGACACCGAGTTTGGTCAGCGTCTGACCGATCAGTTGCATCACGGCGTCGGTGCGCCCCGATGGGCTCGGCGTCTGCAGCAACGCCAACAGTGTGTCGACCATCCAACCGCGGTCGTCCGGCGACATCCGGGTGTTCTCGGCATCGTCGGGCTCAGTCATCATCTCTCCAATTTCAGTGCTGCTCGATCGGCTCGGGATGCCAGGCCCACGGCGTGGCCGCGGTGCGCGGGAACAGCAGGTCGACGAAGGCCTGTGCGGTCGGCCGCGGCTCGTGGTTCGCCAGGCCCGGTCTCTCGTTGGCTTCGATGAACACGTATTCCTCACCCTTCACCGAAGGCACGATCAGATCGATTCCGGTAACCGGAATCTCGATGGCCTCTGCCGCGTCCACTGCCACTTTCGCGAGCAGCGGGTTGAGCTCGTCGGTCACATCGTGAATGGTCCCGCCGGTGTGCAGGTTCGCGGTGTGCCGCACGATCAGTCGTTCGTTGGCGGGCAGGACATCATCGAGTTGCCGGCCCTGCTTGTGCACAGTGTCTTCGGTGACGCTGTCCAACGGGATCACGGACTCCCCGTGCGTGGCCACCGACCGGCGCCGGCTCTGCGCTTCGATCAGCTGGCGGATGGTGTGGGTACCGGTGCCGATCACCTCGGGCGGCCGGCGAATTGCGGCGGCGATCACCTTGCCCCCGATGACGACGATACGCAGATCCTCACCCTCGCAACGCTCTTCGATCAAAACGTGCGGGCAGTGCTGCGCGGCGAGTTCGATGGCGCGGTTCAGCTCGTCAGCGCTGGTGACCCCGACGGTGATGCCGGCGCCCTGTTCGCCTCGGGCCGGTTTGACGACGGCGGTGCCCACCTTCTCCAGGAATCGGCAGTCCTCGTCGGTGAAAGTCGCCGTGCAGCCCTCAGGTACCCGAATACCCACATCCGCGACGACCGACCGGGCGATGCGCTTGTCATCACACCGGCTCATCGCCACGGCGCTGGTCAGTTCGGACAGCGATTCGCGGGTGACGATGCTCGTGCCGCCATGGGTGAGCCGCAGGTAGCCGGCCTGGGCGTCGAGGACGTCGACCGCGATGCCCCGCAGGATCGCCTCGTCGGCGATGATGCGCGCATACGGATTGAGTTGGCCGAGTTGCTCTTCGGGCTTCACTGGCGCGAACAGTGGTTCGTTGATGGCGTTCTTGCGCTTGATACCGAGCACTGCCGGCACCCGCGTGAAGCCGATGCGCTCGTACAGCGCGATCGCGCCGCCGTTGTCGTGCAACACCGACAAATCCATCTGCGACCGGCCGCGCCGGATGAACTCCTCGATCAGTGAGCGCACCAGCAGTCCGCCGGTGCCGGGGCGCGCCGCGGCCGGTTCCACCGCCAGGCACCACAGGCTGGAGCCGTTCTCTTGATCACCGAACAACTGCGTGTGATCGACGCCCGTCACCGTTCCGACGATCTCGCCGCTCTGATCGTCGATGGCAACCAGGTACACCACCTGCGGCGCCGACTGGCTGTTGGCCCACATCAGTTCACTGTCGGCCGGCACCATGTGGCACCGCGCGTAGATGTGATTGATCGCGACACAGTCCTCGAACGAATTCACCTGGCGCACAGACAGTCCCGGCACGTCGGGCGGTCGGTACTGCATGGGCTTCGTCAGGTCGAGCCGGTAGGTGAAACTCGGGTCGATGAAGAACTCGTGGGGGTGCAGCGCCACGAAGACGTGCGGCGCGTCGAGATACATCCCGATGTCGCGACGCCCGCTGGCTTCCTCACGCAAAGCGACGCCGAATTCTGCTGGGTCGCCGAAGGTCTGGCCGAAGACGAGCCGCCCCCACCCGAGGTCTTGGACGACGCCCACGATGTCGCTGCCGGCGCCTTCCTTGTCCTTGGTCATGACCGGGCCGCCCCATCGACATGCTGGGCGAGCCAGAGTTCCAGCAATCCGATCTGCCACAGCGGATTCCCCCGCAATGGCGTGAGATTGCCGTTGGGATCGTCGAACATCCCGGCGACCGCATCGGGGGCGAACAGACCGCGATCACGCGCAGCCTGGCTGTGCAGCGCGTCGCGAACCAGGTCGAGGTAGGGGCCGGCGAGATGCTTGAGCGCCGGAACCGGGAAATAACCCTTGGGCCGGTCGATGACATCGGCCGGAATAACCTTGCGTGCCGCGTCTTTCAGAACACCTTTACCGTCCTGCGCGGTTTTGAGTTCCGGCGGGCACGTCGCCGCGAGCTCGACCAGCTCGTGGTCGAGGAAGGGCACGCGGCCCTCCAGACCCCAGGCCATGGTCATGTTGTCGACGCGTTTGACCGGGTCGTCGACGAGCATGACGGTGGTGTCGAGCCGCAGTGCCCGGTCGGTCGCGGTGGCCGCCCCGGGATGGCTGAAATTCTGCAGCGCGAACGCGCCCGCGGAATCGTGCTCGAGCCGCCACTGCGGCTGCAGCAGCCGGTTGACCGCGTCATGACTGCGGTCGAAGAACGCTGCGCGGTAGCGCCGCAGTGCGTCGGTCGGATCGTTGTCCACCGCGCTCGCCATCGGTGGGTACCAGTGGTACCCGGCGAAGATCTCGTCGGCGCCCTGTCCGGACTGCACGACCTTCACATGTTGGCTGACCTCCTGCGACAGCAGGTAGAACGCCACACAGTCGTGGCTCATCATGGGCTCGCTCATGGCCTCGATGGCGCCCCCGAGCGCAGGCAGCATGCGTGTGGAGTCGATGCGGATCTGGTGGTGGTCGGTATCGAATTGGCGGGCGACGATGTCCGAGTACTTGAACTCGTCACCTTCCTCACCGCCCGCGGATTCGAATCCGATCGAGAAGGTGGCCAGCCCGTGCTGGCCGGCTTCGGCGAGTAGACCGACGATCAAGCTGGAGTCCAGGCCACCGGACAGCAGGCAGCCCACCGGCACATCGGCGACCAGGCGGCGTTCGACCGCGGTGCGCAGTGCTGCCAGCACCGCGTCGCGCCAGTCGGTCTCGGTCCAGTCGGCGCGCTCGAGCGACCGCTCGAAAACCGGTTCCCAGTAGGTTGTTTCCGTGCGCTTGCCGTCGCGTTCGATGCGCATGATGGTGCCCGGCGGCAGCTTCTGCACACCACGCAGGATGGTGCGCGGGGCCGGGACGACCGAGTGGAAGCTCAGATAGTGTTGCAGCGCAACAGGATCGAGATCGGTATCGACTCCGCCTGCGGCCACCAACGCCGGTAACGACGAGGCGAAGCGCAGCGCTCCCCCGGCCGCCTCAGACCAGTACAGCGGCTTGACCCCAAGACGGTCACGCGCCAGCAGCACGCGGCCCGACTCGATCTCCGCGACCGCGAAGGCGAACATCCCGTACAGGTGCTCGACGACCCGCTCGCCCCACTCCTGGTAACCCTTCAGCACCACCTCGGTGTCGCTGTGCGAGAAGAAGCGGTATCCCTTGCTCGAAAGTTCTTGGCGCAGTTGGGGGTAGTTGTAGATACACCCATTGAAGACGACGGTGAGGCCGAGCTCCGGATCGTGCATGGGTTGATGTCCGTGACTGGACAGATCGATGATGGCCAGACGCCGGTGGCCCAACGCCACCCCGTCCCGCACCCACAGTCCGCTACTGTCCGGGCCCCGCGGTGCCATGCGGTCGGTCATGGCGGCAACTGCCGCCAGATCAGCACCACGGCCCCAGGCGATTTCGCCGGCAATGCCGCACATGGTTGGAAGTCAGCTCCCTTGGTGGACGTCTCCGGTTCCACCGTACCCGATGTTCCCGCAGACGTAACGATCATTCAAATATGTTCTGCTGCACTCTGTTTGCTCGCCGAAGCGGCAGCGATCCGATTGACGGTCAGGAAAACACCCGCTCCGCCTACCCCGCTCCGGCGGCGTCATCTGGGATTTCTCGTTGATTTCCAATCGATTTCGTGACGTCGGGCCCGGTTAGCCGGCTACCGCCATTCGCGGTAGCCGACTAACCTCGTCAAAATGTCTGTGTCACTGCCCATTGGCGAGTGGAATGGCAACCGGATATCGCACTGGAACCACCACAACCGTCGCTCCCGCGCCGATCGCTGCCACGCGCCGAATCCGCCGTATTGAGTTGTGGCACGAGTCCGTCAAGGACTGCTCCCCTCCATGGCTTCGTCCGATCAGCCGAGGGCGCAGGCGCGACCCTCGTCGTTACCCGTACCCGGCACCCGGAGGGGTTAAACCTCGAGCCGCAAACTTCCGCCGAACCCCAGGCACACTGGTCAGGTGATCGATTTCCGCGGGTACCTGCTGGTTGCCGCCCTGCTCGCCACGACCGCCCTGACGCTGATCCTCGGAATCACCGACCCGGCGGCGCCCCTGTCCTACCCGACGTGGTTCCTGGTCTGGAATATGTTCCTGGCCTGGATTCCGATGCTGTTCGCCGCCGCCTTCGGCGCCGTGGCGCGGCGCCGGTGGCTGCTTCCGCTGGGGCTGGGCTGGCTGGCGTTCCTGCCGAACGCGCCGTATCTCGTCACCGACCTCGTGCATCTGGGCGAGCAGGACGAGCTGTGGCGCCACGTCCTGCAGTACGGGTTCGCCGCGTGGACCGGCATCCTGCTGGGCACCGTGTCGCTGCTGCTGGTGCACAAACGCATCGATCGCGAGTTCGGCCCCGTCTGGGGTTGGCTGACGGTTGTCATGTCCGTGGGACTCTGCGCGATCGGTGTGGTGATCGGCCGGTTTCAGCGGTGGAACTCCTGGGACCTGGTCACCCGGCCGCACGCCGTCGTGGCGGCCACCTTCGAATGGGTGCGCTCACCGCTGTCATACGTGCAGTCCACCGGGGTCGGACTCGCCGTCGCCGCGTTCTTCGGGTTGGCCTACCTGACCATCTGGGCGCTGAGCGGTCTGCGGTTCAGCGCGAATCCAGGAAGGTGATGACAGCCAGCACCCGGCGGTGATCCTCCCCCGTGTCGGGCAGGTTCAGCTTGCTGAGAATGCTGCGTACGTGTTTCTCGACGGTGCCTTCGGTCACCCACAGCTGGTGCGCGATGCCGGCGTTCGATCGGCCTTCCGCCATCAGGGCCAGTACCTCGTGCTCACGTTCGGTCAGGACGGCCAGCGGGTCTTCCCGGCGTTGTGCCGCGAACAGTTCCTGCACGAGGGCGGGGTCCACTACCGAAGCCCCGCCGGTGATGCGGTGCAGCGTCTCCAAGAAGTCGGTCACATCGATGACACGGCTCTTGAGCAGGTATCCGATGCGCTGGCCGCCGCTGAGCAGTTCCATCGCATGCTCGACGTCGACGTGCGCCGACAACACCAGGATCGCCACGTTCGGTAGCTCGCCGCGGATCACCTTGGCAGCGTCCAGGCCCTCCGTCGTATGTGTCGGGGGCATCCGGATATCCGTCACCACCAGGTCGGGGACCGTGTCCCGGACCAGGGTGAGCAGCTCACCGCTGTCACCGGCCTGCCCGACGACGGTGAAACCCGCCCCGGTCAGCAGGCTCGCCACCCCTGCCCGAAGCAGCACGTCGTCGTCGGCGATGACGACACGCGTGCCCTCCTGCGCGCCTACTGCGTCCACGTATGTCCTGTTCGTCTCGACCCCTGGCCGCCGTGCCGTCAGACGCCGGACGTGCCGCTCATTGCGTTCATCTTGCCTGGCCGCCGGCCGGCATCGCTCGCAGTCCTGTCAATCAGGCCTTGACCAGCTGACTGGGGGCTCGTATTGCAGCTAGCCCTACCCCCGAATTGGGCGCTGGCATTGACGACACCGACGAGGTTCCGGAGCAGTCTGAAGAACAGCCGGACACGGCCAACCGAAGACATCAAGACAACGAAAGTTGGTAGAGGACAATGCATATCACCCGCACCCGGATCATCCCGCTGGCCGCGACCGCGGCAGCGGCCCTGGCCATCATCGCCGCGCCGACCGCGGCGGCCGCCACTCCGCCCACCGGGTCCACCGTCACGCAAAGCAACGGCAACGCCCAGATCGTGGCGACGCCGGGCCCGGCGGCCCAGGAAGCCGGCCAACTGCAGCAGCCGTTCGGCGGCGACTACGGCTTCCTGCTGTTCCGCAACCACTGACCTGATCCCGA
>Ga0105239_10007230_pt1 | contig 12756 bp, 8 predicted proteins | sample KBSC44metaG_FD_92761 | JGI IMG/M metagenome (GOLD analysis project Ga0105239, IMG submission 92761) | Corn rhizosphere microbial communities from Kellogg Biological Station, Michigan, USA - KBS C4-4 metaG | ecosystem: Host-associated > Plants > Roots > Rhizosphere > Soil | place: Michigan, USA...
CCCAGGTGCGTCTTGGCTGGCTGAAATCGCTTCGAGGACAATTTGGCCGCCGTCGGCAGTCGTGACTGAAATGTCGCCGCCGATAGTGCCCGTCACATCGCGTCCGCCATTGCCGATCTGCGCCGTATTGTTCACGGCAGACACGACGAGGACGGCGGTCGTTGCCAGGACATCGATATCGCCGCCGCCGGCGCCGTGATAGCCGATCTGCGCATTACTGCCGGTTTCGGAGGCGACAACGACATTCGCACCCGCGGCCGTCGTGGTGCCACCGAAGCTGCCAACCGCGACATCGCCGCGCGCGCTGTCGCCGCTGATGATGATCGTTCCGCCATTGTTGCCGTACACACCGGCGTTTGTCAGCGAGCCGAGATCGGTGGTGTGGCCATCCCAGCCGGCGATCAAATTGATCGCACCGTTGCCGCTGTTCTGCACACTGGCATTGGCGTTGATGTTCATGCCGGCGAGCATCGTGAACGTGTTGGCGCTGGAATAGAGCACCGCATCGTCGATGGTGATGTTCTGCGTCGCCTCAAGCTCGACATTGGTCGAGGCCAGCGCATTGATGATGGTGCTGGGATCGATCTCGGAGCCGTTCAGCCCGTCCCCGCCGCCATCGACGATGTGAATGTTCTGCGGATCGAGCAGCCAGGTGCCCGTCTTGCCGTGCGATGAAAGTGTGTCGACCTTCGCCGTTTTGCCGACTTGCAGATTGCCGCCGGAGGTTTCGACATAGCCGCCGTTTCCGCCCTGGGCGCCGCCTCTGGCGTTAATCGTGCCGTTAAAGACGGTCTGCTTGTTCGACCAGACGGCGATCTTGCCGCCGTCGCCTTTCTGAAGCGCGTCGGCCTTGATGGTGGCATTGCCGATGGTGGTGGTATCGGCGTTTTGCTCACTACCCTGGCCGTGGAAGTTTCCGCCGATCAGGATCGAGCCGCCGCCATTTGCGCCGGAGGCGTCGATCGTCGTTCCGTCCGCGACCTGGACGGTTTTGCCCAGAACTTTCACACTGCCGCCGGTCTCGCCGCTTGCGGTACCGGACGCATCGATTGTACCGCCGGCTTCGACCGTGCCGTCCCCGGCGTCGAGAATGATCTCGCCGTCCTTGGACGACACGCTCGTCGCCTGAATCATGCCGGTGTTGTTGACGACATTGTCGACGACGTTGCTTGCCGCGCGCGCGGTCATCAGCACATGGCCGCCATTGGCGGAGATCGTGCCGCTGTTCGAAACCAGCGCCGCTTTCGCGCTGCCGTCGGCATTCTTCGGTGTCTGCTTGACGGGATCCACGACTTCAAAGCGCAAAAGGTTGTCGCCGGTGAAATCGACGCTGAACGTGCTCGCGCCGGCGAGTACGACATTGCCCATATCGGCCTGGATCAGGCCCTGATTGTTGACGCTGGAGCCCGCGAGGATGGCGGTGCCGCCGCGCGCGGTCTTGATCGTACCCTGATTGACGACCGAGGCATTGGGATTGGGCGAAGCGATGCTGAAATTGTAGTTGCCCGCGATGAAATCGGAATTGCGCATGTCGGAGGTCGTGGCGATTAGCCCGCCGACATTGATCTGGCTGCCTTTACCGAACAGCACGCCGTTGGAATTGATCAGCCAGACATTTCCGGTCGCGAACAGGCTGCCGTCGATCACGGAGGGCGAGGCGCCGAGCACGCGATTGAGGGTAATGGAGGAGGAATTGGGCTGCAGGAAGCTCACGCTCGAACCGGACGCGATCGAGAAGCTGCTCCAGTTGATCAGCGCCTTCTGCGTCGATTGCGAGATTGTGGTGTTCTTCCCGCCGTAATTGATCGAGGCGTTGCCGTACACGACGTTGCCGCCGGACACCCCGCCGGCAAGAGCCTGACCCACAACGAGCGCGCTGATGCCCGCCCCGGTGAGAAGCAATGTGCGTATGCGCCGCCCGGATGCGCGCTGCACGAAAGTCAACCGCGGGCTAGAAACGAACGGAGGCATCCATCAGCACCTTTGTCGCTTGCTTGCCATTGTCACTGCCGGGAACGGCGTTCAGCGTCCGCGCCGCCTCGACGTCTAGATACACATTCCAGGGGAAATAGAAGCGCAGCCCACCGCCGATCGATTCAAGGTTCGGGACAGGCGGCGGATTGGTCGTGCCGTTGTGGTACCACGCCCAGGCACTCTCGAAGAACGCGTAAGGCTCGATCGTGCGGAAGATGGAATTTTTCGTGTGTACATCGTAGCGGAGCTCGAACGCGCTGCCGAAACCGTCATCGCCGGTGATCGCGCCGGGATCGTAGCCACGGCCGATCTGTGCGCCGCCAAAAGCGACCTGCTCGCCGGTGATAAGCGGCGCGAAGGAGAATTGGCCCTGAAGGGCGACGACGGCACTCAGCTCGCCGAAGAGCGGCTTCTGCACGCGGGCGACGCCAGTGATCTTGGTAAAGTCCATCAGACCGTCCGGCCGCGACAGGCCTAGGGTATGCGAATCGGTGCCACCGAGGAACGGAAGGCCCTGCGCGAGATCGAGGTTTGCCGCCCAGCTGGCGCCCCACAATCCGTTCCGCAGCCAGCTCACGCCAATGTCGAAAACCTGCCACTGGTCGTGGCTGAGCACGGTGTGGAAGGCGTCGAGGTTCTCACGCGAATCCTGGAAGGTCAGTCCGCCTTCGAGCGAGATCGTCTCCGCGCGGGACCGTTCGATCGGATAGGTGAAGCGGGGACCGACAGCCCAGCTGTCGGTCAGAAGGCCGAACTGGGCAAGGGTCGAGCCCGGCGCGCCGTGAGCAACGGTGACGATAACGCTGCCAATCAGTCCATCGTCTCCGATGGGGCGGCGATATCGTGCCTGGCCGGAAATCTGGTCTGTCTGATCCGGCGATGTCGTGATCGAGGCACCAAACTGGTCGGGGCCGAAAATGCCGTTCAATTCCGCATCGCCCGTCAACGTCCAGAAGCCCGAGAACTGGGAACCGCGATTGTCGACGGCCAGCCCGCCCTGTGCGAGAGGCTGGTCCTCGCTCACGACGAGATCGGATGCGCCCGGCGTCGTCGCCGAAGGACGCAGCACGCCCGTGGCCGTGACGCCGGGAATATCGTTGGTCAGAAGAAGCGCGCGCTCGATCGTGGAAATTTCCAGCGGGTGATCGGCCAGTACGGGCTGCAGGTAGGCTTCGGTCTGTCTGCGCGTGCCGGGATTGCTCCCCTCGACAGAAGCGGACGCGACATAGCCTTCCGAAACCTTGATCGTGAAAATGCCGTCCTTCACACGCTGCGGCGGAACATAGGCGCGCACCAGCACATAGCCCATCGCGCGGTATTTCTGTTCGATGGCATCGGCGATATCGAGGATGTTGGAGAGCGTGACGTCTTTGCCGAGAAGACTGGCATAGAGCGGGCGAAAGTCCGCTGCCTTCAGCGCGACAGTCCCTTCGATGCGGATATCGTTCAGCTTGAAATGGATCTCGTCGACCGAGCGCGGAACAGGCGAACGCTGGGGCGCCTCCAGCCGGAAATCGAATTCCGGCTGTGCAGGAGTTTGCGGTTGCGGTCTTCCCGGTTGTACCGCCACCGGAGGCGTAACTTGGGCGAGCGCTGACGAGCCCGTCACCAAGGCACACGCGGCGCCATATAGAAAGAGCGTGCGCCCCGTCTTCACACTATCCCCCTATCCAATTGCCGAACGGCCGAGCGTCTAACATTCGGTTGTGCCGGTCGATTACCGCAATCCGGGGTGTTGAGGCCCCGCCCGGCGATCCCCGCAACTGCTACCTAATTGCCATATAAACCGCGGCGCGCCAACCGCCGGAAATTCTCGTTCCGAAGCCGCACCGCCGCCACGCGCAAAAACTGTAGCGCAAAGGCCTCAAAACGCTACCCGTCAGCTGAGATAAACCCTCCATCGCCTAAAATGCGCCTGAGGCAAATGCCCGGAATTATTGCCATATCTCGACGGAATGCGCAGACAGCCGCTTGAAACGCCGGGCTTCCTGCGTATATTGCCCGCTTTTCCAGCCAGCCGGAGGGTAAAGGCGTACTATGAAATTGAAGGAACTCAACGAAGCGATCGCCACGGCCTGCAATGTGCGCCCGCAGGTTGTAACGGCCGTGCAGGCTGAGACTTTCCGGCAGCTGCGCGCGTCCCTCGACAAGGGCGAAAAGATCATCATCCCGGAATTCGGAATCTTCGTAAGCAAGGAAATCGCTGCCACGGACGAAGAGCCGGCGAGGAAGGTTGTCAAGTTCAAATCCAAGACGGACGGGGGAAAAAAGAAAAAAGCCAAAGAGGGTGGAGGTGAGGGCAAGAAGCGGGAAAAGAAGAAGGCCGCAGAAGCTGCAGAAGCCGCTGAAACCGCAGACGCCGAGTGAATTCGGCTCAGCTTCGACAGAAATTCTGGCAGTACCGCGCCATTTTCCATGGCTCGCCCGGCCTTGGGCGAGACGCATAGCCGGCAACTCTGAGTTTCGCGACCGGACACCAGACCTTGCTGTGCGGAGAGAGAGACACGCGTGGACCTGACTCTGCATATCGGCACTGAAAAGACCGGCAGCACCTCAATCCAGCGCTTCCTGGCGAAAAACCGCGCCCGCCTCCAGGAAGCCGGGGTCCTATTTCCCTTGGCACCCGGTTTGGACAACCAGAAGGCTCTCACCGCGATCGCCGAGGAGAACACCGAGGACAGTGCTCTTCAGGAAATCTTTGACATCCGGACCCCGCAGGATCTCGAGCGGTTCCGGGAAGATCTGCGCGGGAAACTGAAGAAAGAGCTGGCCGCCGGCGGCTATTCGCGGGTCGTGATGTCCAACGAGCACTGCTCGTCGCGATTGCGGGATCGCGCGCAAGTGGAGTTTCTGCGCAAGTTCCTGAGCGAGTTTTTCGACCGCATACGAATCCTTGTCTACATCCGCCGACAGGACGATTTCCTCGTTAGCACCTATTCCACGATGGTGAAGACTGGGCGGACGAATCCCATACACGTGCCTTCGGCGAAGGGACAACTCCGGCGCTACGATCACTGGGATCTGCTAACGCGCTGGGCCGAGGTCTTCGGACGCGAAAACATCATCTGCCGCAAATACGACCGTTCGGAACTCGTCGATGGCGACATCATCAAAGACTTCGGTGCGCAAGCCGGCGTTCCGACAACGCCGGACTACGAACGACCGGTCATGACCAACGAAAGTCTTGATGCCGAGGCACTCGAGTTCCTGCGCATCTTCAATCGCTACTACAATCGCACGGGCCATCGCTCGCAGCTGGTGCAATCGCTGGCGGCCATTTCGGACGGGCCCCTGGTCACGCTGCCCGAAGACGAGCTAGCCAAGTTTATGGGACTCTTCGAGGAGGGCAACGCAAAGGTCGCGACGGAATATTTCGGCGGACCGATAGAAGGCTCGGACAATCCGCTGTTTCCTGCCCGCACCGATCGCCGTGTGCGCGATGTCTATAAGCCTCTCACGGTGGACAGAGCGGTCCAGATCGCGGCCTTGCTGTGGCAGCGCGATCTCCCACCGATCGTGGCCGAGGGACCCAAGCACGAGATGCACAAGCGACTGACCGAGTTGCGTGCCAAACGCGCGGAACGTCGCGAGGATCGCATGGAAAAGAGAAAGGTACGTGAGGCCAAGGAGAAGGCCAAGCTGTCCGAGGGGACGTCCTGACGGATTTCGACAGAATAGTCGAACCCCAGCTTTCCTCCAGTTCTGCAACCGAGGGTAATCGAGTGACAGGCCCTGATTTTATTTGCGCTGGCATGCCAAAGGCCGGAACGGGGTGGCTCTTCGAGCAGCTCTTTCACCATCCCGACTTCTGGATGTCGCCAATCAAGGAATATCACTACTTCGACACGGTTTTCCCCAAATCGACAATCCTCGACATGATCACGGAGTCGCGGGAAGATCCTGAAGCTCTCGACAGGCGCCGCGGCCGATTCGGTTTCCCCCGGATCAACGCACGCGACCAACTCTTCTTTGACGATGTCTTGTCCTGTTCCAGTGGCGGCATCGATCTCGAAGAATATGCACGGCTGTTCCGCCAGAAGAACGGGCAACTCAGTGGCGACATCACGCCCGCCTATTGCACTCTCAACGACGCTCAGATTGGCAGAATCGCGAAGGCATTCCCCAACCTCAAAATCGTGTTTCTCATCCGCGATCCCGTTGCCAGGTGTTGGTCGCGGATGCAAATGCGCGAAAGACGCACTGGATTCCTCGAGGATAAGCTCGACAATTTCGAGAAATTCAAAACCTCGCTTCGCAATGCCGAAGATGAAGTTGCCGGCTTTCAGACAGAAATCTTCGCCCGTTGGCAGGCTCACTTTCCAGAATCCCAAATCCGCTACTTCTTCTTCGATGAAATCGCAAGAAGCCCAAAGAAGTTGCGGAGAAAAGTCGTGCAGTTCCTTGGCGCCGATGCCTCCAAGGACAGCGGTGACACTATTCCCAACTTCAATTCGAAATCGACGAAAAGCAAAGTTCCGATGCCGGACGAAATAAGAAACATTCTGATAGATCATTTCGCCGATGAAATCCGTGCCTCGGTTCGCGCTTTCGGGCCGCGCGCGCGTCCGTGGTTGCGGCGATACAATTTGAAACTTAAAGACGGTTCGGAGGAGGCGGACGACGCATTGCCAGACGACGAACTCGATTAGGAAGAAGCGGCTGGCGTTTGAGTATCCGGGAAAAAGCTCTTTGATTTACGCCGAGGCTGTCCGTGGGGAATAGGAATTCATGATAATCTCGCTCAAGCACAATTTTATCTACATACGCACCAGGAAAACGGCCAGCACATCGATTCATCGTGCGCTGGAACAGGTTCTGGGCCCTGAGGACATCTGCATCAGAGGCAGTTATTATGATCTGTCATCGGTTCTAAGAAGAGGGGTTCTCGCTCCGGAAGAGGGGTTCCCGACCCATGTCGAGGCGGACAAGATCATGCCGTTTCTGAAGCGGCGCATCTGGAATCGCGCCTTCAAGTTTACGAGCGAACGCCACCCTTATGAAAAAGCCATCTCATTGGCGTTCTACTTCGCAAGCAAGACGGAGAAGATTGCGAAACGGGGTCATAGGCCGCCTTCGGATGACTTCGAAGAGGTGTTGGAAAGGGTCGTAAGGGCCGGTCGATACGCCGGCTTCCCGCTCTATTACATTGACGGTGCGCCGATCGTTTCCGATTTTATCCGATACGAAACGCTTGAGGCTGATCTGAAGCGCATAGCCGAAAAGCTCGGTTTCGAAATTCCTCCCTTGCCAGAAATGAAAACCGCCGTGCGGACGGATCGCCGGCCGGCGCGGGACATTCTGACCAAAGCCCAAAAGGAAACGATCTACGAAACATGCAAGCCGGAATTCGATCTGCTGGGTTACGAGCCTTAGGCGCGTCTTTTCACAACCCCTGTGCTGCTTAAAGGCTGTAGCGCGTGGCCCAGTCCCGGGCGCGGCCACCGAACATGTCTCCGCAGGTTCTGATTTCCTCTGCGAAGAAATCGACCAGGACCGCTTTCACCTTGGCGCTCATTTCAATTTTTTTGTTTTTTGCCTTGCGGTTGTAGTTCGCCGGTAAATCGCTTTGCCGGCTAGGATCTGCGCCCAGATATGTCCAGATCTCGCGACGGGTCGATTCCGGGTCAAGAGCGACACCGTCAAAAAGAAATGTTTTGAACTGCATGTTCGGAGCATATTTTTGCCAATGCTTGACGATCTTCGTCGGAAACGACTTGCCTTGAATGATCGGAGAAGTTTCGAGGAATTCACGCAAGCGCTTGGGGTCGTCCAACATCTCTTTGTCGAGCTTGTTGCCACGGTTGAACATGCATAGGCGCGACCAGGCGCGAGCAATCGGCTCGCGGGCGATCATGATAAGCTTCGTCTCAGGCAGGCGCTCGACAAGTTGCGCAATCACCTTGCTGTCGAGTTCGGTGTACATAGGAGAAACGTCGCCCGAAAGCTGTTCACCCTTGAATCGGAACAGAGAGATGTACCGATCGATGTCCATGGCTTTGCCATTGGCTTCTCGAGCAACCTCCCGAAAGCCGCGATCCCGTTCTGGATCTCGCGGTGTTTGGTGAGGTTTGTTCTTCCTGCTGGGTTGTTCGAGCTGCTTTAGCCCGTAACCACCGCGGCCGCCGCTCAGCGGTATCTCCGGAAATTCGCGGTGCAGGTAGAGCACCTCTTTTACCGGAGGCATCCAGAAGTCTGGATGTGTCTGGAGCTGGTCGTAGAGCCAGCCGGTTCCCGCCTTCGGCATTCCCACGCAGATGAAGTCCGGTCCGTCGATGGCACTCATTGGCTTTTCCGCTTGTTCCAGAGTTCTTCGCGCGGCACCGCTGCGCTTTGATATTGCAGCCAGATTTGGAAGCAGGAGCGAACTAACATGGTGCAAAAGCGCAATCAAGGCGCTAGGGTGGGAATATCCAAAACGCTCAAATGCAGCGGCTTCTCAGAGTTGTTCCGGAGAACGCGTTCATGATTGAAAACAAGGTCAAACTCGTCATTTGGGATCTCGACGAGACCTTCTGGCGCGGCACTCTGACGGAGGGTGGGATAGCGCATGTCGAAAGCAACATAGAGATGATCCGCGAATTGTCGAAACGCGGCATCATCAATTCCATCTGCTCCAAGAACGATCATGAGCAAGCGAAGGAAAAGCTGTCCGAGTGCGGTATTTGGGACTACTTCGTTTTTCCGAGCATCAGCTTCAATCCCAAGGGCAAAGCGATCGCAGAAATGATCGAGGGCGCCGCTCTCCGGCCTCAGAACGTGTTGTTTCTGGATGACAACCCGTCGAATCTGGAGGAGGCAAAATTCTTCAACCCCGGCATCATGACCGCGAATCCGGCCGATGTCCTGGAGAGTCTTCTCGATCATCCCAATTTGGCTGGGAAACCAGACCCCGAATTGACACGTCTCAAGCAGTACCAATTTCTCCAACGCAAGGTCGAAGAACGCGGAGCGACCACGCTTTCCAACGAAGAGTTTCTTCGGGCAAGCAACATCCGGATCGTGATCAACAACGACATCGAGCCGGATTTCGATCGCGTTGTCGAACTGATCAACCGAACCAATCAGCTCAATTATACCAAGATCCGTCTCGAGACGGATGACGAGGTCCAGGGGCTGCGCGACCTGATACGTGGGCGACACGTGCACGCCGGGACCGTTCATGTGGTCGATAACTATGGCGATTACGGGTTGGTGGGCTTTTATCTCGGCATGCGGCGCTCGGCCTATAACAAGCTGATCCACTTCGTTTTCTCCTGCCGCACCATGAACATGGGCATTGAGCAGTATGTCTACGAGATGCTTGGTAGCCCGGACATCGAAGTCGCTGGACCGGTTTCTTATGGCTTGAAGACGCATGATCGCATCGACTGGATAAATGCAGGTGGTGGCGATCGAGGATCCAACCAAAGCGGGCCTCTCAACGAGAAGCTTGTTCTGCTGGGTGGATGCGATCTTCTTCAACTCGCGAGTTACTGCAGCACCGACCGTTCCGAGTTTGTGAACGAGCAGAGAGAAGGTGCAAAAATCAGGTTCGACGATCCAGGATTTATCCTGAGCGATCGTTCAGCGTTGAAAACGCACGCGGCGATGGGCCGGTTTGCCTGGTGGAACCATGACGATGCCCTCAGATTCGACGAAGCACTCGCATCGGCAAAGGTGATCCTGCTTTCGCTCTGGCCGGGGATGAACGGACATTACTTTCGCATCGGGCAGGATATTAGCGTCAGACTTACGAAAGGTGTCGCTAATGAGATCAGGGAAAACGACCCCGAATTTTTTGACCAGAATTTCGCGGCGCTTGATCTCGAAGATGACGATCGGCTGGCATTGATCGAGAAATCGTTCGATGCGATCGTCTCAAAATGCGGTGACGGCACCCGAATTTTCAGTCTGGGATGTTATACGCGTGGCTTGGACCGTTCTCGCGCCGGGCGTAGAATCCTCTACAATAAAATATGCCGGGACTACTGTGAGCGCCATCCAGAGCGTTTTCGGTATGTCGACGTCGATTCGATCGTTCCTCCCGAGATGATGGCGGATAGAACGCATTTTATGCGTCCCGGATATTTCGCACTGGCCCAGTACATTCTCGCGGTCATTCGGGGACACGAGCCGGTTCTGCAGGAGCAAGTTGACCGCTCCGCGGAAGGGGGCGAAACACCAGCCAACGGACGGCGGGCGGAAAGGACCAAGCGCCGCCAGGAGCGGAGTGGGCGGAAGAGCGAGGAAGGGCCGGCCAGCGGTGAGCTGCTCGGAGATCGCGCACAACGTCGCGAGGAACGGAAAAAAATACGGGCCGCGAGGCGCAGCGAATCCGCGACAGCCGCGGGCTAGCGAACGGCGAAAACCGCCGCGGTTCAGTTGTTCCGCCCAGGGCTTTGCATTGAACGCCGCATCAGAGGGCATACACCCGTTACGTGGTTCTCGATGAATTTTGGTGCTCAACGCGATCAAAATCCGCAATCAAGTCCACTGGCGCACCGCGCCCCTACAAGGTACGATTTTATGGTCCAGCGGCGAGCGCTACGCAGGCTCACAGAGATCCGGTATGATTGAAAATAAGGTCAAACTTGTCGTCTGGGATCTCGACGAGACGTTTTGGCGTGGAACGCTGACCGAGGAAGGCATTTCACCGATCGCTCGCAACGTCGAATATGTCGTGGCGCTTTCGAAGCGGGGTATTATCAATTCGATCTGCTCGAAAAACGACTATGACCAGGCGCGCGCGAAGCTGACCGAATTGGGCGTCTGGGAACATTTCGTCTTTCCCCGGATCAGCTTCAACCCAAAGGGCAAAGCCGTCGCCGAGCTGATCGAGGAGGCTGCGCTGCGGCCGGAAAACGTGCTCTTCATCGACGATAACCGGTCCAATCTCGAAGAGGTGAAATTCTTCAATCCCGGCATCATGACCGGCCACCCTGACGATCTTCTGGACGGGTTGCTGGATCATCCGCATCTCGCAGGCAAGCCTGATCCAGAGATGAGCCGTCTGAAGCAGTATCAGTTCCTGCAGCGGAAGGTGGCCGAGCGCGGTTCGAGCAGTCTTTCCAATGAGGAATTCCTGCGCGCGAGCAACATTCGCGTCACGATCGATTACGATGTTGAATCCAACATGGATCGGATTCTCGAGCTCATAAACCGCACCAACCAGCTTAACTACACCAAGAAGCGGGTTGAGACGCCGGAAGAGGTTGCGGAGTTCCTGGATACCCTGAAAGGGTTCGGGATTTATGCGGGCTGCGTGAACGCGGTCGACAATTACGGCGATTATGGAATGGTTGGCTTCTTTCTCGGCCAGCAGCGTCCGAGAGCAAAGAACCTGATTCATTTCGTGTTTTCGTGCCGCACGATGAACATGGGGATCGAGCAATACGTTTATGAGATGCTAAATTGCCCCGATATCGAGATCGTGGGGCGTGTCTCCTATGGGCTCGACACGCACGACAAGATCGACTGGATCAATACGGGCGAGAGCGGCCCGGAGGGCGCAGTTGCCCGCCCAAATCCCAAACTGCTTCTGCTGGGCGGCTGCGATCTCTTGCAGCTCGCCAGCTATTGCAGCACCGACCGCCTGGAATTCGTCAACTTTGCAAAAGAGGACCAAAAGCTCCGCTACGATGATCCGAATTTCGTCCTCAATGACCGCGCGCTCTTGCGCGATTCCAAGGTGATCCGGGAGTTTCCCTGGTGGACGTACGAAGACGCGCTCAGATTCGATGAGGGGGTGGCGTCGTCGGACCTGATCATCCTGTCGATGTGGCCAGGAATGAACGACAATTATGTCAAAACGGCTGACGGCCTGATCCTCAAGATGAACAACAAGGCGTTAGAGCGCCTGATATGGAAGGGCCCGGCCTGGTTCGAGAGCAATTTCGAGGTGCTCGAGGTTGACGATGATCGCCGACTGGAAATGACGCTGGCGTCTTTCGACAGGATCGCCGGGATGGCCCGCCCGGGCGCCCGCGTTTTCTGCCTGGGCAGCTATTCGATTGTGCCGAAGAAAGAAGCGCGCGTCGCGCGAAAGAGACGCTACAGCGAGGTGGTCCGCGAATACTGTTCGCGCCATCCCGAATTGTTCACATACGTGGATGTCAACACCATCGTTTCCCCCGACATGCTGATAGATGGCATGCACTATTCGCGGCACGGAACCTTTCTTCTTGGCCAGCACATTATGGCGGTCTTTGAGGGTCGCGAGCAGGCTCCGTCTGGCGGAATTGGCAGGCCTAAGAAAGAGGATAGTTATCGTCGCGAACTCCGGGTCGAGAGAGCCCTACGTCGCCAGGAACGAAATGCGAGCGATCTAGGCAAGAAGAAAACGTCAGAAAGCGACGAGGACCGCGCACAACGTCGCGTCGCGCGGAAAAAAGAGCGCGCCGCGCGGCGCAGCGAATCCGCTACAGCCGAAGGCTAACGAAACGGGAGGCTCCGCGATGGAGCGGACGTTCCGTGTAAGGGTCCCGCAGGGTGTTGGATCGGGGAACCGGCATCCGACTAATCGTGAAAAGCCGGCGCATGGCGGAAACTCGTGCAGTTTCGGCCGAGAACCGCTAGACTGCCCCACCAGCTATTCACAAAGCTTTTTGGGAGAATGGAAATGCTCGAACGTCTGCAATTCTACATTGATGGCAAGTGGGTCGACCCCGTTACGCCCAAGACCGAGGACGTGATCAATCCCGCGACTGAGGAAGCGTTCGCGCGTATCTCGATGGGCTCCAAGGCCGATGTCGACAAGGCGGTCGCCGCCGCCAAGAAGGCGTTTCCGTCCTTCTCGCGCACGAC
>Ga0105239_10007231_pt1 | contig 12755 bp, 9 predicted proteins | sample KBSC44metaG_FD_92761 | JGI IMG/M metagenome (GOLD analysis project Ga0105239, IMG submission 92761) | Corn rhizosphere microbial communities from Kellogg Biological Station, Michigan, USA - KBS C4-4 metaG | ecosystem: Host-associated > Plants > Roots > Rhizosphere > Soil | place: Michigan, USA...
CCTCTCCGCCGTGGCCGAAGGGCGGATGACCCAGATCATGCGTGCAGCCGATGGCGTGGATCATTCCGCGGTCGGGTAGGTGCACGGTCGCCGCGTGGTCGGGGAAGCTCTTGTCGAGCTGCCTCGCGATGCTGCCGGCGATCTGAGCGACCTCGAGCGAATGGGTCAGCCGGGTACGGTAGAAGTCGCTGTCGCCGAGGCTGAGGATCTGCGTCTTGCCCTGGAGGCGGCGGAAGGACGCGGAGTGGATGACGCGGCCATAGTCGACGTCGCCATCCTCGCGCGCGTCCTCCGTCTGCTGCGTCCAATTCTCCCGCCGCGCACTCCAACTCATGGCCCACTCCGATTTCCAGGCCACGCTGATGCCGAGATGGCGGAGCCAGCACAAGCTCCGCCAAGTCGAATGACCGAGGCCCCTAGGCCGCCAGGATCTTGCCTTCCGAGCCGAGCATGTCGGGACTGTATTCCACCCCCTTCCGGAAAGAGTAGAGGGTGCTGATCTTCCGGCCGTTCCATAGGAACTTGAAGTGTTCGGCCTGGTCCGGCTTGCCGAGGCACTCGGGCTTGAACACGACGATCGCGGTGGCGGACGGCCGCTCCCACGGATTGAAGAGGATGCCGTCGATGTCGCCGAGCGCGCCGTCGTCGGCCGCCCTGCCGAGCTTCACCCGCCGTTCGCGGTCGCCGATGCCGCCCCATCCCCGCGCGTCGACATAGTGCCCTCGTACCGGGCGGACGACCTGGCGCATCTCCAGGAATGTGGCGGGCTCGGCGGTGCGGCTCAGGAAGGCCTCTCGCTTGGCAACGGAGATCGCCAGCGCAGTCTGGAGATCCCTGGACAATTCCACGACGTTCCGATCTGCACCGAAGAAGCGGGTGCCCTCCGGATTCGGATAGACGAAGGGGGCGTGGTTCCAGTTCGCGAAGCGCGGCTTCTGCTGGTCCACGGGGGCGAGTCCCTGGGTCAGCCGTTCCTTCTCGCGCACGCGCGGGTTCGTCATCGTCTCGATGGCGCTGAAAAGCTCATCGCGGCCGCCGGCGATGCGCTCGTACAGATCCACCGTCGGGAAGCGAGACGGGATCAGGATGTGGAACACCTCGTCGATGTCGACGATCGGAAAGTCAGCCCCCTCGGTGCGCATCGAGATACTGCCTCACTCGGATGATGTCGAAAAAGTTGCCGTCGGCCAGCATCACGTCGAGTGCCGACGCGCCGCCGAAGAAACCATTCTCCCGCTTGAGCCAGGCCTCGGCGCGGGCCTGCTCCGGAAACAGGATCTCCAGGGCCTTCCATATGGCCAGGAGATTGGACACGCGCTCGGCAGTATCGCGCGGCAGGGGGCCGTTGTCCTTCTTCCACTTGAAATAACTCGAGCGAGGGGGCGAGCCCAGGAGCCGCATCTGCTCGTCGGTAGAGAGGCCCCAGGCCTCCGCCATCGGCGTGAAAACATCCAGCGTCACCGGAGTCCCCGATCTTCCCTCGCCCTGCTGGGCGACGGATGGCTGTGCCATGAATTTCTCCTCAATCCAGATTTGGACTTGCAACGCATATTAGTCTCGATGTAGACAGTCCATAACGAGACTCGGAAGGCACTCTAGTCCATCCGCGAATCGTCAGCAAGAGTCCAGGTGCGTTGGCGGCTGCGGCCGAAGGAGAAAAGAATGTCGAAGCGTCTTGAGTATGAGGTCGATGGATCGGTGATCCAGACGACCGACGAGAACATGGACGGCCGCGAGGTGCGGTCGTCGGCCAGCCTCGTCCCCCCGAGCTCGTTCGTCCTGATCCGGACGGACGGCGGTCTCGCCGAGTCCCTTGGCCTCGAGGAGCGGGTCGAGTTCCGCGAGGGCGACCGGCCCGTCTTCCGGTCCTTCGAGGCGGATCACCTTAACATGCTCACCGTCGACGAGCGTGGCTGGGAGTGGGGTGCCGACACGATCGCGGAGCAGGAGATCCGCCTCATCGGCCGCATTCCCGAGGATCACGACCTCTTCCTCGACTCCGATGGTGATCGCCCGATCCCGCGCGGCGGTTCCGTCAATCTCGCCGGCGGCGGCGTGGAGCGGGTGCGTTCGCGCAAGGCGCTGCCGGCACTGATTGGGATCATCGTGAACGGCCGGCCCCGCGAGGTGAAGCCGGGCGAGATCAGCTTCGAGCAGCTGATCGGTCTGGCTTTCCCGACGCCGCCGACCGGGCCGAACGTCTCGTTCACCGTGAGCTACCGCAAAGGGCCGCCGGCCCGCCCGGAAGGCTCGATCCTCCCCGGCCAGTCCGTCCATGTGATCGAAGGGATGACGTTCAATGTCTCAGCAACTGATAAGTCGTAATCCCGACCTCCTGCGCCTGCAGGAGGATGGGTATGAGGTGGCCATCGTCGGTGGCCACCTCACCATCGGCAACGTCCCCTACGTCACCCCGGCCGGGGTGGTGGCCCGAGGCACGCTGGTCTCGACGCTCCACCTCTCCGGCGACCGCACCCAGCGGCCCGAGACCCACGTCGTCACCTTCATCGGCGAGAGGCCGTGCGATGCTCAGGGACGGGAGCTCGCGAAGGTCGTCATCGGCAGCGTCGACACCAATCTCGGTGGCGGGCTGATCGTGAACCACACCTTCTCCAGCAAGCCCGGCGTGGGCTACTACGTCGACTACTACGAGAAGATGTCGACCTACGCCGCCATCCTCTCGAACGAGGCGGCGGCGATCGAACCGGAAGCCACCGCGCGGACCCGCCGCGTCGTGGCGAACGACGATCTCGAATCCCCCTTCGCCTATCTCGACACCGCCACCACGCGGGCCGGGATCGGCGAGGTCGCCCAGAAGCTGATCGGCGAACGCGTGGCGATCGTCGGCCTCGGCGGCACGGGCTCGTACGTGCTCGACCAGATCGCCAAGACCCCGGTCGACCGCATAGACCTGTTCGACGACGACCTCTTCCTCCAGCACAACGCGTTCCGGTCACCCGGCGCGGCGTCGCTGGAGGAGCTGCGCGATCGGCCTACCAAGGTCGAGCATCTCGCGCGCATCTACTCGCGGATGCATCGCCGGATCGTCGCGCATCCGGTCAGGCTCGGCCCCGACAATCTCGGCCTGATCGCCGACGCCACCTTCGTGTTCCTTTGCCTGGACGCCGGCGAGGCGAAGGCGGCGATCATCGCTGAGCTGGAGCGCCTCGACCTGCCGTTCATCGATGTGGGCATGGGCCTCCACATGATCGACGGGGCCCTCGTCGGCCAGCTGCGGGTCACCACCAGCACGCCGGGCATGCGCGAGCAGGTCCGCGCGAAGGGCCGGATCCCGCTCAAGGGGACAGGCGTCGACGACGTCTACTCCCGCAACATCCAAGTGGCCGACCTCAACATGGTCAACGCCGGTCTCGCGGTGATGCGCTGGAAGCGCTTCAAGGGCTTCTACGTGGATCTGGAGCACGAGCACTTCACGCTCTTCACCCTCGACGGCAACCACCTGCTGAACGAGGATCGGCCCGGAGAGGCGGCGTGAGCGGCGTGGAGCGGCTGACGCCGCGATTCGTCGACACCGTGCCCGAGACGATGGCGCCCGGCGTCATCTACGTGGCTGCCGAGCACGGTGTGATGATGCACCTGTGCGCGTGCGGGTGCGGCAGCGAGGTCTCGCTGCCGCTCTCACCCATCGACTGGCGGCTCACCTTCGACGGCGATTCCATCTCGGTCTCGCCGTCAGTCGGCAACTGGAGCCTGCCCTGCCGGTCGCACTACGTCATCGACCGCAGCCACGTGCGGTGGGCGGGCGGCTGGACCGACGAGGAGATCGAGGAGGGACGGTCCCTGGACCGTCGTCGCAAAAAGGCGCGACATGCGCCGCCGGTCACCCCGCCAGCGAGAAATCCTAAATCGGTTCACACCAATACGGACGAACGAGCGGTTGCACTCCGGCGGGACGGCCTGCTCACTACGGCGCGGCGATGGATCGCGGAGTTCGCGAAGCGCTGGTGAAACCAGCGCCGAATAAGCGGAATAGGAAGTCGAAACGGCGGGGCCGGCCTCGGCCCCGCCAGCGAGAACAGGGAGAGAGACGATGCAGAATCGCGGTGGAACCAAGCTGTTCTCGGCGAGCGACCTGGTCAACTTCATGGGCTGCACCCACGCCACGGTGCTCGACCTGCGCCAGCTGGTGGACCCCGTCGAGTTTCCGCCCGACGACGAGCAGGCGAAGCTCCTTCAGGAGAAGGGCCTCGAGCACGAGCGCGCCTATCTCGCACGCCTCAAGGCCGAAGGCAGGACCGTCATCGAGATCGACGGCGATGGCGGCATCGAGGAGAAGGCGGAGCGCACCCGCACCGCTCTTCGGGAGGGGCCGGACGTCATCTATCAGGGTGCGTTTCTCGAAGGACCCTGGCAGGGCTACTCCGACTTCCTCCTCAAGGTGCCCAGGCCCTCGGCGCTCGGCGGCCATTCGTATGAGGTCGCCGACACCAAGCTGTCGCGTTCGGCGAAGCCGAAGCACGTCATCCAGATGTGCATCTATTCCGACATCCTCGCTCGCGAGCAGGGCGTCAGTCCCGAGCTGATGCACGTCTGGCTCGGCGACGGGTCGATCGCCAGCGTCCGCGTCGACGCGGTCATCCACTACTTCCGCGGCGCGCGGCAGCGCTTCCTCGACTTCACCGGGGTGCCCCCCGAAACGTCCGCCGGAACCCCGTGCGGACATTGCAGCTTCTGCCGATGGTCGACGGCCTGTGATGCCGAGTGGGAAGCCGGAAACCACCTAAGCCTCGTCGCCGGCATGACGCGCGGCCAGGCCGAGGCGCTGCGATTGGCCGGCGTGCCCGATCTCGTCGCGCTCGCGGGGCTCGCTGCCCCCGCCCGGATCGAAGGCATCCGTCCCGACACGCTGGCGAAGCTGTGCGCCCAGGCGCGGCTACAGGCCCGCCAGCGCGAGACGGGTGAGCGTCAGTACGAGCTTCTCGCATCGGAGCCCGGTCGCGGCCTCGCTCGCCTGCCCGAGCCCAGCCCCGGCGACATGTTCTTCGACATGGAGGGCGATCCGCTTTTCGAGGGCGGCCTCGAGTATCTCTTCGGCATCGTCACCGTCGACGATGGGCAGGAGCGCTTCCATCCGTTCTGGGGTCACGACCGCGATGCGGAGAAGGCCGCGTTCCAGGCGGCCGTCGACTTCATGGTCGATCGCCTGGGGCGCCAACCCGACGCGCACATCTACCATTACGGCTTCTACGAGGAGGGGGCCCTCAAGCGCCTCGCCATGCTGCACGGAACGCGGGAGGGAGAGGTCGACGATTTCCTCCGCCAGCACCGGCTGGTCGATCTCTACCGTGTGGTGCGCGAGGCGATCCGGACGAGCGAGCCCGCCTACTCGATCAAAAACATGGAGAAGTTCTACCTCGGCTCTGCGCGCGAGGGCGAGGTGACCACAGCTGGCGACAGCATCGTTCTCTATGAGCGTTGGCGCCGTCTCGGTGAACAGAAGCTGCTGGACGACATCGCCAGCTACAACGAGGTCGACTGCGTCTCGACGCTCCATTGCCGCAACTGGCTCGTCGGCATGCGGCCGGATGGCGCGCCTTGGAACCGGTGGGAGGCCGAGGAGGATGCGCGCGGCGCAGCCGAGGCACGAACCGAGGCGGAGCAGCGCGTCGCCGCGATGACGGAGGCGCTACTCGCAGGCGAACACGCCAACGAGGGGTGGCGCCAGCTGCTGGTCGATCTGCTCGAGTTCCATCGTCGCGAGAGCAAGCCCGGCTGGTGGTCGGTCTTCTCCCGTCAGGATCTACTCCACGACGAGTTGCTGGAGGATGCCGAATGCCTGGCGGGCCTGCAACCGCATCCGACGATCCGGCCGCGTGCCGACAAGCGGTCGATGATCCATGCCTTCACCTTCCCGGCGCAGGACTTCAAGCTGAAGCCCGGCGACGCGCCCAAGCGAGCCGGCACGCTGGAGCCGGCGGGCGACGTCGTCTCCGTGGACGAGGACGAGCTTACGATCGAGCTCAAGCTGGGTCCGAGCCGCAGTCCGATCATCCCCGGCACTTCGCTGATCCCCTCCGGACCCGTCGGCGACAGGGAGCTTCGCGCCGCCGTATACCGCTTCGCCGAGGCGGTCCGGGACGGCGATCCCGAGCGGTATGCGGCGGTCACGTCGATACTGCGGCGAGACTATCCGGCACTCGCCGGCCGTGACCCCCGCGCGCCGGTGGTCCCGGACGGCGAGAATACCCTTCCTGCGACGATCGCGGCGCTGCTGGCGATGCAAGGCAGCCACCTGCTCGTACAGGGCCCGCCGGGAGCAGGCAAGACATACACCTCGTCGCAGGCGATCGTCGCGCTGCTGGCGGAGGGAAAGCGTGTCGGCATCGCATCCAACGGCCACAAGGCGATCAACCAGCTGCTGCGCGAAGTCGAGGCGCTGGCCACGGCCAACGGGCTGCGCTGCATCGGCATCAAGAAGAGCAGCCGCGAGGACCAGATGCTCGGCACCCGTGGATGGGTGCAGGAGACGCTCGACAACAAGGATGTCACGGCGAGGCACCAGCTGGTGGCGGGCACCGCGTGGCTCTTCGCCCGGCCCGAGCACGACCGCGCGTTCGACTATCTGTTCATCGACGAAGCCGGCCAGGTCGGTCTCGCCAACGTAGTCGCCATGGGCGTCGCTGCGCGGAACATCGTCTTGGTCGGCGACCAGATGCAGCTCGCCCAACCGATCCAGGGGACTCATCCACGCGGCAGCGGCGTATCGGCGCTCGAGCACCTGCTGCAGGACCACGCAACCGTCCCGGCGGATCGCGGCGTCTTCCTCGCCGAGACGCGCCGCATGCATCCCGACCTGTGCGGCTTCATCTCGGCGGCGGTCTACGAGGGGCGCCTCCGCTCGGCCGAAGGGATGGAGACGCAGCGCCTGCTCGCCGATCCTACTCGCGATCCGGAGGCGATCGCACCCGCCGGACTGCGATTCGTCGAGGTCGACAGCATCGGCTGCACGCAGCGTTCGCAGCCCGAGGCGGAGCGGCTCGACCGCACGTACCGCGGCCTGCTCGGTCAGCGCTGGCGGAACCACCGCGGAGAGGAGGCGGCGATCGGCGTCGACGACATCCTCGTGGTCAGCCCCTACAACATGCAGGTCGAGCTGCTGAAGCGGACGCTCCCCGACGGCGCGCGCGTCGGCACGGTCGACAAGTTCCAGGGCCAGGAGGCGGCGGTCGTGCTTATCTCCATGGCAACCTCGAGCGGCGAAGATCTTCCCCGCAACATCGAGTTCCTCTACAGTCGAAACCGGCTCAACGTCGCCGTCAGCCGCGCCCGGTGCCTGTCGGTCGTCTTCGCCAATCCGAGGCTGCTCGAGATCCCCTGCCGAACGATCGAGCAAATGGAATTGGTCAATTGCCTCTGCTGGGCACGGGCTTATGCGGAAGAGCAGGCAATCGAATAGAATCGGATTTGAGCGAGCATGCGCGCCGCCCCCTTGCATCAAACGAAGCTGGGAGATTGTTTAGACAGGGTAATCTGATTACCTATTATGCGGCGTACTTAGAATTTTAATTTGGAACTATTCGATAATATATAGGAATATGGCACTATATTGTATTTTGAATACAAAATGTGATTGGGGGGCGAACTTGGTCAGCGCTATTTATCTGTAACTGCTCACCGGGTTGGCTTCTGGCGGCGTGATCAGGCGACGGCGAATGTGCCGTCGATGAGATTGCGAATTGCGCCGAGACCAGATTGGCCCGAGAGGCGAGCTGTGCCGGTGATGGAGCGATAGCCTGCATGGATCTGTGCGCCCCAGTCTGACCGGAAGCCATTGGTGACCTTGCGGAACACGACCGATGGGCGGATCTCGCGCTCGGAGATGTTGTTGGTAGCCGGAACCTTGCGGTTGGTAAGGAAGACGAAGAACTTGCTCCGCCAGGCCTTGATCTGCTTGAGCAGCGCCTTTCCTGCCGGATGAGCAACGGGCATGCGCATTAGGCGGGTCAGGATGGTGTCGGCCTTGGCGGCGTAGGCGGCCAGGGTTGTGTCCTTGAGGCTTTCTCGTCGCTTGCCGATGCGGATGGCCCATCGCAGATGGTCGCGGACTTTGGGAGCAAAGGCCCTGTCGCCACAGTCGATGGCGTATTGAACGTCACGCAACACGTGGGCGAGGCAGACCTGGTGCTCGCGGCCCAGTTCCTGCTGGCCGGCATAGCGGTCAGAGACCCAGACATCGGGCTGATGGCCGCCCAGCACCTCCTCGGCAACCTGGCGTGCCCGGCGTTTTGAAATCTTGTGCAGGACGGCCTCGTCCGAGAGGAAGACCCACTGCCAATGCGTTATGCCGTTGGTCCGCGTGGTGGTTTCGTCCGAGGCAATCACCTGTGCCGTCAGCAGTTTCTCGGTGATCGCCTTGGTCGCCGCCGCCATGCCGACGCCCATGCGGCGAAAGGCGTTGGCAATGGCGCCTTCGGAAATGAAGAGGCCGAACAGTTCGCGCGCGATCCGTGACAGGCGCTCGAAACCGACATGGTGGCTATGATGCAAATAGGCCAGCAACGCACGGATACCCGGGCCAAATGGCGTGCCGGGCGCCATGCCGGCCGGCGCCTCGGCGCGATACCGCTTGCCGCATCCCCGGCAACGGCCGCCGTACAACTCGACACGCGTCACGATCGGGCGGATCGGCGGCAGGTCGATATGGTCATAGCGGTGGCGGCAACGCTGGGCCTGGGTGGACACATCGGTTCCGCAATGACCGCAGCTCGACGCCATCACGCGTTCAGTCTTGTCCGGCGCCTCGGCCAGCGGGCGATGGCTGCCTTCACGTGAGCGGCGCTTGGCGCCCTTGGACTTGCCGCCTCTGCCGCCGCCCTTCCCGAAACCGTCCTTCGAGGGCGGGATATGCGAATTCTTCGAGGTCTTCCGCGGCTTGCCCACCAGGGCTTCCAGCTCTGCAACCCGAGCCGCCAGGCGCTCGATCATCTCATACTGCGCAAGCAGCAGATCGTTCTTCTCGGCTTCGCTCAGGACATGAAGCGGGGGTGGCGCCATAGGCAGTTTGAATCATCGACCCGATCGATGCGCAACATATTTCTGCCAACCCCGTGAGCAGTTACATTTATCTTACGACCGCCGCTGATTCGTTAGAACAAGATGATACCTTGTCGCCCGCCGATCAAGTTGATCGTATTGCGGACGGGAAGCTGCAGGCGTTTGCCGGGACGATCAACATCGCGGCGGGCGTCTATCTCGACGACGTCTACGCCCAGAATAAGAGCGTCGCCGAACACACGGCGGCCGATTACCATGGCCGGTTCCTGATCGAGCTCGTTCAGAACGCGAACGACGTCCACGAGCGCGGACACCGTGACGGCCAAATCGATGTGCTCCTGGTCGAGGACGAAGGCGATTTCGGCACGCTCTATGTCGCCAATTTTGGGAAGCCGTTCGCCCACGACAATGTGGTCGCGCTTTCGCGCATCGGCATGTCCACCAAGCCGCCCGGAGAATCCATCGGCAACAAGGGGCTCGGCTTCCGAAGCGTCAGCCATGTCTGCGATGCGCCCGAAATCTACTCGCAGGCGCCCGACGCGATCGGCGCGGCTAGGTTCGAGGGATATTGCTTCACCTTCGCGCGCTCCGAAGAACTGAGTTCACGGATCAAGCATCTGACGGTCCTCGCATTCGCGCAATCCGACCTGCCGATGTTCTTTCTGCCGGTCGCCCTCGGCACCCAGCCCACGATAATCGCTGACTATGCTGCCCGCGGCTTCTCGTCCGTCATTCGGCTTCCACTTCGAGATGCCGACTCACTGCAGACGGCGCACGACGAGATTGCGGCCTTGGATGACAAGTCAGCTCCTTTGCTTCTCTTCCTCGACCGTCTCGAGAAGCTCGACGTCAGAGTACGGAATCAAGCTGGTGAGACCTCCTCGGCTTTCACGCTTAAGCGGCATGAAGAGCCAATTGCATCGGCCCCGATTGCCGCATCTGTCGTCACGCTGAGCGGCGACCACTGGCTCCTCGTCCGCGACTATATCCCCGAGGCACTCATGCGGCAGGCCGTCGACGACGGCGTCAAAGCAAAGCAGCTCCACAGCAGTTGGAAAGACTGGTCAGGTGTTGGAGAGGTCGGTCTCGCCGTGCCCCTCGATCACGAGATCACGTCGCCTCGCCTCTACACGTTCCTTCCGATGGGGGAGGGTGCCACCGCCCCCTTCCAGGGCCACCTCCACGGCAGCTTCTTCCCGTCTTCGAACCGCAAGGCTCTCGATGCCGGCGTGGCGCTCAACCGTCTGCTCCTCACCCAGGCGGTCTCGCTCGCCGCCGCGAGCGTGCATTGGCTGGCGGGCCGCGACGGCGGCCGCGGCCATCCCGTCCTCACGGCCATTGTTCGGGCGAAAGCAACGGTCGATCTCCTCGTCTGGACCAACCCATCCAGCCTCACCGCAGCGAAGACCCCAGCCGAACGGCTAGATCTGACAGCTCTCTCTGCCGCAGAGGTCGCGCGCCTCGGGGACCAAGAGTTCAGCTCCACGCCAGTGATCCCATGTGCTGTCACGCTGGGCGGTTTGCTCTCGGTCGGCTGGCGCCGCCCCAAAGAGGTGCGTGCCACCTTCGAGGCATCGCAAACCTTCGATCTCTCCGCAGTCGCGAGGCACGGTGCGGCTATCTTTCCGCCGATCGCGCCCCTTCTGCCCGAACTCAAGCCCGAGCGCATCGGCCGACTGACACCTTTCCTTCGGCAGCACGCACCGAATCTGTTCCGCGATCGATTGGCGCCCATCGAGTGCGCGCGGATTGCAGCGGAGGTCGCCGGGACGCTGCGGGCTGGAAAGCGTCCCGCGACGAGCCAATGGACTGCCTTCTACCGAGATCTGCCCTCCTTCATGAAAGAGGGGCCGGAGACGCTCGCGGGCTTGCCCGTCATCCTCTGCGATGATGGCACGGTTCGTGCGGGCCGCAGCGACGTACCGACAGACGGCGAGGTTCCGCGTGTCCGGCGTCGTCGGCGCAAGGGTGAGCAGATCGAGCCCTCGCTCTTTTTTCCGCCTGCGACCCGACCGTCTGGCGAGAACGCCGACACGCCTCTCGAGCAGCTTCGCGTGCCGGCGCCGCTGGCCGCCCATTTCGCTTTCGCGGCGAACACACTCCCCTGGCATGCCGAACTGCGCGCCGCACGCGAGTTTCTCGAGCGCGGCCAAGTCTCGGCCTATGACGGCGAAACGGTCCTCACCCGCATCTCCCAGGTGGTCAACGCGGGCGCCTCGGTCGAGGAGTCTCTGGCCGGACTCCGCTGGGCATTTGCGATCTGGCGCCGCGCGCAGGCCACCAGGTCGATCAAGGTCGATTCCACCTATCGCCTGCTCGTTCCCACAGCGGATGGGATGATCCATGCGACGGAAGCGGTCTTCTCGGAGACTTGGCCCGATGAACTCCTCGGCCGGCGGCTGAGTGCGCTTTTCAGCGCCGCTCCTCCCGACGTTTCCGACTTCTTCGATTATCGAAAGCGTCTCCTCGCACCCACCACGCACCGCGCCTTCAAGGGCCAGGCGACGCTGTGGGCGGAGTTTCTGCGCGGACTGGGTGTCGGGCGCGGCCTGCGAGCGTTGCCCTTGCCCACAATGCCCTTAACCCGATCCTATGAGGTGACGAGCTTCGGCTTCGCCAAGAAGCTGGGTCTTAGCGACGCCGCGATTGCTGACTGGAAGCGGGACGTCAGCACCTTCAACAAGGAAAGCCTGAGCCACAGCTATTCCACGAACTACAAGTTCGCCAATGCCCTGTGGCACCTGCCCGGCCAGAGCGACCACGAGCGGTTCTCCGACGACTGCCGCGAGATCTACGCCGGTTTGGTGATCGAATGGCTGGCAAGTGCTGGAAAGGAGCTGCTACGGGGCGACCTTCGCCATGAGCATTATTCGAACGACCAATATCCATGGTCGACGCCGGCGGGCGCCTCGATCAGCGGCTGGCCTTTCTTCACGACGTCGCCGTCATGGACGTAGATCGTCCGCACGATCCCGGTATTGGCGGCCTGTACGAGCTTCACGTCGTCGGTCGGCATGATCCGGCCTTGCGCTGACGCAACGATGTCGACCTTGCCGAGGCAGAGCCAGGCGACGGTCGCAACGAACCCGATCAATAGCACCCATGTCGTGATGCGGCCGGTCGGTGACACCGGTCGCTCGATGACCTCGAGCGCAGCCGGCAGGAAGCGGGAGTCGGCACTGCGCTTGTGCGCCTTGGCGCGCTCTTTCTCCTGCGCGAGCGCTTCGCGCGCGACATGCCAATGGCGGGATATCGCGTTCATGCCGCCACCCCCTGGGTTACACCCATCTGACGCCGATGAAGATCGGCATAACGCCCGTTCATTCGGAGCAGCTCATCGTGGCTGCCGGTCTCGACGATCCGTCCCTTCTCCAGCGCGATGATCCGGTCGCATTGCCGGATCGCGGAGAGACGGTGTGCGATGATCAGCACCGTGCGCCCCTTCGCCATCGCCTTGAGGTTGGCCTGGATGATCTCCTCGCTCTCGGCATCGAGCGCCGAGGTCGCCTCGTCGAAGATCAGGATACGCGGTTGGGTGACGAGCGCGCGGGCGATAGCGAGCCGCTGGCGCTGACCGCCCGAGAGGTTGGCGCCCTTCTCCTCGATGATCGTGTCATAGTGTGTAGGGCGGTGACAAACCAGGCCACAGGAGCGCCAGCGCAATGCTGAGCGCGGCGGAGTAAAATCCGGCCAGTGGTAGAGCTGCCCTTTTGCGGGGCGGCCGGGATGTTCGTCGTGGA
>Ga0105239_10007232_pt1 | contig 12754 bp, 9 predicted proteins | sample KBSC44metaG_FD_92761 | JGI IMG/M metagenome (GOLD analysis project Ga0105239, IMG submission 92761) | Corn rhizosphere microbial communities from Kellogg Biological Station, Michigan, USA - KBS C4-4 metaG | ecosystem: Host-associated > Plants > Roots > Rhizosphere > Soil | place: Michigan, USA...
CACCGGTGCGTACGCTGGCACGGACGTTAAGAGAATAGGCCCGAGAGTTCGTAAGACCGAGCTCATGCTTCGACCTCTGACGCGTGAGGTGCCCGCGGCGGAGGCCATGTCGAGCACTTCGGCAACTACCGCGCTGATCAGCGTCGCGGTGAGTAGCCCGCCGAACCCTGTGTTGGTGGCTGCCAGCACCTCGGTCGCTACGAGGCCGGCGACCGCGCCGGTAATGAACCGCGTGCTCGTGTACGTGGCCCACTTAAGGCGCGGTGCACGCTCCGGATCGGACGGCGCTAGGAGCTCGGGGTCACCCAGCATTGACGCCGCGTTGACCACGGCGCCTGCGAGCGGGCCGAAGAGCACCGCTGCGAACAACGTCGGCAATAGAGCGATCGACAACTGTGTTGTTCGGGTGACCCATACGCCGCTCCGCTCCGCGACCGCATTGACGATCGCAAGTGCGAGGACGGTCCACGTATCGCCGAGGTCATAGCCGGCAACCAGAAGCGCAATGGCACAACCGACAGCAGCGCACGACAAGATGAGCACGTACACCCTCGTGTTCCGCTGGGTGGCGTCGCTCATTTGCACTATCCCTCAAACGGGGTATACGATGCCACTGCCGTCAGTTCCCAATCTAGGAGCGCGAAAATGCGAAGAGCTCTTCGCCGGATCGTGCTTCGCGTCAACCTCATGAGCGGCGCGAAGGACTGGTAAGCCGTCGAATCCTCGTCTCTGTCTTAGACCGGGGCATCCCTCCTTCGGGGGATCGCCGGATCGGCAGGAGGAAGGAACGACGGCGCTGAGTGCTCAGGCAATGAGCCCACGCCGGAAGCCGACGGCTACGGCGTGGGCTCTGCTGCGCGCTTGAAGCTTCGCCAGCAGATGGCGGACGTGCGACTTGACCGTCTCCTCGGAGAGGAACAGGCGCTGCCCGATCTCCCGGTTGACGAGCCCGTCGGCGACGAGCTGGAGCACCTCGATCTCGCGGGCGGTCGGCTCCTGCTCGAGCTCACGAAGCGCGGGAGGAGGCGTGAAGGGGATCACGGCACCGGTCCGCTTCGAGTTCCGGCGCGCCGCAGCCGCCTCGAATCGGCGGCTGTGGTCGCGGTATCGGTTCAGGATCTCCTTACGCTCCGCGGCGTCCACGAGATGCGTATCGGCCGTCCCGCAGGCGCTCTTTAGGCGGGGTGAGCAGCCGTCCCCCGAACGAGGGACACCCGTTCGCCGCCTCTGCTTCGGTTTGCTCGGAGGGATCGCCGGTCGTAGGCTGTCGAGGTTGTCGTGCCGGCCGTCCCCTTCCATTCGCCGAGGCTCGACTCGTCCGCCGAACAAGTCGGCGAGTTCGACGTCTCACATTGGTGGGCGGCTGTGCCGTCGTGAGCACGTGCTCCAGCGAAAGGAGAAAGAGGAACTCATGAGTCGAATTGCATCGCGTTGGCGCCTCGGCGCCCTCTGCAGCGTCGTGGCGGTCGTCACGGCGGCCGTCGGTGCCGGCGTCGGACAGTCCGCATCGGGCGACGCGGCGGCCGGCGGCACGATCGTCGCCGGGACGACCGACACCGTCACGAACCTCGACCCGGCCGGGAACTACGACTACGGCTCCGCGACGCTCGGTTACAACATCTACGAGCATCTCTACGACGCGCGGAACGGGGCAAAGGTCGTGCCGTCGCTCGCGACGAAGTGCGCTCCCGTGGGCACTGTCAAGACCTGGCGCTGCACGCTGCGTCGCGGCGTCACCTTCACCGACGGCTCCGGGTTCGACTCGGCGGACGTGAAGCACTCGTTCGACCGCGTCATCAAGATCAACGATCCGTCGGGCATCTCGTCGCTGCTCTCGAACCTGAAGAGCGTGAAGACGAACGGGCAGTATGCGGTCACCTTCAACCTGAAGGCGCCGCAGTCGACGTGGCCGCTGATCCTCGCGTCGGGCGCGGGCGGCATCGTGCCGAGCACGTATCCGGCCGACAAGCTCCAGGCGAACGACCAGCCGCAGGTCGGCACGGGGCCGTACAAGCTCACGAAGTACACGCCCGGCCAGCAGGCCGTCCTCGAGCGGAACGACGCCTACTGGGGGCCCAAGTCGAAGAACGACGGCCTCATCGTCCGGTACTACTCGAAGTCGTCGACGATGAAGCTCGGGCTCGAGCGCGGTGAGATCGACATGGCGTACCAGACGTTCACGCCGACCGAGCTCGTGTCGCTCGCAGAGAACAAGAACCTCAACGTGTTCCAGGGTCAGGGCGCGGCGATCCGCTACCTCGTGATGAACGTCCAGCGGCCGCCGTTCAACAACATCGCGGTCCGCAAGGCGGCCGCATACCTGATGCCCCGCCAGTCGATCGCACAGCGGGTGTATCGCAACACGGTCAAGCCGCTCTACTCGATGCCGCCTGCGGGTCTCCCGGGGCACGTCGACGCGTTCGCGTCGGTGTACGGCCGGGCGCCGAGCGTGGCGAAGGCGAAGGCGGCGCTCCGGGGCGCGGGCATCGCGATGCCGATGCCGATCGAGCTCTGGTGGACGCCGACGCACTACGGTGACGCCTCCGCGGACGAGTACGCCGAGATCAAGCGCGGCCTCGAACGGGGCGGCGTCTTCAAGGTGACGCTCAAGTCGGCGGAGTGGGCGCAGTACAGCGATGCGCTCGGGAAGCAGTACAACGCCTTCCAGCTCGGCTGGTTCCCGGACTATCCGGACCCCGAGAACTACGTCCTGTCCTTCTACCAGAAGGACAACTTCACCTCGAACGGCTATGCCACGCCGAGGATGACGGCGCTGCTCAAGGCAGAGCAGGCCGCGAAGACGGAAGCCCGTCGCATTGCGGTCATCCGCCAGATCCAGCAGGTTGCGGCACGTGACGTTCCGATCATTCCCGTCTGGCAGGGCAACATGATCGCGGCGGCGCGGAAGAACGTGCGCGGAATTCCGAGCACGCTCGATGCCGCGTTCATCATGCGGTATTGGAAGTTGTCCAAGTCGTAGGCCGAGGCTCGGAGGAAGGGACGCCGCCACGGCGTTCCTTCCTCCGTCGGCCGACGCGGTTGGTCTAGGGTAGGCGGTCGGCGCCGCCGGGACGGGGCCGACGAGGCACGAATGGGCGTCCATGGCTGGTAGCAGAGGGACCTCGCTTCGACAGTACGCATTGACGCGCCTCGCGCTCGTCGTGCCGATGATCTTCATCCTGCTGACGCTCGTGTTCCTGCTGATGCGGGTCGCGCCGGGGGATCCGATCACGGCCTCGCTCGGCGGCCACGTTCCGCCGGCCGTCGTGAACCAGATCAAGGAGCAGCTCGGCTACGACCGGCCGATCTACGACCAGTACGGCTCCTATCTCGCCGACATCGCCCGCGGCGACTTCGGGACGACGATCACGGATCGAAGACCGATCGGCGACATCATCGTCCAGAACGGGATGGCCACGGTCGAGCTGACCTTCTACGCGATGATCGTCGCGATCGTCGTCGGCGTGACGTTCGGCCTCCTTGCGGGCCGCTACCGGGACACATGGATCGACGGTGGCAGCCGTCTTTTCGGGATCCTCATCTACGCGACGCCGGTCTTCTTCCTCGGGCTGATGGCGCAGCTCTTCTTCGGCTCGTACCTCGGCTGGCTGCCGACGTCCGACCGCGCCAGCCCGCTCGTCGAGGCGACGCTCGAGACGCACACCCACATCTACACGATCGACACGCTCTTGAACGGCGACTGGGACGCGTTCGTCGACGTCGTGAAGCACTTGATCCTGCCGGCGGTCACGCTCGGGCTCGTCACCGCCGGTGTCTTCATTCGCCTCGTCCGCGTCAACGTGATCCGGACGATGAAGGACGACTACATCGAGGCGGCACGTGCCCGCGGGATCGACGAGCGGTCGGTCGTCTACCACCACGCCTTCCGCAACGCGCTCGTCCCCGTGATCACCGTCGTGGGGCTGACGGTCGCCCTTCTCCTCTCCGGCGCCGTCCTGACCGAGACGACGTTCAACTGGCCGGGAATCGGCAAGACGCTGATCACGTACCTGCAGAACCGCGACTACGCAGCGGTGCAGGGGATCATCGTCGTCTTCGCCCTCGTGGTCGTCGTCGCGAGCTTGATCATCGACTTCGTCAACGCGTACATCGACCCGAGGATCAGGTACTAGTCGTGACCCTTCCTGCCAGGCCCTCCAGGTCCCCGGCGCGCGATGAGCGGCGCCATGCGTCGTCCTCGGTCGTCCCGATGCGTTCAGGTATCGGAACTCCCTGCGTCCTGGCCTGGCTTGCTCCTCCCGCACCAGGGACGTGGGCACATCACTGGAAGGGGCACTGATGGCGACCACCGCCGAGCCGGCCGTTCCACAGGCACCGCGCCGCCTCGGCGGCATCCGGCGGGCGCTGGCTCCGGTCACCGATGCCCGCGGCATGGCGCGCGCGATGTTGTGGATCGGCGCGGGGATCACACTCGCGTTCGTGCTCGTCGCGCTGCTCGCGCCCGTGATCGCGCCGTACGACTTCGACACCTTCCGCGCGGACGGGAGGCGTTTCCCGCAGCTCGCTGCGCCGTCGTCCGACCACTGGATGGGCACGAACGTCCAGTCGACCGACGTCCTCTCGCGCATCATCTGGGGCACTCAGACGGAGCTAAAGGTCGTGATCGTGTCGCTCTTCTTCTCGATCGCGATCGGCGTTCCCCTCGGTCTCCTGTCCGGGTACTTCGGCGGCAAGCTCGACCGGGTCCTCGTGCTGATCATGGACGCGCTCTTCGTCTTCCCGTTCCTGCTGCTCGCGATCGTGATCGCGTTCCTGCTCGCCGACAAGGTCGGCCAGGGCATCCTGAGCGCCGCGATCGCGATCACCGTCGTCTACGTGCCGCTCTACTTCCGTGTGGTCCGGAACCACACGATCTCGATCAGGGAGGAACCGTTCGTCGAGGCTGCGCGCGCCCTCGGCGCGCGCCCGTTCACCGTGATCCGCAAGTACGTCTTCTTCAACGTGGTTCAGAACGTTCCGCCGCTCGCGACGCTCAACGCCGCCGACGCGATCCTCACGCTCGCCGCGCTCGGCTTCCTCGGCTACGGCATCCAGCCGAGCGCGGGCGCGGAGTGGGGCTACGACATCAACCGGGCGGTCTCCGACGCGGCGTCCGGCATCTGGTGGACGGGTCTCTTCCCCGGGCTCGCGATCGTGCTGCTCGTCACCGGCTTGACCCTCCTCGGGGAGGGGCTCAACGAGACCGTCAACCCGGTCCTGCGGAAGCGGCCCCGCACGAAAGTGGATCTCGAGCCGGTGCCGGTCGACACGGAGCCGCTGTGAGCCCGACACCCGTCGTCTCCGTGCGCGACCTGCGCGTGTACTACGGCACGCCGAGGGGGACGGTGCGCGCCGTCGACCATGTCTCGCTCGACATCGGTGAGGGCGAGGTGCTCGGGCTCGTCGGCGAGTCCGGCTGCGGCAAGTCGACGCTCGGACGCGGCATTCTCGGGCTTCTCCCGGAGGGCGCCGTCTCGGACGGCGAGGTGCTCTACGGGGGGCGGAACCTGGTCGGGATGGGAGCGAAGGAGCTGCGACGACTGCGGGGGCCGGACCTCGGCCTCATCTTCCAGGAGCCGATGACGCGCCTGAACCCTGTCATGCGGATCGAGGACCACTTCCGCGAGACGCTCCAGCAGCACGAGCCCGGCCTCTCGTCCCGCGAGCTCCGCACCCGCTCGCTCGAGACGCTCGGTCGGATGGGCATCCCGCCGACCCGCTTTCGCCAGTACCCGCACGAGTTCTCGGGCGGTATGCGCCAGCGGATCATGATCGCGCTCGCGCTCGTGCTCCGGCCCAAGCTGCTCGTCGCCGACGAGCCGACGACGTCCCTCGACGTGATCGTCGAGGCGCAGATCCTCGGCATCCTCTCCGACCTACGCCAGAGCTTCGGCACGGCGCTGCTCCTGATCACGCACAACCTCGGGATCGTGGCCGAGGCGTGCGACCGCGTGGCCGTGATGTACGCCGGCCAGATCGCGGAGGAAGGAAATGCGAGAGACGTGTTCGCCGACCCGGCCCACCCGTACACGCGCGAACTGCTGCGCTCGACCATCTCGCTGGAGACGGAGGAGCTCCATTCGATCCCAGGCTCGCCGCCGAACCTGATCGATCCGCCCAGGGCCTGCAGGTTCCATCCGCGCTGCCCGAGCGCGATGGTCGTCTGTGCCGAACGGAACCCGATCGAACAACGCATCGCCGACGGTCGCCGCGTCCTCTGCTGGCTGCACGGGCCGGAGGAGCTGATCCCCGACGGCGGCACCGAGCCGCTCGAGCGCGAGGAGATCGCGGTTGCAGACGAAGCCTGAGGCCGTCACCAACGGCCGCCCGCTCGTCTCGGTGCGCGGGCTGAAGACGTACTACTCGCTTCGCGGCAGCTTCGGGCAGCGGCTCCTCGGTCGCGAGGCCGGCTCCGTCAAGGCGGTCGACGACGTGTCGATCGAGCTGCATCGAGGAGAGGTGCTGGGCCTCGTCGGGGAGTCGGGGAGCGGCAAGACGACCCTCGGCCGCACGATTCTCGGGCTCGTCCCGGCGACCGAGGGCAGCATCGAGTTCGACGGGCGCGAGATCACCCGGATGTCGGAGCGTGAGCTGCGCGGGCTGCGGCGCGAGATGCAGATCGTCTTCCAGGACCCGCACGCCTCGCTGAACCCCGCGATGACGATCGCCCAGCTCGTGGAGCACCCGCTCCAGATCCACGGCATCGGCTCGCGGGCCGAGCGCCAATCGCGCGTCGCGGAGGCGCTCTCGACCGTCGGGCTCGATCCTCCCGAGCAGTTCCTCGACAAGTACCCCTCCGACCTTTCGGGCGGACAGAAGCAGCGCGTGGTCATCGCCCGGGCGATCATCCTCAACCCGTCGCTGCTCGTGGCGGACGAGCCCGTCTCGATGCTCGACATGAGCGTCCGCGCCAAGATCCTCGAGCTGATGATGTACCTCAAGCGCGAGCTCAACCTCGCGTTTCTCTACATCACGCACGACCTTGCGACGGCGAAGTTCTTCTGCGACCGGATCGCCATCCTCTATCTCGGCCGGATCGTCGAGATCGGTCCGTCGGAGGCGATCTACGCCGAGCCGAGGCATCCGTACACGAAGGCGCTGCTCCGCGCGATCCCCGATCCCGACCCGCGCCGGACGGTTCCTCGCGATCTTCCTCCGGGCGAAGTGCCCGACGCTGCCCGCCCGCCGCTCGGATGCCACTTCCATCCCCGCTGCGCAGCGGCATTCGAAGTGTGCGGGTGGGAGACCCGCGACCTGCGCGAGCTGCTCGAGCGCCGCTGGGCGTTTCAGGCGCAGGAGCGCTACGAGGCGGAGCAGGCCCTGATGGGCGACCTCGCCGCGCTCGACGAGCCTGCGACGCGCATCCGGCTGAAGGCCGGTCAGGGTCGCACCGCAGCGGAGATGGCGGCGCTCTTGGAAGAGGTTCGCCGCGACGCGCCGGACGAGCGCTTCTGGACCGGTGTGAAGCGGATCGCCGCCGACGGAGAGCACCTCGACGTCGAGTGGTTCGACCCGGTCGTCCCACGGCCGCTCGCGGCCGGCGCGACGACCGTCGAGTGCCACCTCTACGACGAGGCGGCGCTCGCAGAAGCGGAGCGCCGCCGTTCGGAGACGGAAAGCCTACGCGGCGAGTGACGCGAGCTCGCGAAGCGCCGCGAGCCTGCTGAGCGCCTGGCCCTCGAGCTGGCGCACCCGCTCCCGGGTCAGGTCGAGCTCGTGGCCGATCGCCTCGAGCGTCCACGGCTCGCCCTCGAATCCGAAGCGCAACTCGAGGATCCGCCGCTCCCGCTCGGGCAGCGCGTCGAGCGCGCGTCGCACGCCCTGCCGCCGGAGGGACTCCTCGGCCTCGTCGAACGGGTCGGCCGCCTCGCGGTCGGCGAAGAGATCGCCGAGCTCGCCCTCGTCGTCGGCGCCCACCGACTGGTTCAGGGAGACCGACGCGTGGGCGGCGCCCATCGCCTCCTCGACGTGCTGGAGCGGCAGGCCCGTGGCCTCCGCGAGCTCCTCCTTCGTCGCCTCACGGCCGAGCTCGACCTCGAGCCGCCGCGCGGCGCGCGAGAGCTTCTGCTGACGCTCGACGACGTGCACCGGCACACGGATCGTCCGCGCGTGATTCGCGACGGCGCGCTGCACCGACTGGCGGATCCACCAGGTGGCGTACGTCGAGAACTTGAACCCGCGGCGCCAGTCGAACTTCTCGACCGCGCGGTTGAGGCCGAGCGTACCCTCCTGGATCAGGTCGAGGAACGGCACGCCGAGGCCGCGGTAGCCCTTCGCGATCGACACGACGAGCCGGAGGTTCGACTCGATCATGTGGCGCTTGGCGACCGGGTCGCCGCGCTCGATGCGCTTCGCGAGCTGCACCTCCTGCGCGGCGTTCAGCAGCTTGTGCCGTCCGACGTCGGCGAGGAAGAGCTGCAGCGAGTCGGCGGCGCCGGAGAGCGACTCGCTCGCCCAGACGGCCGCCTCGGCGGCCTCCTTTGCCTTCTCCTCTTCGTTCTCGACGATCGGCGCGCCGATCTCGAGGCCCATTGCCTCGAGCTCGCGCGTGACCTGCTCGACCTCCTCGGCGGCGAGCTCCTGCTCCGTGACGAAGCCCTCGAGCTCCGCGGGATCGACCCATCCCCGCTCCTCGGAGCGCTCCACGATCGACTTCAGCTGGTCGGTTTCGAATAGTTCGATGAGCTGGTTCTGCGTCAAGCCTGTGGTCAGTCCTTTCGCATCCTCGGAACACAATCTCCCTGACTCTACGCGCGCTTCTCCGTTCTTTCCACGTGACCCGAACGACAAACAGTGTCACAAGCCCGGAACGTCGCTCCCGGCTTTCGTATTTCAGCTGGTGCCGCAACTGTCACCAATGCGGTCAACCGTACTTCTGACATGCTACGACGCCTCGCGAACGCGGGAGGTTAGCCGTTCGTGACGTTTTCTACCCCGAGCGACTTCTCCGGCGCGGCTTCGTGGGGCCCTTCGCGCGTCGTTCTGCGAGGAGCTCGAGCGCCCGTTCGAGCGTCAACCCGTCGACCTCGTCGCCGCGCCGCAGGCTTGCGTTCGTCTCACCGTCGGTGACGTACGGTCCGAAGCGGCCGTCCTTGACGACGAGCGGCTTGCCGCTCCCCGGATCGGGGCCGAGCTCCTTGAGAGGGGGCTTCGGAGCGCCGCGGCCACGCCGCTGCTTCGGTTCGGCGAGGATCGCCTCCGCCTCCGGAACGGTCAGCGTCAGCAGCTGCTCCTCGGAGCCGAGCGAACGCGTCTCGCTGCCGCGCTTGACGAACGGCCCGTAGCGTCCGTTCGAGACGAGGATCTCCTCCCCGTCCGAGCCCTGGAGCGTCCTCGGCAGCGTCAGCAGCCGCTCCGCGTCCTCGAGGGTCACCGTCTCCGGGCTCATCGAGGCGAACAGCGAGGCGGTGCGGGGCTTCGTCTCGTCGCCCTCGGGCAGCACCTCCGTCACGTACGGCCCATAGCGCCCGACGCGGGCGACGACCTCGTGACCGGTCTCGGAGTGCGTCCCGAGCGACCGCTCGGCACCAGCCGGAGTTGCGAGGAGCTCCTCCGCCCGCTCGACCGTCAGCTCGTCCGGTGCGATGTCGTCCGGCAGGCTGGCCCGCTCCTCGCCGCGCTCGAGATATGGGCCGTAGCGGCCCACGCGCACGACTATGTCGGAGCGCGGGATCTCGATCGAGTTCACCTCGCGGGCGTCGATCCCCTCGAGGTGATCCGTGACGAGGGAACGCAGGCCGGGGTCTCCGTTGCCGAAATAGAAGCGCCGGAGCCACGCGACACGATGCTCGTCGCCCGAGGCGATCTTGTCGAGGTCGTCCTCGAGCCGCGCGGTGAAGTCGTAGTCGACCAGCCGGTCGAAGTGCCTCTCGAGGAGCTGTGTGACCGCGAACGCGAGGAATGTCGGCACGAGGGCCGTGCCCTTCTTGTAGACGTAGCCGCGGTCGAGGATCGTCCCCATGATCGAGGCGTACGTCGAGGGGCGCCCGATGCCGCGCTCCTCGAGCGCCTTGACGAGGCTTGCCTCGCTGTAGCGCGCCGGCGGGCTCGTCTCGTGGCCCTGGGGCTCGAGCGACGAGGCAGACAGCTCCTGGCCGACGGTGACGGCCGGAAGCCGCCGTTCCTCCTCGTCTTCGGACGGCTCGTCGCGGCCGGACGCGTAGGCGAGCATGAAGCCCGGGAACGTGATCACGGTGCCGCTCGCCCGGAACGTCGCGGCGGTGTCGTCGGCACTCGTCGCTCCGAGCTCGATGGAGACCGTCTGCCCGGCCGCGTCCTTCATCTGCGAGGCGATCGTCCGCTTGAAGATGAGGTCGTAGAGCGCCAGCTCGTCGCGGTTGAGCTCCCGTGCGAGCTGCGCCGGCGTGCGGAAGACGTCGCCCGCCGGGCGGATCGCCTCGTGCGCCTCCTGCGCGTTCGCGACCGCCCGCTCGTACCGGCGCGGCTCGGCGGGCACCGTCTCCGGCCCGTGCTCGCGCGCTGCGTGCGCACGCGCCGCCTTCAGCGCCGCGTCGGAGAGCGTCACCGAGTCGGTGCGCATGTACGTGATGTGGCCGTTCTCGTACAGCCGCTGCGCGAGGCTCATCGTCGTCTGCGACGAGAACCGGAGCTTTCGACTCGCCTCCTGCTGCAGCGTCGACGTGCGGAACGGCGCGGCCGGACGGCGCGTGTACGGCTTCTCGTCGACCTTCTGCACGGAGAACAGCCGGCCCTCGAGGCCCGTCGCAAGCGACCGGGCAGCCTCCTCGTCGAGCACGAGGACGTCGTCCCCCGAGGTGCCGTCCTCGCGGAAGTCCCGACCCTGGGCAATCCGTTTGCCGGCGACCGCGACGAGTCGCGCCTCGAACGAGCCCGGCTCGAACGTCCCGACGACATCCCAGTAGCTCGCCGCGACGAACCGCATCCGCTCGCGCTCGCGCTCGACGACGAGCCGGGTGGCCACCGACTGCACGCGGCCCGCCGAGAGGCGGGGCATGACCTTCTTCCAGAGGACGGGCGAGACTTCGAAGCCGTAGAGTCGGTCGAGGATCCGCCGCGTCTCCTGAGCGTCGACGAGGCGCTCGTCGATGTCGCGCGTCTGGTCGAGCGCGCGCTGGATCGCGTCGCGCGTGATCTCGTGGAACACCATTCGCCGGACGGGAACCTTCGGCTTCAGTACCTCGCGGAGGTGCCAGGCGATCGCCTCGCCTTCGCGGTCCTCGTCCGTCGCGAGCAGGAGCTCGTCTGCCCCCCGGAGCTTCTGGCGCAGGTCGGAGACGACGCGCTTCTTGTCCGCGTCCACGACGTAGAACGGCTCGAACTCGTGGTCGACGTCGACGCCGAGTTTGCCGTAGCGCTCGCGCTGCTCCTTCGGGACGTCCGACGCGCGGTTCGGGAGGTCGCGGATGTGGCCGACGCTCGATTCGACCACGAACTCGCCGCCGAGGTAGCCGGCGATCGTCCGCGCCTTGGCGGGAGACTCGACGATGACGAGGCGGGTTGGCATCTCGGCTCGACAGCGTAACGACCGTGTGCGCCGCCGTTTCCCGACGGAGCGAACGTATCCTGCGCGCCGATGGCGCGCCCGCCCAGGCCCAGCTGGCTGTATTCCCTCGTCGCCGTGCTCAGCTGGCCGGTCGTCCGCCTCGTCCTTCGCCTGCGGGTGACGGGCCGCGAGCACGTCCCGGGCGGCGGCTGCGTCCTGGCCGCGAACCACTGGTCGAACTTCGATCCCTGGCCGCTCGGCATACCGCTCTTCCCGCGCCGGTTTCTGCGTTTCATGGCAAAGAAGGAGCTCTTCTGGCCGCCGCTCGGCTGGATCGTGCGCGCGGGTGGCGGCTTCCCGGTCGACCGCGGCGGGCGCGACACGCAGGCAATCGACACCGCGGTCGCGCTCTGTCGGGAGGGGCACGCAGTGGTGATGTTCCCGGAGGGAACGCGGCGGGCGAAAGGCATCCGAAAGCGATACGAGGCCCGCTGGCACACGGGCGCCGCGCGCATCGCGCTCTCGGCGCAGGTGCCGCTCGTCCCTGCGGGGATCGCGGGCACCGAGCGCCTTGGCCGCCTCGGACCGTTGGGCGTCGCCTACGGGCCGCCGATCGAGACGGCCGACCTCGTCGGCATGGACGAGGGCGAGGCGGCGCAAGTCGCGACCGACCGGCTGCGCGAGGCGATCGCCGCGCTCGAGACCGTGGCGCGCGGAACGAGGGAGGCGGCCTCTTGACACCCACCAAGAGGGGCGAGGCTGCAGCCACGCCCCGGCCACGGGCCCCGCTGCTCGTGATCGACGGCGACTCGTTCGCCCACCGCGCGTTCCACGCGCTGCCGCGCTCGATCCGCCGCGCGAACGGCCGGCCGGGAAACCTTCTCACGGGGCTGATGTCGATGGTGCTCCGGCTCTGGCAGGCGGAACGGCCGCGGGCCGTCGTCGTCGGCTGGGACACCCTCACCGTGCCGACCTATCGGCACGAGCTGCTTCCCGGGTACCAGGCCGGGCGGGTGTTCGACCCCGAGCTGCTCGAGCAGCTCGACCTCGCACCCGCGCTGCTGGAGGCCGCAGGCATCGTCTGCGGCAAGGCGGCCGGGTACGAGGCCGACGACTTCCTCGCGGCGGCGGTCGCCTCGGAGCGCGCGAGCGGCGGCACGGCGCTCGTCGCCACCTCCGACCGCGATGCCTTCCAGCTCGCCGCCGAGGACGTGACGATCCTGCAGCCGGTACGCGGCGTCAGCGAGCTCGCCCGCATCGGGCCCGCGGAGGTGCGGGAGCGCTACGGCG
>Ga0105239_10007233_pt1 | contig 12753 bp, 7 predicted proteins | sample KBSC44metaG_FD_92761 | JGI IMG/M metagenome (GOLD analysis project Ga0105239, IMG submission 92761) | Corn rhizosphere microbial communities from Kellogg Biological Station, Michigan, USA - KBS C4-4 metaG | ecosystem: Host-associated > Plants > Roots > Rhizosphere > Soil | place: Michigan, USA...
AGGTAAGCTCAGTATCATCAGGCCAGTTGAGCCCCGTGGGCTGTAAATTGTAGGCGGTAGTAGGCAGCCCATGATATTTACTACGAGTAAGGGCGGTAGGGATGGTATCGACCGCAACCTGAGCCATTGCCCGCGCCGATGCTAAGGAATAGCGTCATGTCATGTGCCCTCAATCCTTGAAACAAACCTTCCTATCTTCCCCCTCTCATGTATGTCCCTTTCCCTTCAACATCACCTATCTTGCTCATGCAGTTGTTGCGGAATTTCTGTATCTGATTTCTGCTTTTTGCTTTGCTCGCTCAGTTGGTTACCCTGTTTACCAAAACTCCAGCAGGGTTGATCTCGGACGTACTCTACTCCGTAGATTTGCGGGCTCATTCCCAGACGGCTCTGCCTCTGCGTCGCTGGTGTACGCACGCTCCCCAACCTGTCGGTGGCTTTGATATCTCCTCTGTCTCTATCGATTGACCGACTGAACTACCGACCGTCGACGAACAGACCTCGGGCTCCTCTCCTAGAGGGATAACGAATTGGACTAGAATCTTTTGGAAAGAGACGACCACAACAAAGAAAGCACAGAGAGGCAGGAGAATAGTCAAAAATGCATTTGTCCAACGGTTTCATTTCCGCTTTGTCGCTACCACTCCTTCTCCTTTCTCCCGCCACGCATGCAGCACCTTTTGAAAACGACGTGCAGCCGATAGTGCCGGAACGGCTACATGCACCACAGCTGCATGTCCAGACGGAGGCAATACTGAACCGTCCTCCCGTCGAGGGAAAGCCCGCACCGTTTTCCCACCTCACGCTTCCTGCTCACCTCCGTCCAAGCCGCTACGAGTCGGCCGTCCTGGGGAGACGGCTGCTCGCCCTGTCGAAGACAGGCGTCCTGACGACTGTATTTCCCGAAAACATTACCTCGGAACGAACCCCTTCAGACGTGGCGCAAACGCCTATCGGTCTGCCAGAGTACATCGCTTCATGCGAGGAGCCGAGCGGGAATCCGACTGTACTGTCCCTGACGATCTCGACCTCGACGCTGAACGCGGAAGCCGGCTCGAACGTCTCACTGTCACTGTCGTGGTGGGACGAGTACGTACATTTGACGCACCATCAGCCTTGGTCGACCGCGAACTTGCCGCGGCTGAGTCTCGTCGGCTACCTGGAGGAGATCCCGCAGCAGGAGGCGAAGAAGAAGGACATCCCTGCCTGCTTCACCCGCGTCCACGGCGACAGCGTCATGTGGCTACCGGGAAAGAAGTGGGCGGCCCATGAGGGGCTGTGGACCAGGATTGTTGTGAAGGAGGTCTATTGGATTGGTGGGTTCGGTGATAGAAACTATATCGGATGGCTTGATCCTGAAGAGTGGCATGCCGTTACGGCCGAGGAGTGGCAGAAGGTTAAGCTGCCTGGTGAGAAATGATCGGAGTTGATCAATGTTGATTGGGCTCTTGTGTCTTAGACAGATCTCAACAAGATTGGCTATTTTCTTCTCTCCAACAGTTTGTCAATATGAGGTTGGTGTTATAGCTCATGAATTGGTTACAAATAACTTGGGGCATGGTGACTTGATATGCAAGGGAACATACTTGATGATTGAATAGTTGGTCAAGATGGTCGTAGAAAGCAGATTTGGCTGTTTGTGTAACTGCAATCCTGAAATGGGAATCTCGGCTCGCACGTCGTAGAGTCGATTTCATCGTATTTCTTCAACCTGTGTCAACATGCTCCCTCTCGTAGCCTTGGAGCTCGTTGCTTCGCCTCACTTTCGTATGGAGTCGATGATGGAGCATAGGGAGACCATTATGTGCTGTCCCAGCTCTTCGATATGTTGCGTTGGGCAAGCATGCCTCTTCCAATCTCAACGAGACTCGTGTGTCCGAGAGTCGGAGAATCTTGTTGATCTCGTGAAATCACGGTTGCAAGCTCAGAGGACATACATAGTACGAAAGGCATGTGTACCCTCACTGAAGTGTCGTAGCTGGGACCCAAAGAGCCTCAGCCGGCCTGAGATAGATTGAGTGCCTTGACAAGCAAGCCTGATGCACGGCCAAGCTCTCCGCCTTCCTTTTTGGCGGCGTCAATCCCAGCTGTAATGACCGCTTCGAACTGCTTTGAGAAAACCGCCATCCTGTCGTCCCTGTCTTCGAGCATTTGAATGTCGGTCTCAGGCTGAGCCCCGAACAGATTCAGATAGGAATAAGCATTTGATTTAGTTGATATTGCCATCGCCCTCACCTGCCACAAGGGAAAGTCAACAGCGAGGACATTGGAATTCGATTTGGGATCTTGATAGGAGACGAGACCCGTCCGGAGGAATTCAGCGAGAACGACCATGATTCGAGTGGTTGACTTGACGTCGCCTCCGAAGGACGCTTTGCTTGCCGACCATTTGCTTGAATCTGTAGATCTCCAGCCAAGGACGGTGGTAAAGCATTCCAATGTTTGATACCAGCCACCGGGGCTGGAAACCAGCTCGTCTCCAGCGACTTTGATCAAGGAGGATAAGAACTCCACTGCCGAAAGTCGAATGTCCCTTGATAGATGGGTCATGCCAGCCCGCATGTATGGTAAGATCTTGGACACATGGTCCTTGACGTCCTCTTCCGGCAGGGCTTGGAAGAGTTTCAGTAGCTGTGTTCGCACTCCATTCGAGCCATCGAGGATGAGTGGACACACGGCGGCGAGCAGCGAGCTTGCAGTCGTCGGAAGGGCAACTCCCTCGGGAGTTGAGACAATATAAGTCGTCAAGTAAGCCAGTGCATCGCGTCGCTGGGACTCCGATCGAGAATTCAACAGCGAGACCTGGTGGAGGAACTTGGCTGACTCGGATGGAGCGTTGATATCGAGTTGTTGGTTCAGCACAATTGCTGTGGTAGGCGTCAGGATTGCGAAAGAGGAATGATTGGGATATCCAGTAGCTGACCTTTAGAACGAAAACTTGTGTTGGTTGTGTTGGCGGCCTTTGGCCTGGCCTTTCCAACTTTCAATTTTGGTTTCTACATGAGGGAATTAGGTTAGAAAGAATTGTGGTCGCTGTGGCGGTGCTTCGCGATTCTCCTGCGACTAACCTGGAAGTCTTTCTTCTTCTCCCTCTTTTTCTTTGCACTAGAACCCATGCTGAAATATTTCTTGTTGCACTTTCCCTCCTTCTTTTTGGAACAAGAAAGCGGCTGGAGTATGTATGTCTCCAAGACTTTATCAATCCGGTTGTAGAAAGGCAGCCGACCCCCGGGCAAAAAGCTTAATCCGTTCAAGGCTGGGTGTTACCCAGAGGCAAGAATCGTATTACAAGGGAACGGCGGGCGTGATGGGCCAGAAGAAACTATTTTCAAACCCCAGTGTGCAGCCTGGCTCAAAACCAAAAATTTCTTTGACGTTTTTCTTCCACGGAGACGCTTGAATTAAATCCTTCAAAATGGCAGGCGACGGGACGGGCCGCACGGTAGAGACCCTGTTCAGATTTTGAATCTTGTGTCACCGAAATCCCAAATTCAGCACAACAGCGATTTCATGCTCGTAATAGAAACTCCCAGGGTCACAAAGCCTTGTTCGAGTCCCCTCTTATGCTTGACATTCTGAAAGTTCGGATTGCGTTATCGATCTTTCGTTAGCTGGCCCGCCACTTTGACGCTATTTTAACGTCTTGCAGGCAAGGCCTTCCAAGGACTCCTCCACATTGAACCGCCCCAACCGCCTGCGGCTCGACGCGTCCTTGCGCGATTCGAGCGGCTTCTCGAAGCTCGCCTTACGTTACAAGTCCGCTCATCCCACTCACAGGGACGCCCGAGGTAGTATGATGCACGTGGAGAAGATTTGACTTCAGGGTCTTCAGACACTTCTTTCGTGGAGATGGCGCAGACCGAGCGGGTTTGTTCTGACCACGCCACCTTGCAACTGAGATACGATTGCTAACAAGCCATTTCACTTAGTCGCAGGAAAGCCACAATGGCCCTTCTATCGATGCGATGCTACGCGGCCTGACCGATCGACCAAACGTCCAAGCTACCTTGATCCTATCGAAGACGGACGGATCCATCATTCGAGCTACAGGTGTCATTGTCACTGACAAACAATTATCCTCCGGCGCAGTCTCGCAATACCAATGGTCGAGGTTACAGCAAGACGAACAGGAGGCGAGCAAAGCCAAGGAGCAGGAGCAAAGTGGCAACAGTGGACAACATGAGGACGATCCCGCACGAGGGAAACAACAGCAGCAACAGCCCGTTGAGATACTGGCCGCGTCCGTCTTCCAGTTCGTGAACAACGCGGCCTCGCTGGGCTTGACGCTCGGAAGCATATCTGGGAACCCTGGAATATCTGGCGGTGCAGTATCCTACAAAGATTCGTCTTCTGCTACCTCGAATCAGGAGGCCTCCGCTGCTGAAGAGGAACACCCGAGAATGAAGGATGACGAGGTACAATTGCTCAGGCTTCGGACCAAATACCAGGAGATCATCGTGTTCCCCGACCCCAACTACATTTGCTGTGTGGTGCAGAAAGTAGGCAAGGCTGGAAGCAATCAGGACAGTAGGAGATAACAACCTCAATCAGGCCCTACCCAGTGTCTGGGTGTCTCGGCCTGCCTGAATAGGCAGGCAAGGAAGGGATGATCCAATGTTGCGGTCAAGCGCTTTCAAGCGATGTTGGATTGTGTGATTTGGGCACGCAATGGCGATTGCCGCCGGGCTACGAGTATCAACAGCGGGAAATTATCTCTCGAGATGAACCGTGCCGTCGAGGCACAATCAAGATAAGAAAGAGGCGGCGATGCGACGACGTCACGGCCCTGATGTGTAGATAGGCGATACACACAGATCACATATCTGGGAGAGCACAAGACCAATTTTTGAACCTCGTTCACTCCGCCTGACCAAGCTTGACTGGACGATAGGGGTGCTCAGCGTAATCTAGAGTTTCTGGAGAGCGTTGGGCTACCTAACTGATATGCCCGCCTGCCCCGGATTTCTTTATCAGCCTGTGCCCATTGCCATTAGAAACGCGACCCTGTTATCGCGGGGTTCAAAGGGCCACTTATCAAAAGATTCCCAGGGGGCACTCACTCGTTAGGTATGTATGCAGTGCTATCTACCTATCTATTTTCAAGTGACCAACGAAAACGAGCTTGATTGTGGTTTGAAATCTTTTCAAAAGCCCGCTGATCTCCACCGCCTTATCGTGGCTGCGCTTCTCTCCAGGCGTGGTATAAGAGTGTAGGAGTGCTGGAGCAGCTGCCCCATATTCTCCTCTACTGCCTCTTTTAACCGCCTCTTAGGCTCGACTTCTCATGCTCTGCGGCAGAGAACAACTAAAATTCAAAGACACATGAATAGCGGATACTGCATTATGATCCCACGGGTCTGGATCGCGCAAAATGATATTTCAATCACACACTGGGCACGCGAAGGCGGTTTCGTTTGTACTATGTGCCCTCGCCAATTCCAATCGAGTCGACAACCAGCCGCTTCTTGAAATAGAAAAACGCCATGATCAAGATCATTCCCATCCACGCAATAATGCAGCCGACATATTGTACAACATCACCCACATTCCATGGAAGAGAAAGGAACATGGGGAATGACCGCCCATCCCGAGGGACTTGCTGTACATACGAGGTACGGAGGACTGCCGCCTAAGGACGATGTACACAATTCGATTCGAGGCCACCCATCCCACATCTCAGCGTCGCTCATCGAAGTTGCTCCATTGCACCGTCCTCCAGGACTCCAGAAACAAGTACGCCTTCCCACGAAAATGAACAGTAGGCAATTCCTGCCATGTTTCCAATATTGCATTCGGGCAATTACGGGCTGGATCATCAACTGTTCAGTTTATCTTGACCAAACTCCATTATTCACCAGAGTTTGGGGGTGCCAAAACGAACAAAGGTTTCATGTGGGGCTTGCTTAGTCTGAGCTTCTGAACTTCCCACTGCTGGTAATGGGTAAGCAGCAAGTTGGGCTTGTTTTGCAGGCCTCGGCCTTAGCGTGGGGAATCACTTCTGCACCACCCTGCAAGCCTGGCAAGCATGCACTGTGCACCGTGCGCCCGAGGCTGCGTCTGTGATCCCTTTCGCCCGTCTCCTGATGCATTCAAGGTGTCTCTAGGACTCGCTGGTGTTGGCTACAGTTTCACCGTTGTCTTTCTGTTGGTGTTCAAGCAAACTTTACAGCTGCGCATTCAACAACCCACCGAGAATTTGGTGGGCTGTCAAACCACGTTCGAGAGCAACCATGTGGAGCACCATGCTGAGATTCGAGAGTTTCCCACCGAGAAAATCGCAGGAAAGACACGAACAGTCCAGAACTTGAGATGCAGCCTGTGCTGAGCCAGGATTGGGATGAGGCCCAGCCGGGAAGAGCGACATGTGCTTAGCCTGGAACTTCGAGGTGGGGCGCGAGGCGTCACTAAAGTCTGCAGCTAGTAACCCGAGAGATGCGCCTAAAACTGTCTGACTTTTGACTAGCCAGGACACCCTTGGCGGGCTCTGTCAGTCTTTGTGGCCATTCTCTCCCGGCGGATGGTGCATAAACGGCTTGGAAAGCCGAACCACTCGTCAGCGCAGAGTGGTGGCCATCATGGAACAACACACGACGTGCCCGTTGTTGAGCTTTCTATAGTCAATAACCTATTGGCCGTCTTTCGGAAGCTTGAAGTTGACTTGCCCACGAATGTCCTATTCTGGGAGACCTCCAGCGATCCATCGAAGTTTCCTGAGGTGGCAGTTGATGCACAATGAGGCGAAATACCCTTTTTCTTTTTCTCAACAGCCATGGTCTTCAGACCTCCACCCCAGCTAGGAATACCTTGTACAGAGTTCTCGCGTGTTGCCCAAAATTGGTCGCGTGCCTGAGAGACTGGCTGGTGGAGCGTTGCGGGCGGGAGGCGCTGGACTAATAATGGACCGATGACCAGCGACCAGCGAAGCGTGAGTATCACCTACCCGTCCGAGCACCGTCACCCGAATCAAAATCGCTGCTGGTCCCTCTCGAATTCATACAGCGCCAATCCCGATGCCTTACACATCCATCCTGTCCGTGACTAAATCTTGGTTTCAATGAGGACGCACCAGCAGAGGGTGTGCATCCAAAATGTTACCTTACTCAATAGTGTGACGGACAATCTACACCAAAATGTGTCACAACCTACTGTTAAGATGGTGAGTTCAGCTGAAGCCCCCAGGTTTGCAAGGTAGGTGTCTTCCATGTCTTGTATTTACGAGATAAGGACGAGCGGATATATTGGTGGTATGTATCATTGCATTCATTACTCCTGCCAATGGTCGTGAAACGTAGAATGTCGGGATAGATCATCCCGAAGTCGAGGAAAGTATGATGTCGATGGAACGACGACGATGCCACCAACAACAACCGCGAAAACAAAATGGGCCAATCTGGTAGGACACCATTTACTTGAATCAGACCAAGAACCTTTCAATATTATTGGTTTCATTCGAATCGCGCTCGACATGCGGTATGAGGCGTAGTCGGTACTTGATGACTCGTCGAACGCTTCCAATACGGGTGATCAATGATTCATCTGGATCTTGGGCTTGGGGATCAAATTGAACAGCGTCCATCGATCCCCGCCTTGTCCTGGTTCATCCACTATCCTGTAACTTTCCACATGGATATCGAATCCCTTACGGCTACAGTCATCGGTATACGGTACGGAAGCCCTCGCACCCTGGGTTCCATTGGTCCAGCGTCAAGGGGGATCGCGGTGTAGACAGGGACGTGTTATTGGAACCATTCGACTCTGGGGCATTTTGGGTGTTGGTGGTTTCTCGCTCGACACGGGGCCATCGCGATGGAAAGGGCCGTGATTTGCTAGCCTCATTGTCACCGATCTCAACAACTCTCCCCTTTGGACTGTTTGGTGAGGTTCCTGAACTTTCTAGAGAGTCTTTTTGCCCACGGGGTAGATGCTACAGCAGGCTGAACAATACCTTTGTGTTTGACAAATGAAGCCGTATACCTGAATTCAGATGACGATATTACCCGTTTTAGGAAAGACAACCTGCCGCGGTAGATTTTATAGTGAGCTCACTCGGACGAGTAGTATACCAACCCAATGCTGAACAGGATTCAACACCCGGGAGTGACCCATGGCACGGGGACGGAAAAGTGCCAGTAGTGCTAGTGACGAAAAGGCCCGGATCCGAGGGGTAGGTACCTACATATGAGGCTAAATGGGAGCCAATTAGCATTGGCAGGTGGCAGAGGACTTCCATGCTCCACACTGTACGAACGGAAGTGTGTACTCGTATCTAGATCGGCCATTTATCGCTCAAGTTTGCATTGGGATCCTTTTTGGAGAAAGCTCGGATTGAAAGGAGATGATCATACGACAAGTGTGCTTGGGGGATAACAGGAGACAGTGTTCGATCGACGAGCTGGAGTGAGTGTCTTGGTCGGCTGATTGACTGATTGACCTCGAACTTGAGATGGAAGATGATCAAGCCCGCGCATCCCACCCCGCGCTAAGAGTCATGCCAGAGTCTCTCATAGGTCGGCACAGTCAGATCAGTGGTTTACCTTCGAAAAGGATTGGGTGGTCTGGGACGGCACATCGTTGTATTGTGGCTACCGGGCATTGAAGATGGATGGATGGGCCAGGTCTAGGATGGTCGATCGTGGGAAGGGTTCTGATGGTTGGTCGGACTTTATTGCCATTTGTGCGATATTGGACCATCCCTCGGTGGTTGGCAGTTGGAGAGGATAGTACCAAAAACACGAACCTGGTCGGTAAGGATCGCAAGATTCAAGGTGTGCATAGTAAAATAACGCTCAACAGCCATGTGAAACGTCAAGAAAGCACATGCTCTGAATGCAAGAAGGAGAGCCGGTGGAGAGGGCCCGCCAGTGGCACAGCAGTGTCCGCTAGGTAAAGTCAACAGAGACACCCTGCGGCTGCATGTCAAATTGGTACGTATTGTGGCTCTTGAGTCTAGAGTCTGACTGGAATCTGAACATGAGAAAGCTAGTTCAAAGAATCAAGACTAACGTTTCAACATCTCCAGTCATTGCCATCGGCAGCATGTAGTAGTGTGGGAGTTCCTGAACTGTTCGAGCGAATAGGTAGTGTGACGCCCACTTGTCAGTGGCCACTTGCATTCTGCCTCTTCAAATCCCAGGCCAGGCCTTCTCGGCCCAGTTCGCTCATTCGTCAACCTTGCCCATCGAGGCTTGCATGCTTAGTGCCGGTTCGAAAAACAAGGACCCAGGAGGAGTTGTAATAGTCCAGAGCCGACGCATGGCTTCCAGTTAGGAACCCTGTGCTATTGCGAACGTGGACATGAAGCGGCGGTCCTTTGTTCTCCCAGTTGGATGGGATTGTCTGTAGCCAGGGACATCCAAAGCTAGCAAGAGTATCTTGCACTCCGTACGGAGAACCTACAGACAGGGTGGGGAGGTGGGTTGGAAGCTATTTACTTCTGGAGACTTTTCGAATGCGTTCCCCGAGGCCCGAGCATGTCATCTTTCGTGGCAGTCCCGCTGGGATGGGATTCAATCTCCAGGTGTCAAACCCTCCAATATGACCCGAAGCTGCCCGTTGGGAGATTTATCATGACATTATGAGGTACAGCGTATTTAAGAGTCAGGATTCAGTGAGGATGGGTTCACTACGAGTAAAAGAGGACGAGGCACTGATGCATCAAGGCATGGAGGACCAGTCGATGCGAAAGTCTCGGATCAATATTGATGCGATGATATTTTGACTTCTACAGGCAAGTGGGCTGTTGCCATGGGATCTCGGAAGGTGCGATACGATACACTTTCGGTACTTTTCGCCGTGCTCGCAAGTGGTGGCCCTGGTGGGATGGTATGTCTGTAGGTAGGATCAACGAGCAGTACGAGTACGTGGGATGATCCAGTGTGGCGATGGCCAGCCTGGCAAGTGGCACAAGTCACAAACAGAGCCTACTTGTGCCCGTACGGAGTACCGTCGATGTAGCCTCATCATGCAAAGGATGTACTTCGGGATGAACATGGAACGAGGTGGAGCACTACGATTCTACGGGTCTGTCCACTGTCCCAAGTATGTACCCAGTGCCGAGTTGCTTGCTTTGGGTGAAAGCGAAAAGGATACCTGCATCACAGATAGCTAGTATCAACTACCCGTACGCAACCTAATAGGGACATTGAACCGGTACTATTCATTAGGAAAGACGTTTAACTAATTCTTGAAAGCGGCTGGGCTGTGGAGTCCAAATGATGGCCAAGAGTCCAAGACACGCGCAGAGCGGGTTGACCGCTCATGCAAAGAATGAATTTGGGGAACCCAGAAATTAGGATCGGGATCCCAGCAGCCATGGAACCAGAGAGTTTGTTACGGAGTACCATGCACCCTGTTACGAGAATAGTAGGTAGGTCCCTGACTCGTGCGGACGACCGAGGGGGGCTCCTAATTAGGCCCGAGGGGCCTGCTTGATACAGGGGAGATGTACGGAGTAATACCGTGACTTACAGGAGGGTAAAGCCTTGCACTCGCCCACATCATCGTGGAGAACAGGAAAGGCTGTGAGAACATGCCACCCACGGCCACTAGAGTTTCTTCGTTGATACCGTATACGCACTACTCTACATCCGTGGCATGAGAATGGCTCTCCTTATTCAGTTTCACCAACCACTAGTAAATCAATGGACTATGACCCTCTTTGCTGGGCTTGACCACTGCTCTTTACGAGTACTCATCAGCAAATCATGTCATCAACGGCGCCGGAGGGGAGTACGAGTGTGATGTCCTGTACGGAGTCTGACCCTAGGTAGACCCTGGACGCCTTCTCGAATGGTCGTTACTGCACATGCAGTCCCCGACTCCTCATCTATATCTTGGGACATTCCGAGGAGAGGTGTGTAATTGTGACAGGTAATGGCGGGAGAAGTGTTGGGAGTACTCCGTACCTAGGTAATCCATTCCATGCACTGTGCTCACTTCCTCACAAGCCAGCATCACCTCTTCGGTTAACGGACTCGATCACAAATGAAAGGGGTTTGAAGAGTCTATGGAGTCATGAGTCTGCCCTCCATCGGCGAAAATAAGTGCCTCTCCCACGCTCTGGGACTCTGGCTGGTCGGCTATGATGAGCACTCCCACGCTAATTGCTCGTTGGCTCCTCCACCCTGGTGAAGGGCCCTCGGGCCAAACGCATGGCACTGCAGTCTGCCGCTTAGGCTTGCCTACGGGCCCTGATCCTGGTAAAGCCAGGACGAGCTAGACTCACCAAGGTGCTATTGGAGAGGAAGGATCCCTGGTGAGTTAGCCTTGTACACACGCACTACTGAGGACTGACTCGTACTGCTCAGGCGCCACGAGTGCGAGTCAAGTCACCTGTGATTCTGTGAATCGAGGATTCCTCATCAATCTTCCAATTCTGGGGGCAGTCCGTCAGTCAGTCACCAATTAACTCGCAAAGCGAAGGATGCATTACCCGAATGATCACTCTATAGCAGAAGTCACACACCGATGGCAATTGCCGCATGGCACCGTGGCTAAAAGCGCTCAGCCTACGAGAATGACTGAATATCAAACCTTAGCAGCACCCATGTTCGTCCCGATGACATCCCTTGTTGGTGAGCTGCAAGTTTAATCAGCCTGGCCTCGAAGCGAGCCATCATACTCAGTAGGTAGCAAATAAACTACGAGTACTCCGTGCTCCGTCTGGCAATGACAATGCCCTCCAAGCCTTCAAGTACCGAACCTACGCGTGTACGTGATCGTAGGGAACTCAGCAACACTTCCACAGTCGCGTCCATCCAGCCGGAGCAATCCCGATGCGAAGCGATTTAGGATTTACGACCTACCGACTACGCTCTCAACATTATTAGTATCCAGTTACGAATACCTAGGTACCCTGGGTAGCTAGAAATAAGTCCTCCGTCCTCCGTATATAGAACCTGGGAGGTTTAGCGTACAGCCTCTGAGGGATATTGAGAACACCAAAGGCCCATCCCTTGGACGTTGGTGATGATGCTTCTGCCATGATTTGAGTTGCTTACTCGTCACGGCAATTTTAGATTAAAAGATCTGCCTCACGTTGCCTGCTCCTCGCAACCGAGAGGCGAAAGAACACAAAAGCAAATCCTCTCTCCTCCGTACTGGTGGTGCTGGAGATGATACCTGGCTGGCCACCATTGTCCCTAATGAGGTACCTATAACAATGAAGTACTACCTAGCTAAGTAGTTGTAACTAACTGGACGAGGTACCATTCGCCGGCCAGTATCTCCTACAGCGTCTCCTACCCGTAGGTGCTCACAAAATTCTGGAGTGACGATCCCCGAGATGACAGTGGTTCCAACGGCCGAGATGGGCAGTCCTGATCAGCCGAAGAATCACCCCTCCCCCCATGAACCACATTGCCATGGATGGCATTGTGCTATGTACGTACGAGGTCCAACTATGAATACCTACCTAGGTACTCCGTGTTCCGTCCGAAGTACAGTACATGACTTGCAAGTGATTCTGGAGTACTGTAATCGGCAACCGACGTAGACTTCGTTGACTCGATCGGGGACTCTGTCACGCTCAATCTCTTTTTCTTGTTTCTCGAGCGACTTTCCGACCACGAAGCTACCACCAGTAGTCGCAACTCTACTGCTTCTCGGGATTTCTCGTTTCGCTAGAGCGTGGTGGTAAGAGGGCTCTGTATCCAGATTGGCAATTGGCCGTTGGTGGTTGATGCCTATTGGTACTCCGTACCTGCAACTCTAAACCTGTCCCGCACGCCCGCCCAGCTGCCCAGGGCTTCCCCC
>Ga0105239_10007234_pt1 | contig 12752 bp, 12 predicted proteins | sample KBSC44metaG_FD_92761 | JGI IMG/M metagenome (GOLD analysis project Ga0105239, IMG submission 92761) | Corn rhizosphere microbial communities from Kellogg Biological Station, Michigan, USA - KBS C4-4 metaG | ecosystem: Host-associated > Plants > Roots > Rhizosphere > Soil | place: Michigan, USA...
GCTCCTGAACTTCATCGCCGGTCGCTCCCACCACGCGAATTAGCGATTGTTGCCCGGGATCCAGAGCACGTCCTTCGCGCCCTTGTCGTTGGCATAGCGGCTGGCCACGAACAGGTGGTCGGAGAGGCGATTGATGTAGCGGGTCGCCGCGGCATTGACTGGCTCCACGGCCGCCAGTTCCACCATCAGGCGCTCCGCCCGACGCGCGACCGTGCGTGCTAGGTGAAGATACGCCGCTGCTGCCGTTCCGCCGGGCAAAACGAAAGACGAAAGCGGGCTCAATTCGGCGTTCATGGAATCGATCTCGCGCTCCAGCCGCTCAACTTGGGCGTCGGCGATACGCAGGCGGCCTTCCGTGCGCTTCGCGGTTTCCGGAACGCACAGATCGGCGCCGAGGTCGAACAGATCGTTCTGGATGCGCGCGAGCATCGCATCGACTTCGCCTTCGGTATGCAGCCGGCAGAGGCCGATAGCGGCATTGGTCTCGTCCACGGTGCCAAAGGCCTGGATGCGCAGAGAATGTTTGGATAGCCGCGTACCGTCGCCAAGCGCGGTTTCGCCCTTGTCGCCGGTTTTCGTGTAGATGCGATTCAGCGTGACCATGTGCCACGATATCGCTTTCTGCCCACGGTTTGCGATGGATTTCCGACCGCGTAGGCGCGGGGTCTGCACCTCGCTCTATGGCGGATAGTCCCAACACAAGATGTACGCCCGAACATCTTCACTTGGTACAATTCAGGTGTGATTCGGCGGGGGGATGGGAAAGTGGTTTGTAGCCTATGGCTTTATCAGAATGCTGGGCTCGTTCCGAGCGCCCTGAGGGAAGAACGCTAACACGTTCGATAGTGAGCAAGCGGCGGGGCATTTGCGCGATCGTGCTCGGCAAAGGACATGCGAACTAGAGCTTGGCTCCAAGGGATTTGAAAAACCAAGAACATCCATTCTCGGTGCATTCCATCTCTGTTCTTCGGTTGAGCAAAACAGCGACTTTTCAATTTGTTCTGACGTGACGGAATTTGTGTTTGCTAGAAGGGGCTTAAGACCTTTCTCCTTCACCAGACCCATCTCGGCTCACATTAGTAGTCTAGTGACCCAGGACAGCGACTTTCTAGGGGTCTGCAATGCCTCGTGAGAGTCAGGTCATAGACCACCGTCAGGCGCTAAATATTCTGCGTGCTGTCTCGCACTCGGCCAAGGTTGGACACCCGCTTAACACCGCGGTCACATTCAATGTGGGGCATATGCAGTGTGACGAGGAAGCGATAAGCGCGATGTTCGAAAGGCTCCGCGACAATCACTTCACAAAGTGGCTCCGAGACACAGCGAGAAGGAGGAAGAGGCCTGACTGGATGCCCGCACATTATGTTTGGGCCATTGAGGGCACTCATGGGCATCCCAATATCCACTGGCTCGTTCACGTTCCGGCGGAGATCAAGCGGGAGTTCGAGACGAAACTCTCCCGTTGGATGGCCCGCCTCGCTGGACCGCTAAACTCCGATCAAAGGCCAATACTTGTGCAGGCCACTTTCGATGCGACGGGCGCCGCGCTCTATCTGCTGAAAGGAACTGACCCCCGGTATGGTCGCAAGTACCGTATCAAGACTTCCCCTCAAGGTACCGTCCGTGGCAAGCGGGCCGGCATGAGCAAATCCAACGGACCGGCGGCGAGATCGAAGTCAGTCATCGTCGCGTTACCGAGCGCGGGCGAGGCCACTGGGTCACGCCAGAACCGGGCTTAGGTTTGCTTGCGCCATAGTAGCTCTGTAGACCGCTTCGCAGGGTTGCGGGCCGGCCGCGCGTGGCTATGATCCGCCCGAAATTCCGCGAGTTTCGCCATGCCCGTCGAAGTCCCTGAAATCATTCCTGTCGACGACACCCGCGTGCGTTGCGACGGCGGTGGCGGTGCGCTCGGTCATCCGCGCGTCTACCTCGAGATGGGTGACGAGAATTTCGTCGAATGCCCCTATTGCGACCGCCGTTTCGTGCTGCGGGACGGGGCCGGACACCATTGAGCAAGGCCGCCGCCGGCAAGCCGCTCAAGAAGGGCGATCACCTCTATCTGATCGACGGATCGGGTTATCTCTTCCGCGCCTATCACGCGCTGCCGCCGCTTACCCGCAAATCCGACGGCATCCCTGTGGGCGCGGTCAGTGGCTACTGCAACATGCTGTGGAAGCTGCTCGAGGACATGAAGGGCTGGGAGCAGCCCACACACCTTGCCGTCGTATTCGACAAGAGCGAGATCACGTTCCGTAACAAGATCTATCCTCTTTACAAAGCTCATCGCCCGCCTGCGCCGGAAGACCTGATCCCGCAATTCCCGCTGGTGCGTGAGGCGACGCGCGCCTTCGGCGTTTCCTGCGTGGAAGAGGCTGGCTATGAAGCCGACGACCTGATCGCGACCTATGCGCGTGAGGCGAAGGAGGCCGGCGCGCGCGTGACGATCGTGTCGTCTGACAAGGACCTGATGCAGCTCGTCGAGGACGGCATCGTCCAGCTCCTCGATACGATGAAAAACAAACGCATCGGCACGCCCGAAGTGATCGAACGCTTCGGAGTGCCGCCGAACAAGGTTGTCGAGGTCCAGGCGCTAGCCGGAGACAGCGTCGACAACGTCCCGGGCGTGCCCGGCATCGGTGTGAAGACAGCAGCGGAGCTGCTCGGCATCTATGGCGATCTCGAGACGCTGCTGAGCCGTGCGAGCGAGATCAAGCAGCCCAAGAGGCGCGAGACGCTCATGGCGAACGCCGAGAACGCGCGCATTTCCTTAAAGCTCGTCACACTCGACACGCACGCCAAACTCACCGTGCCGGCCCAGGATTTTGCTGTGCACGAGCCGGAACCGAAGATGCTGATCCCGTTTCTCAAGGCAATGGAGTTCACCGCCATCACCAAGCGGGTGGCGGCGCGGTTCGAGATCGAGAATATCGATGACTACGCGCCCGCCGCGGATCCCGTGCAGCGAAAGCTGCCCGCACCGGGCGACGTCGAACCGCTTCCGGCAAAGGCGAAAGCCCTACTTCCGGCAGCCAAGGCCCTGGTTCCGGCGGAGCCCGGCGCCGTCCGCCGTGAAGAGGCGGTTCGCAGCAAGATCGACCATGAGCGCTATGCGACCGTGACGGCGCTGGCCGATCTTGACCGCTGGATCGCGCGCGCGAGAGAGACCGGGATCGTATCGGTCGACACTGAGACCACATCGCTCGACGCAATGCAGGCCGGCCTTTGCGGGATCGCGCTCGCCGTGGCACCTGGCGAGGCCTGCTACATCCCGACCGGTCATTGCGCGTCGGACGGGCTCAACCTCGGCGACAACCGCCTGCCGGAACAGCTGGGCGAAGCGCTGGTGCTCGAACGGCTCAAGCCGCTGCTTGAGGATACATCGATCCTCAAGATCGCGCAGAACCTGAAGTACGACTATCTCCTGTTCCTGCAGCGCGGCATTCGTATCGCGGCGTTCGACGACACAATGCTCATCCACTACGTGCTCGATGGGGGTTTGCGCGCGCATGGCATGGACGAACTGTCCGTCGAGCATCTGAACCACACGCCGATCTCGTTTCAGGACGTCGCGGGCAAGGGCAAGGACAAGAAGACCTTCAACTATGTGCCGGTGCGCGAAGCGACACGCTATGCCGCCGAAGATGCCGATATCGCCTTCCGTCTGCATGCGCTCCTGAAGCCGCGACTCATCAAGCAGGGCAAGACCACGGTCTACGAAACCCTGGAGCGTCCACTGGTACCTGTGCTCTGCGACATGGAGCGCGAAGGCATCCAGATCGATCCCGGCCTGCTGCGCCGGCTGTCGAACGATTTCGCCAAGACGCAGGCCGCGCTGGAGAAGGACATCTACAAACTCGCGGGCGGCGAGTTCAATGTCGGCTCGCCCAAGCAGCTTGGGGATTTCTTCTTCGGTACGCTGAAACTGCCGGGCGGCCGCAAGACCAAGACCGGCGCGTGGTCGACCGATGCCGATGTATTGGAAGAACTCGCCGCGCAAGGGCACGAGATCGCGACCAAGGTGCTCCAATGGCGCCAGCTCTCCAAGCTGCGCGGTACCTACACCGACGCGCTGCCGACCTATATCAATCCCAAGACCGGCCGCGTCCACACCTCGTTCCAGATGGCGGCGGCAGCGACCGGTCGTCTCGCCTCGACCGATCCCAACCTGCAGAACATTCCGATCCGCACCGAAGAAGGGCGCCGCATCCGCCAGGCATTCGTCGCGCCCGAAGGCTTCAAGCTGATGAGTGCGGACTACAGCCAGATCGAACTCAGGCTATTCGCGCACATTGCCGATATTCCCCAGCTCAAGAAAGCGTTCGCAGAGGAGCAGGACATCCACGCCATGACGGCGTCGGAGATGTTCGGCGTGCCGGTGAAGGGCATGCCGCGCGAGATTCGCTCAAGGGCCAAAGCGATCAATTTCGGCATCATCTATGGCATCTCGGCGTTCGGACTCTCGAACCAACTCGGCATCGCGCGCGAGGAGGCGGCCGACTACATCAAGCGGTACTTCCAGCGCTTCCCGGGCATCCGCGACTATATGGAGGCGACAAAGACGTTGGCGCGCAAGAACGGCTATGTCGAGACGCTGTTCGGCCGTCGTGTGCACATCCGCGAGATCAACTCGTCCAATCCGGGCCATCGCGGCGGCGCGGAGCGTGCCGCGATCAACGCGCCAATCCAGGGCTCGGCGGCCGACGTGATCCGTCGCGCCATGGTGCGCGTCCCCGATGCGCTGAAGGCGAAGAAGCTCAAGGCGCGCATGCTGCTCCAGGTGCACGATGAACTCGTGTTCGAGGTGCCGGATAAGGAGATCGATGCGCTTGCCAAGGTCGCGATAGAGGTCATGGAGAAAGCTGCGCTACCGGCGGTGCATCTCAGCGTGCCCCTGACCGTGGACGCCCGCGCTGCCGAGAACTGGGACGCGGCGCACTAAACAATGGCCACAGATCCTTTCTGGATCGCGACAGACCTACCCGGGCGGCTGGCGATCATGCCACGCCCGCGCTCGGGCGATTGGCTGGAGGACGAAATTGCGGCGCTGAAAGCCGCCAAGGTCGATCTGGTCGTGAGCTTGCTGGACAACGACGAAATCGCAGAACTCGGGCTTCGCGACGAAGGCCGGTTGTGCGAGGCGGCGGGCATCGATTTCCTTCGGTTTCTGATCGCCGATAGGGGAGTGCCCGACGGGGCTTTGTTGCGGCCGTTTGCCCGCAACCTGCTTGCACGACTCCATTCGGGGCAATCGGTCGCCATCCATTGCCGCGCGGGAATCGGACGCTCATCGCTGGTCGCGGCAAGCGTCATGATCGAAGGGGGAATGCCCCCATTGTCGCTCTCGAGGGCATCGCGAACGCGCGAGGCCTGCGCGTGCCGGATACCGAGCAACAACGCGACTGGATTATCGCTTACGCCGCGCAGTAGGCGTGCGGTTCAATAACGTTGAGATTGGTGCGCCATCCTCGTATTCGAATGTCACCAGATATACGCGTTCGCCGGGGCCGTGCTTGGCGACCTTGAGCAGATCGACGACGCCTTCAAAGCCGGACTCACGCGCCATCGCGGGCGTGATGTCGCGGATGCCGATTTCCTTGATGGATGTGACGCGGATGTGTCCGGGTCCGAGTGTGTAGGTGCCGCCGACTTTGACGTGCGGTTTCTGCCAGATGCGGATGCTGGTGGTGATCTCGCCGCGCATGACGGGCTCGCGCAGGCGCTTGGTGAACATCATGGCGCGAGGATCGTTGGATTCGCGCCGCACAGCGCGCAGGCGGGATCGGGCTTGATGGTCACGGTGCGGAAGCGCGTTGCGAGTGCTTCATAGATGAGAAGCCTGCCGGCGAGGCTTTCGCCGATCTGGGCAATCTCCTTGATTACTTCGAGTGCCTGAAGCGTTCCCATCACGCCCGCTGCGGCGCCGAGCACACCGGTTTCCGAACACGAACCGACTGTGCCGGGTGGCGGCGGTTCCGGGAACAGGCACCGGTAACAGGGATAAGCTCCGGAGTGGTCATACGCCTTGTACGTCGCGAGTTGGCCGTCGAACTCGGTCACCGCCGCGGAGACAAGCGTGCGCTTCGCGAAGAAGGCTGCATCGTTGACGAGGAATCGCGTGGCGAAATTGTCCGAGCCGTCTGCGACGATGTCGTAGCGTGCGATCAGATCGAGCGCGTTGGAGGCATCGAGCCGGAACGGATGCATTTCGACCGTGACACCAGGATTGATCGCGTGGATCGCGTTCGCGGCGGATTCGGTTTTTGCGCGGCCGACATCGGCGGTGCGGTGCGCGATCTGGCGCTGAAGGTTGGAGAGCGAGACGTAATCATCGTCGACGATCCCGATGGTGCCGATCCCGGCGGCGGCCAGATAGAGAAGCAGCGGCGAGCCGAGGCCGCCTGCGCCGATCACCAGAACTCGCGCCGCCTTGAGCCGTGCCTGCCCCGCGCCGCCGACTTCGCGCAGCACGATATGACGCGCGTAGCGCTCGAGTTCGTCGTCGCTAAGACTCATAGCGCTCAATAGCCCATTTTGACGGTGATTTCGCGGCTTAAGGCCGCTGGCCCTGTCAACGCTGTCATAATTAACTGTTTGAAAGTACTATAGTTTCCCTAAACTCTTGCGGCATCTTCTTCGTTGCTGCAGAGGGGGGCGAAGCCTATCGTGCCCGAAAAACGGGGTGCGAAGCGCGCCAATTTAAGAGGATTCTGATGTCGACGTCTCAGGACGGCCGGGCAAACGCGTTCGGTCTGGAAAAGCAGGGCTTTCGCAATCTCAAAGCGGTTCATTGGAACCTGAGCGCACCGGCGCTCTATGAAGATTCTGTGGCACGTGGCGAAGGCCGCGTCGCCAAGCACGGTCCGCTTGTCGTCCTCACCGGTCAGCACACGGGCCGCTCGGCCTCCGACAAATTCGTGGTGCGCGATGCTTCGACCGAGAACACGGTCTGGTGGGACAACAACAAGCCGATGGCGCCTGCGCATTTCGACGCGCTCTACAACGACATGATGGCGTTCGCTGAAGGCCGCGCGCTATATGCGAAGGACCTGTTCGGCGGCGCGGATCTCGAGCATCGCCTGCCGGTGCGCATCGTCACCGAATATGCGTGGCACTCGCTGTTCGTGCACCAACTCCTGATCCGCCCGACGGACGAGGATCTGAAAGGCTTCGAACCGGAATTCACGATCATCGACCTCCCGAATTTCGAAGCCGATCCGGCCAAGCACGGCTCGGCCAGCAAGACGGTCATCGCGGTCAATTTCGCGAAGAAGATGATCCTGATCGGCGGCACGTCCTATGCCGGCGAGATGAAGAAATCCGTCTTCACGATCATGAACTACCTGCTTCCGGCCAAGCGCATCATGTCGATGCATTGCTCGGCAAACATGGGCAAGGATGGCGACACCGCGATCTTCTTCGGCCTCTCCGGCACGGGAAAGACCACGCTGTCGGCCGATGCCACGCGCACGCTGATCGGCGACGACGAACATGGCTGGAGCGAGCACGGCGTCTTCAATATCGAGGGCGGCTGCTATGCGAAGGTGATCAACCTGTCGCGTGAGGCCGAGCCGGAAATTTACTCTACGACCGAGCGCTTCGGCACGGTGCTCGAGAACGTGATGATGGATCTGGAAACGCGCACGCTCGATCTCAACAGCGCGCATTACGCCGAAAACACCCGCGCTGCCTATCCCATCGACTACATCCCGAACGCCAGCGAGACCGGCCGCGGCGGACATCCGAAGAACGTCATCATGCTGACCGCGGACGCGTTCGGCGTGCTGCCCCCGATCGCCAAGCTCACGCCGAGCCAAGCGATGTATCACTTCCTGTCCGGCTTCACCGCGAAGGTTGCGGGCACCGAGAAAGGCCTTGGCAAGGAGCCGCAGCCGACATTCTCCACCTGCTTCGGCGCGCCCTTCATGCCGCGCCATCCAAGCGAATACGGCAATCTGCTGCGCGACCTGATCGCGGAGCACAAGGCCGATTGCTGGCTGGTCAACACCGGTTGGACCGGCGGTGCCTTCGGCACGGGCTCGCGTATGCCGATCAAGGCGACACGCGCGCTTCTGGCCGCGGCGCTCGACGGCAGCCTCGCCAATGTCGAAATGCGGATCGATCCGCATTTCAAATTCCGCGTGCCGGTCGCCGTGCCTGGCGTGGACTCCAAGATCATGAACCCGCGCGACACTTGGGCCGACAAGGCGGCCTATGACGCACAGGCGAAGAAGCTCGTCTCCATGTTCCGCGAGAACTTCAAGAAGTTCGAACAGCACGTCGGCAAGGACGTCCTCGAAGCCGCGCCGGTGCTCGCGGAAGCAGCGGAATAAGGAACAGCAATTCCTGGATTCGAAAGACCCGCGATGCTCTCGCGGGTCTTTTCGTTTTTATCCGCGCCGGTAAACCCACACCCGCGCGGGCGGGAGGTTGAACCAGATTACGGCTGCGCGGCGGACGGTCGCGCCTGCGGGGGCGGGAATCGGCGGGCGGGTCCCATACGAGAACTGGACATAGGATGCGCCGGGCTTGAGCCGCTCGAGTGCGCCTTCGATCAATGCGCGACGGCGCTCGACAGGATGGTTGAGCAGCGGCAGGCCGGAGACTATTCCCGCAAACGGTTCGCCATAGCCGAGCGTCGTGGCGAGGTCGAAGGCATCGCCACGCACCACATGCACTTTCGGAAAGCGCTTCTGCACCAGCTTTGCGAAATCGGCATCGTATTCGACGGCGGTAATCCGTTCCGGCGCGACCCCGCGTTCGATCAGCGCCTCCGTGACGACGCCCGTACCGGGCCCAAGCTCCAGCATCGGTCCTGAGATCGCCGGATCGATCTGCTGTGCGATCGCGCGGGCGAGGGCGGGGCTCGATGGCGCGATGGCGCCGACATTCTTCGGACGTGCGATCAGACCGCGGATGAAGTCGAGATGCTGTGCGGCGGTGGTGCTGGCCATACTCTCCCCTTAGCAAAAAGGCCGGACCTTTGCAGCCCGGCCATTTCAGAACGCGCAAAATCGCCGGAGGCTGCGTTAGGCCTTGGGTTCGCTGCTCCAGAATTCCCGCAGCTTGGCCATGAAGCCTTCGGACTCTGGATTGGTGCCGGCGGCGCTCTCGCTTTCAAACGCCTTCAGCAGCTCTTTCTGCTTTTTGCTGAGTTTGGACGGCGTCTCGACCGCCACCTCGACGTAAAGATCGCCCGCCATGCCGCCACCGCGGAGCACCGGCATGCCCTTGGCCCGCAGGCGGAATTGGTGCCCCGACTGGGTGCCGTCTGGAATGGTGATCTTCGCCCGGCCGCCATCGAGGGTGGGCACCTCGATCGCGCCGCCGAGGGCGGCCGTCACGAATGAGATCGGCGCGCGGCAATGGAGGTCGTGACCGTCGCGCTGGAAGATCGGGTGCGCCGCCACCGAAATAAATATGTAGAGATCGCCGGCCGGCCCACCGTTCATTCCCGCCTGACCTTCGCCCGAAAGGCGGATACGTGTGCCTTCCTCGACGCCCGGCGGGACATCCACCGAAAGCGTGCGCTCCTTCTGCACATGGCCGGAGCCTTTGCAGGTCTTGCACGGATTGCGCACGATGCGTCCGTTGCCACGGCATTGCGGACAGGTGCGCTCGATGGTGAAGAAGCCCTGCTGCGCGCGAACCTTGCCGATGCCGGAACAGGTCGGGCATTGCTCAGGCTTGGAGCCGGCTTCGGAGCCGGTGCCCTCGCAAGTCTCACAGGCGACGGCGGTCGGGACCTTGATCTGTGTCGCGCGGCCCTTGAACGCCTCTTCGAGCGTGATCTCGAGATTGTAGCGCAGATCGCCGCCGCGATTCTGACGGCGACGCTGCTTGCCGGTGAAATCGCCAAACAGATCGTCGAAGATGTCGGTGAAGGACGATGCGAAGTCGAACGGATTGCCGTTCCCGCGTCCGCCATTGTGCTCGAAAGCGGCATGACCGAAGCGGTCATAGGCGGCGCGCTTCTGATCGTCCTTCAGGACGTCATAGGCCTCGTTGATTTCCTTGAACTTGACCTCGGCGGTATGGTCGCCGGGATTCTTGTCGGGATGAAATTCCATCGCAAGCTTGCGATAGGACGCTTTGATCTCGGTGATCGCAGCACCCTTCTGGCAGTTCAGAACGTCGTAATAATCGCGCTTGCTCATCACTTAACCAGATAAAAGGCGTGCGGCCCCATTCAAGGGCGGCACGCCCGTTTATGTCAGGTAACCGGACATCCCTTCCGGCCGGAGAGGCTTACGCCGCTCCCTTTTTCTTGTCGTCATCGACCTCGGAGAACTCCGCGTCGACGACGTTGTCGTCCTTCTTGGCTTCGCCTTCGCCTTCCGGCGCCGAACCTTCGGCTCCGCCCTGCTGGGCTTTGTACATCGCCTCACCCAGTTTCATCGAAGCCTGCGCCAGCGCCTGGGTCTTGGACTGGATGTCATCGGCATCCTCGCCCTTGATCGCTTCCTTCAGCGCTGCGATCGCATTCTCGATTCCGGTGCGTTCGCCCGCATCGATCTTGTCGCCATGTTCGGACAAGGCCTTCTCTGTCGAGTGAACGAGGGCGTCGGCCTGGTTCTTGGCTTCGGCCATGGCACGGCGCTTCTTGTCGTCGGCGGCGTGGCTTTCGGCTTCCTGCACCATCTTCTTGATGTCGGCGTCGGAGAGACCCCCAGACGCCTGGATGCGGATCTGCTGCTCCTTGTTGGTCGCCTTGTCCTTCGCCGTAACGCTGACGATGCCGTTGGCGTCGATGTCGAAGGTGACTTCCACTTGGGGCACGCCCCGTGGCGCGGGCGGAAGGCCCATCAGATCGAATTGGCCAAGGATCTTGTTGTCGGCCGCCATTTCACGTTCGCCCTGGAAGACGCGGATGGTCACGGCGGTCTGATTGTCCTCAGCCGTCGAGAATATCTGCGACTTCTTGGTCGGGATCGTGGTGTTGCGGTCGATCAGGCGCGTGAACACGCCACCCAGCGTCTCGATGCCAAGCGACAGTGGCGTCACGTCGAGAAGCAGGACGTCCTTGACCTCGCCCTTCAGCACGCCGCCCTGGATCGCGGCGCCGATGGCGACGACTTCATCCGGATTGACGCCCTTGTGCGGTTCCTTGCCGAAAAGCTGCTTCACCGCTTCCTGCACCTTGGGCATGCGGGTCATGCCGCCGACGAGAATGACCTCGTCGATCTGGCTCGCGGATACGCCGGCGTCTTTCAGCGCCTGCTTCACGGGTGCCACGGTCTTTTGAATCAGATCGTCGACCAGCGCCTCGAGCTTCGCACGCGTGATCTTGATCGTCAGATGCTTCGGGCCCGACGCATCGGCGGTGATGAAGGGCAGGTTCACTTCCGTCTGCATCGCGGACGAAAGTTCGATCTTGGCCTTCTCCGCCGCGTCCTTAAGGCGCTGAAGCGCCAGACGGTCGGCCCGCAAATCGATGCCGTTCTCTTTCTTGAACTCGTCGGCCAGATAATTGACCAGCCGCTGGTCGAAGTCTTCGCCGCCCAGGAACGTATCGCCGTTGGTCGACTTCACCTCGAAGACGCCATCGCCGATTTCGAGCACGGAAATGTCGAACGTGCCGCCGCCAAGGTCATAGACCGCGATGGTCTGGCCCTGGGTCTTCTTGTCCATGCCGTAGGCGAGGGCTGCCGCTGTCGGTTCATTGATTATGCGCAGGACTTCAAGGCCCGCGATCTTGCCGGCGTCTTTGGTCGCCTGGCGTTGGGCGTCGTTGAAATAGGCGGGAACGGTGATGACGGCCTGCGTGACCTTCTCGCCCAGGTGAGCCTCGGCGGTTTCCTTCATCTTCTGCAGGATGAAGGCAGAGATTTCCGATGGCGCGAACTTCTTGGAGTCGCGGCCGGCGACCCACGCGTCGCCATTGTCCGCCTTCACGATCTTGTACGGGACCATGTCGATGTCCTTCTTGGTCATCGGGTCGTCGTAGCGGCGGCCGATCAGCCGCTTGATCGCGAAAAACGTGAATTCGGGGTTGGTGACGCCCTGCCGCTTGGCGGGCTGTCCGATGAGCCGCTCACCGTCCTGAGTGAAGGCTACGATGGAAGGCGTGGTCCGCGCGCCTTCCGCATTTTCGATGACTTTGGGGGCCGAGCCCTCCATGACCGCGACGCAAGAATTGGTCGTACCGAGGTCGATTCCGATAACTTTTGCCATTCTAAGGTTCCTCTCTCAAGCGATGGGTTCCTGGCCCTCAAGAGGCGCCTTCCGGCCCATCCCACTGAATCAATTGGCAAAACCGGCTTTGGGCGAAACCCATGCCGGTCCTAGGGGGTATATAGGGAGGGCCGGACGGGGGCGCAAGGCAGCGATGCTCCAATCGCGCAGCTCCGCGTCAAAAATCGGCACACGGTGTAACCCGATTTGGGTTCCCACACGTATTAGGAGCGGCACTTGATGCCGAAACCCGGGAGAACTCCATGAAACTTGTAACACTCACCTCGCTGGCGACGGCGATGCTTTTAGCCGTTTCCATGTCTGCCCAGGCGCAGACGGGATCGTCTTCGTCCTCTTCGTCGATGTCTAACGGCTCAATGTCGAACAGCAGCAGCATGTCCGATTCGTCGATGACCTGTCAGGCCATGATGGACAAGGCCCACGGCATGAACCAGCCCTCCGACGCCAACAAGAAAGCGATGGCCATGAAGCAGATGGACATGGCCAAGGCGTCGATGGCCAAAGGCGACGAAATGGGCTGCAAGTCGCACATGAAAATGGCGATGCACGACATGATGTGA
>Ga0105239_10007237_pt1 | contig 12750 bp, 9 predicted proteins | sample KBSC44metaG_FD_92761 | JGI IMG/M metagenome (GOLD analysis project Ga0105239, IMG submission 92761) | Corn rhizosphere microbial communities from Kellogg Biological Station, Michigan, USA - KBS C4-4 metaG | ecosystem: Host-associated > Plants > Roots > Rhizosphere > Soil | place: Michigan, USA...
ACGATCCACTGTTTGTCGCGGGCCGCGCGGTTCACCTCGATCAGCATCCCGGCCTCGCTCGACTCGACCAGCTTGAACTTGCCGAGGCCGAACTGATTCGTGTCGATCATCTTCTTGATCAGCGCATTGCCGTCGTTGCCCGGCTCGATCCCGTAAATCTTGCCGTTGAGCTTGTCCGCGTACTTCTGGATGTCGGCGAACGACTTCAGGCCGCCCTGGTACACGTAGTCGGGCACCGCGAGCGTGTATTTCGCACCGGTCAGGTTGGGCGTGGCGAGCACCTTGATCGTGCCGGCCTTCGTGAACGGCTGGATGATCGGGTCCATCGTCGGCGACCAGTAGCCGAGGAACACGTCGATCTGCTTGCTCTTGATGCCGGCGAACGTGATCGGCACCGACGCGATCGTCTTGGTCGGCGCGTAGCCGAGCCCCTGCAGCATCGTCGACGCGAGGCCGGTGGTGGCCGCGATGTCGGACCAGCCGACGTCCGCGAAGCGCACGTTCTTGCACACGGGCGGGTCGGCCGCATACACCGCCGACATCGGCGCGGCGATCCCGATCCCGCATACCGTTGCGATCAATAAGCGCTTCATCTGTCTTCTCCTCAAGGTGACGTCGTTTTTCATGGTTGCGGGATCGATGGTTGAAGCCGCACGCCGCGATCCCGGCGGCGTCGCGGACCGAACGGATCGCGCGGGCCGAGTCAACGCCCCGGCAGCCGCCGTTCGTAACTCGGTGCGTGACCGAACTGCGCGCGATACGCCTTGCTGAAGTGACACGGCGAATGGAATCCGCACGTCGTCGTCACGCGCGCGATCGACGCGTCGGTCGTGCGCAGCAGGTCGCGCGCGCGCTTGAGCCGCAGCGTCAGGTAATAGTGGGTCGGCGAGACGTTCAGGTACACCTTGAACATCCGCTGCAGGTGCCGCTGCGACAGCCGCACGAGCCGCGCGAGCTCCTCGAGCGACAGCGGCTCCTCGATGTTCGCCTCCATCAGGCGCACGACCTCGATCAACTCCGCGCGCGAGAAGCCGACGCGCGCATCGACCGGAATCGGCTGCGTGTCGGTCGAGCTGCGGATGCGTTCGAGGATGAACTGCTCGGACACCTGCGCGGCGAGCTGCTGGCCGAAGCGCATGCCGACGAGGTTCAGCATCAGGTCGAGCGGCGCGGTGCCGCCGGTGCAGGTGAGCCGGTCGCGATCGACGACGAACAGCTCGTCGGCGAACCCCACCTGCGGAAACTCCGCATGCAGCGCGGACAGATTCTCCCAGTGCACGGTGCAGCGATAGCCGTCGAGCAGCCCGCCGGACATCAATGCATACGCGCCGGTACAGATGCCGCCGAGCGGCAGCCCGCGTTCGGCGAGCGCCGCGAGCGTGTCGCGCGCGCCATCGTCGACCACGTCGCGGATGCGAATCCCGCCGCACACGATCATCACGTCGGGCAGGTTCGTGTAGTCGAGCGCCTGGGTCGGCCGCACGGCGATGCCGTTGCTGGCATGCACGGGGGCGCCGTCGAGCGAATAGATCGACCACTGGTAATGGTCGGCGCGCCCGACGTAGTTCGCCATCCGAAGCACTTCGACCGCGATCGAGAACGCGATCATCGAGAAATTCGGCAGCGTAAGAAAGCCGAAATGGGCGAGGGACGAAACCGGTGAAACGCAAGCGGCGGGCACGGCGGCAGCGGCGGACGTCACATCGGGCTCCTGGCGAACGGTTGAGCAGGTTGCAGGACGCCAGTTCCGCGGCGCACGCCGCGGAAAACCGGTGTCGAATCGGAGAAGGCGGCCGGAAGATGCACCGGCCGCCGGTGGCTCAGGCTTGAGCGGGCGCGCCCTTCGCGCGGAACACCTGCTTCAGGCCCGAGAACAACGGTGCTTTCACGGTGCCCGGCGCGCGGCCGAAGCTTTCGGTGATGCGGTCGAGAATGATCGCGAGCAGCACGACCGACAGACCGCTTTCGAACCCGAGGCCGATGTCGAGGCGCTGGATGCTCGCGAGCACGTCGTTGCCGAGGCCGCCCGCGCCGACCATCGATGCGATGATGACCATCGACAGCGCCATCATGATCGTCTGGTTCACGCCCTGCATGATCGACGGCAGCGCATTCGGGAACTGCACCTTGTACAGCAGCTGCCACGGCGTGCAGCCGAATGCCTGGCCGGCTTCGACGATCTCGCGGTTCACGTGACGGATGCCGAGGCTCGTCAGGCGCACGGCCGGCGGCATCGCGAAGATCACCGTCGACAGGATCCCCGGCACGCGGCCGAGACCGAACAGCATCGCGGCCGGAATCAGGTAGACGAATGCGGGCATCGTCTGCATCAGGTCGAGGATCGGACGCACGATCGCGGCGACCAGCTTGCTCTTCGCGGCCCAGATGCCGAGCGGAATGCCGAGCACGAGGCTGATGATCGTCGACGACAGCGTGAGACCGAGCGTGATGACCGTCTGGTCCCAGAAGCCCGTCGCGAAGATCAGCAGCAGCGACAAGGTGGTGAACAGCGCGAAGCGCCAGCCCACGCGCCACAGTCCGACGCCGATGAAGATCGCCATCATCAGCCACATCGGGATCGCCTGCAGTCCGTGCTCGACGAACGCGGCGAGGCCCTCGATCGCGCGGCCGATCGCATCGAACGTTGCCGCATCATGGTCGAGCAGGTAGTGAACGGACCGGTCGACCCAGGTACCGAGCGGAATCATTTCAGACATGGGAACCTCGCGAACGCGTGATGGCTTTCAGGATGAGTGCGCGGTCGACCGAACCGCAGTAACAGCCGTCGTCGTCGACGACGGGCAGTGCATTCGGGCTTGCGACCACGCGCGCGACGACATGATCGAGCGTCGCGTCGCGCCGGATGCTTTCGATCGGCCGCACGGACGGCGTGGCCTGACCGAGTGCATCGCGCGTGACGAAGCCGCGGATCTTGCGTGCGGCGTCGAGCACGAACGCGTATTCGGCGCTGCCGTTCAGCGTCGCCGCGACGTTCGCCGCATCGAACTTCGACATGGTCGGCACGGCGCCCGTCTGCATCAGGTCGCCGGCGGTGAGGTAGCGGCTGGTGTCGATGCCGTCGAAGAATGCGCGCACGTAGTCGTCGGCTGGGTTCGCGATGATGTCCTGCGGCGTGCCGACCTGTACGAGCCGGCCGCCTTCCATGATCGCGATGCGGTTGCCGATGCGCAGCGCCTCTTCCAGATCGTGCGACACGAACATGATCGTGCGGCGCTGTTCCTTCTGCAGTTGCAGCAGCACGTCCTGCATCTCGCGGCGCTTGAGCGGATCGAGCGCGGAGAACGCCTCGTCCATGATCATCAGCGACGGGTTCACGGCGAGCGCGCGGGCCAGGCCGACGCGCTGCTGCATCCCGCCCGACAGCTCGGACGGCAGCTTGTGCGCGAACGGTGCGAGACCGACCTGCTCGAGCACGTCCATTGCCCGGCGTTCACGCTCCTTCTTGCCGACGCCGCCGACCTCGAGGCCGAACGCGGCGTTCGACACCACGGTGCGATGCGGCATCAGCGCGAACGACTGGAACACCATGCTCATGTCCTTGCGGCGCAGCGCGGTCAGCTCCGAGCGGCGTGCCGACGCAACGTCGAGCCCGTCGATCAGCACCTTGCCGGCGCTGGGATCGACCAGCCGGTTCACGAGGCGGATCAACGTGGATTTGCCGGAGCCGGACAGGCCCATCAGCACGAATATTTCGCCTTCCTGCACGTCGAACGATACGTTGTGCACGCCGACGACCTGGCCGGTACGCTTGAGCACATCGTCTTTCGTTGCACCGGCGGCGAGCATGTCGAGCGCCTGCTGCGGGTTACTTCCAAATACCTTGCACAGACCTTCGACCACGACCTTGGGGGCATCCATTGAAACCTTCTCCTCGTGTAGCGGGGACTAACGCGTCGCATAGCGTGCCTACATAGTTGCCAGAAAAAACCCCGACCTGCCGACGAATTACGACAAACGCTTGCGCAAATACGACACGGCCTCCAGCCCCGCCCGGCGGGCCGCAGCGCGCGGCGGCATCCGTTTGCGGCAACGCAATACGCGCACAGCCAGCACTGGCGGGCATCGGGTGTCGGACTTGTGCGCAGCAGCGCGGTGCGCATCGCATGGCGTTTTGCGCCAATTCGCGTCGAGGGCCGCGTCGCTTTACGACAATTTCACGTCCGTTCCGGGGCCGCTCTGCTCAGACGAAAGAAAACACTGCTTTCACCCGAAAAAGCATGACCGTGCAAAAGGCCGCGCGGCGACACCGAACGGCGCACGCCGTGATACCGCGCCAACCCTGAAAATCCGCGACGAGCGCTGTGATACATTCCCCGCAAACACGCTGATCGCGACGTTGCCGTAGGCCTTTTACTGATGGTACGCCGATGGCGCGCGCGTGCCGGTTCGCCTGCCGGCCATACCGAAACAGCCTCGATCAGGCCGCGCGATGATCGAAGGACGATAACGAAATGAGAGAGGGAGCAAGGCGATGAATTGGGCCTTTGCCGCAATCGGCTTCATCGCGGGTGGTATCGCCGCATTATTCGGGGATTTCTCGGTCGCCAACGGCACGCTGCTGGGTGCGGCGGCCGGGTTCTGCATCGGCCACGCGCTGCGGCAACGCAGGCGCAACGACGGTGACACGCCGCCCGGCGCGTCCGCGATGTCCGCACCGCCTGCAACCCTGCAATCCCCACCCGTTCTGCTCTCCGATCGCGTCGCGCGCCTCGAAGCGACGGTCGAGACGCTGACGCGCGAAGTCGCGTCGCTGCGCGGCCAGCTCGCCGGCGCGAAAGCCGGTGCGGGCTCGGCCGGTAGTGCGACGCAAACGCCTTCGTCCAGCGCGGCCAGTGCCGCACCGCTGCCTGCGGCCTCGACAACGCCACCGACCCTGACACCGATACCGACACCGCCCGCGCAATCCGCGGCCGCCCGGGCGGACACGCCGACATCCACCAGGGTGCCGGTTCCTGCCGCGGCGCCCGCACCGGCAACCGCAGCGCCCGCCGCCGGTAATCCCACGGCAAACACTCCCGCAACGCCCGCTCACCCTGCCCCCTCGGCGCCCTGCGAACCCGGCATCGCCGACCGCGCATTCCGCGCCGCGCGCGACTGGCTCCTCGGCGGCAACACGGTCGTGCGCGTCGGGATCATCGTGCTGTTCTTCGGCGTCGCGTTCCTGCTCAAGTACGCGGCCGACAACAGCATGCTGCCGATCGAATTCCGTCTCGCCGGCACGGCGCTCGCCGCGGCCGCGCTGCTCGCGGTCGGCTGGCGCGTGCGTGCACGCCGCGCCGCGTACGGCCTCGTGCTGCAGGGCGGCGGCATCGGCATCCTGTACCTGACGATCTTCGCCGCGACCAAGCTCTACGCGCTGCTGCCCGTCGGCGCCGCGCTCCCGCTGATGGTCGCGGTGTGCGCGCTGAGCGCGTTCCTCGCGGTGAAGCAGAACGCGCTGCCGCTCGCGTTCATGGGCAGCGCGGGCGGCTTTCTCGCGCCGGTGCTGCTCTCGACCGGCCAGGGCAACCATGTCGCGCTGTTCAGCTACTACGCATTACTGAATGCAGGCATCTTCGCGATCGCGTGGTTCAAGGCCTGGCGTCCGCTGAACCTGCTCGGCCTCGTGTTCACGTTCACGATCGGGTCGGCGTGGGGCGTGACGGCCTACCGCCCCGCGCTGTTCGCGAGCACCGAGCCGTTCCTTATCCTGTTCTTCCTGATGTATGTCGGCATCGCGTTGCTGTATGCGGTGAAACGCGAGCTGGCGTTGCGGCACTACGTGGACGGCACGCTCGTGTTCGGCACGCCGATCGTCGCGACCGCGCTGCAGGCTGCGCTCGTGAAGGACATCCCGTTCGGGCTCGCGTGGAGCGCCGTCGCGCTGTCGGCGTTCTACGTCGCGCTCGCCGCGTGGCTCGCGCGGCGCCGCGAGCGCCTCGCGCTGCTGTTCGAATCCACGCTCGCGCTCGCGGTGATCTTCGCGACGCTCGCGGTGCCGCTCGCGTTCTCGGGCCCGACGACCAGCGCCGCATGGGCGATCGAGGGCGCGGCCGTCGTCTGGCTCGGCGTGCGCGAGAAACGCCTGCTGCGGTTCGGCTTCGGGCTGCTGATGCAGGTGGCCGCGGCCGGCGCATTCTTCACGAGCCTGCTCGGGCCGGCCGACACCACCGCACTGCCCGTGCTCAACGGCCCGACCATCGCGATGCTGCAGATCGCGCTCGCCGGCCTGTTCACCGGCTGGTGGCTGCACGGACGCGACGAAGCGCGCGCGTGGCACGCATGGATGCCGGAAGTCGGCGCCGCGGCCGCGGCGTGGGGGCTGCTGTGGTGGGTCGGCGGCGGGCTGCACGAAATCCTCGTCTATGCGAGCCGTCACGTCGATCTGCATGCGGACCGCTTCGTCGTCGACGCGACCGCGCTGTTCGCGGCCGGCACCGCGTGGCTCGCACACGTCGCGCGCCGCAAGCTCGCGTGGCCGATGGCCGAATGGCCGGCGCTCGCGCTGACGCCGGTGCTCGCGCTGCTCGCATGGCGCGCGTTCGATTCGCACGAGGCGCCGCTGTCGGGCATGGGCGCGTTCGCGTGGCCGATCGCCGTCGTCGCGTGCTATGCGCTGCTGCTGCGTCAGTCGCGCGGCACGACAGCCGCGGACGCAGCAGCGGAGACGGACAGGTCGGCCGTGGCAGCTATCCCCGCCCCCGTGCTCGCGCCGCTGCACACGCTGATGTTCTGGACGTTGTGCGGGCTGTTCTCGCTCGAAGGCTTCTGGCGCCTGCGCGCGTATGTACCCGAAGGCGCATGGAGCTGGAGCGCGTGGGCCTATGGCTTCGGCGCGCTGCTCCTGCTGGTGGCGGGCCCCGGCTCGCGCCTGCGCTGGCCGGTTGCCGCGTTCCCGCGTGCGTACCAGGTATGGGGTGCCGCGCCGCTCGCCGCGCTGCTGGGGTTGTGGAGCATCGCCAGCGCGACGAGCGACGGCGACGCGTCGCCGCTCTTCTGGCTGCCGCTGCTCAATCCGCTCGACGTCGCGCAACTGCTGATCTTCGTCGCGTTCGCCACCTGGCTGCGGCGATTGAAGACGCTCGGCATCACGTGGCATCCGCTTGCGGCCGACCTCGCGGCGCTCGCGACCGTGTTCCTGTGGTTCAACGCGCTGCTGCTGCGCACGCTGCATCACCGTTTCCACCTGGCCTACGACATCGATACCGTGCTGTCGTCGTTCGGCATCCAGCAGGTGTTCATGGTCGGCTGGAGCCTGTTCGCGTTCGCCGGCATGTGGCTCACGCGCCGTGACGGCATCGCGCGCGTGTGCGCGCTCGCGTCGCTGCCGCTGATCGTCGTGATGTGGGTCTGGACCTTCTATGCGAACTTCACGCAGGACGGCGGAAGCTGGGCGCGCATTCCGCTGCTCAATCCGCTCGATCTCGTGCTCGTGGTGGTCTATGCGCTCGCCGCGTCGTGGTTCGTGCGCGCGCGCAAGCTTGGCTGGTCGTTCGACAACTATCGCGTCGAGCTGCTGAGCGGAGCGGGCGCGACCGCATTCCTGTGGCTGAATGCGATCCTGCTGCGCACCTTGCATCACTGGGCCGGCGTGCCGTACGAATTCGGCGCGATGGCCGAATCGACGCTCGTGCAGGCTTCGGTATCCGTGTACTGGACGCTCTGCGCCCTCGCGATCACGATCTGGGCCACGCGCCGCGGGCTGCGTCCGCTGTGGTTCGTCGGCGCCGCGCTGCTCGCGCTCACCGTGATCAAGCTGTTCCTGTTCGATCTGTCGCACGTGACCGGCATCGAGCGCATCGTGTCGTTCATCGGGATCGGCGTGCTGCTGCTGTTGATCGGCTATTTCTCGCCGCTGCCGCCGAAGGCCGCGCTCCAACCGGACGACGCACGATGAAGCGAATCGCAGCCCTGCTCGGACTGAGCCTGCTGACGTCGTTCGCGGCGGCCGACGCCACGCCGGGCGCCGAACGCGTCGCCCGACGCTTCGCGCTCGATCTCGACGGCAGCGCCGCGTATTACCAGCTCACCGTGCCGCAAGCCGTGTACGCGGCGAGCCGGCGCGACGATCTCGGCGACGTGCGCATCTTCAACGGCGCCGGCGAGCCCGTGCCGTATTCGCTCGATGCCCCCGCGGCGGCGGCCGTGCCGCCGTCGCGCACGCCAGTGCACTGGTTCCCGCTGCCGCCGTCCCGCACCGACGACGGCAGCGCGCCGCTCGGCGTGTCGGTCGGGCCGGACGGCTCGCTGCGCGCGGCCGTTACCGCACCGGCCCGCGTAAAGCACGCGGCGGATCTCGTCGACCTGTCGCATGCCGACGGCGAGGTCGACGCGGTGCTCGTGCACGTGAGCGACGACAGCTATCAGGGACGCGTCGCCGTCGAAGCGAGCGACGACCTGCGCAGCTGGCGCTCGCTCGGCAGCACGCAACTGCTGAAGGTCGGCCGCGGCGACGACATGCTGGTGCAGGAGCGCATCGCGCTGGAAGGCGCGGGGTCGCGCTACCTGCGGCTCGACTGGCTCGACGGTGCGCCCGCGATCGGGTCGATCGAGATCGAAACGCAACCGCACGATGCACGCACCGCGGACGCCGCGGCCGTGCCGCGCCAATGGCGCGACGCCGTGCATGTGCGGGCCGGCGGCGCGCCCGGCGAGTATCTGTTCGACACCGACGGCGCGTATCCGGTCGACCGCGTGCGCATCGACCTGCCGCAGCCGAATACGGTTGCGCGCGCAACGTTGCAGAGTCGCCCGGACGCGCAGGCGCCGTGGCGCGACGTCGCCGGCGGCGTGCTGTTCCGGCTGCAGGGCAAAGGCGCCGAACAGCGCAACCCGCCGCTGGCGTTCGCGCCGAATCCGGATCGCGCGTGGCGGATCGTCGTCGACATGCGCAACGGCGGCCTCGGCGGCGGTCAGCCGGCCGTCGCGGTCGGCTGGCACCCGGCCGCGCTGACCTTCGTCGCGCGCGGCACGCCGCCGTTTACGCTCGGCGTCGGCAATGCGTCGCTGCCGTCGTCGGCCGTGAGCCGCGATGCGCTGCTGGTCGGCATGGCGCCGGAAGTGCGGCCCGCGCGCGTCGGCGCGGCGTTGCCGGCCCCGGCGGTCGAGTCTGCGCTGGCCGCCGATACGGATGCGACGCGCCGTTACGTGCTGTGGGGCGCGCTGGTCGTCGCTGTCGGCGTGCTCGGTACGATCGCATGGCGCCTCGCGAAAGGCGGCCGCGACCAGTAATCTCGACACGCATTCGTGTCCTTCTTGATGCGCCATCTACCGCACGTGCCTGGTTTTATCGACAATCGCAACGCGCGATCGCGTACGGTCGTCGCGTCGAGAACGCATGAACAAACGCCGATCGTTGTTCGCGCAAGCAACGTCGCGTGCGCCGTTGACACGTGCGACGACTCCATCCAGACTCGCTGCTCCCCCACCGTACCGAGCGCGCTCATGGTCACCTGCTTCCTTCGCTACGTCATCGATCCGTACAAGCTCGAGCAGTTCGAAACCTACGGCAAGATGTGGATTCCACTCGTCGAGCAATTCGGCGGCACGCATCACGGCTACTTCCTGCCATCCGAAGGCGCGAGCAACATCGCGCTCGCGATGTTCTCGTTCCCGAGCTTCGCCGAGTACGAGCGCTACCGCGAACGCTCGAAGGACGATCCGGCCTGCCAGGCCGCGTTCCGCTACGCGGAGCAAACGCGCTGCATCGTCAGCTACGAGCGCAGTTTCTTCCGGCCGGTGTTCGAGTAACCCCCGCGCATCGCGCCCCCTTTCCGGCGGCAGACGAAAAAAAGCCCCGCCAGCATCCGCGCGGCGGGGCCAACCCATGTCAGTAGAGACATCATGGAGGAGACGGGCCCATCTTATCGAGGGCCGCGCGCCGTCCCAACCAAGCATTTCTGCTATCCATCTGCGTCGCCGCGCGCACGCTCGACCCGCGTGCAACGCATATCGATAGAACGAAAAGTCGTTTTCAGAGTGGCGGCGTGGTCGTTACCATCTGGTTTTAAGCCTGTGCTTAGCCGGGCAAGCCATCCCAAGGAGCGCCCCTTGACTGCATTCGATCAACACCGCCGCCCGTTCGTGGTCGGCATCGGCGGCACCACCCGCGCCGCGTCGTCGACCGAGCGCGCGCTGTCGTTCGCGCTGCGCGGCGCACAAGCCGCCGGCGCACGCACGCGCCTGTTCGACGGCCCGTTCCTGCATACGCTGCCGCACTACGCCCCCGAACACAAGACGCTGACCGACGCGCAGCGCGAGCTGATCGACACCGTGCGCGAAGCCGATGCGATCGTCATCGCGACGCCCGGCTATCACGGCGGCGTGTCCGGCCTCGTCAAGAACGCGCTCGACACGCTCGAGGAACTGCGCGCCGACGAGCGCCCGTATCTCGACGGCCGCGCGGTCGGCCTGATCGTCACCGCCTACGGCTGGCAGGCCGCCGGCACCGTGCTGACGTCGCTGCGTTCGATCGTCCATGCGCTGCGCGGCTGGCCGACGCCGTTCGGCGCGACCGTCAACACGCTTGAAACGCGCTTCGACAGCGCCGACAGTTGCTCGGATCCGAAGGTCGTCGCACAGCTCGAGACCGTCGGCTCGCAAGCAGCGGAATTCGCACTCGCGTTCGCGTCGCATCGCGCAGCCTCGCATGCCGCATCGGTCGACGTGCTCGCCCCCGTGCTGAAGATCGCCAATCACTGACCGCAGTCTTCCCGCCGCCCGCGCCCGGCCGACGACGTTCGCCGTGCGCGGGTGGTGCGTGTCCGAAGCACCGGCCGTACCGCGCCGGCGCCCCTGCTCCGTGCCGGCTCCACCGCTCCGATAATGATTCGGCCCGCCACGTGATTTGCATTGGCCGAAAGATTGGTTCACGCGGGCGGCGGGTTTTCGTACGCTGAAAGCCCGAATCCTCCCTGCGTACGCCATGAACCGCACGATCCGCTACAAGGGTTACGAAGTCGCCCCCGCCGCCGCCCGGCTGCCGAATGGGCTGTTCGCCGCGAACCTGACGATCGAGAAGGCAAGCGGCGGCCCGTCGCCGCGCGCCGTGTCGTTCGACGCGATCGATTTCTTCTTCGAAGAGGAACACGCGCTCGCATATGCGTCCCGCTGGGGACGCCTCTGGGTCGACACGCAGGCCTGAGCGCAGCGCCCCGCAGCGAGGGTTCGCACGAAAATACGCGATGACGGAAGCTATGCAAGAATCTTTCGTCTTGTAATCGCATAACAACAGCCATGTCCGACACGCTGCAGGACGAGCATGTAGCGGCAGATTACGCCATGCGCAACTGGACCTTCGAGCGTCAAGGTCCGGTCAGGATCGGTTCCGATGCGCACCGGCAGATGTTCTGCCACATGCTGCTCGATACACACAACCCATACAAACCGGCCGTCATCGACTGGCCCCCGCTCAAGCCCGACGAACTGAAGCGGCTCACATCGCTGCCGATCTGGGACATCGCCGTCCAAACCGAGGGCCGCGCGTCGATCCGCGTGGCGACCTACGCCGCGACGGTAGACGATCCGCTGCTGCGCCGCGCGCTCGAGATGGACGGCGGCGAGGAGGCACGGCACAAGGTCGTGCTGTCGAAGCTCGTCGAGGCATACGGCATCCGGCTCGCGCCGGAGCCGCCCTACCCGGCGCCGAAGGATCCCGAGTGGTCATGGATGATGACGGGCTTCAGCGAATGCATCGACAGCTTCTTCGCGTTCGGCCTGTTCCGCTCCGCGCAGCGCTCCGGTTATTTTCCCCCCGAACTCGTCGACACCTTCGAGCCCGTGATCCAGGAAGAAGGTCGCCACATCCTGTTCTTCGTGAACTGGTACGCGTGGTACTGGCGCAATTTGCCGTGGTGGCGCCGGCCGTGGTTCTTCGCGCGCGTCGCGGCCGTGTGGGTGCACCTGGTCCGCGACCGCATCGGCATCGCCCGCGGAATCGACGCCGACGGCGTCGCGCGCGATGCGAACTTCCCCGCGACGAGCACCGCCGACATCGGCGAAACGCTGAACCCGCGCGAGCTGATCGAGCTGTGCCTGAGCGAGAACGACCGGCGGATGGCCGGGTACGACAAGCGACTGCTGCGCCCGATGTTCGTCCCGCGCATGGCGCGCCTCGCGCTGCGGTTTCTGCGGAAGTAACGCCGCGGCGCACGGCGGCGGGTTGCTGGCTGCGCGGATCGGCGCGCGCGGTCGCCTGCCGGCGCCTTCTCCGGAGCGACGTGGCGCGTCGGCCGGACGGGGTGGTGCAATCCGACTCGCCGGGGCGCGGTTGCCGCCCGCGCGCCTACTGCCCCCTATGGACGAAATGAACACGCCGCGGCCCGGATTCGTTGCGCCACGCGCGACGTGACGTTGGCCACCTCCCCTCCAGCGTGACGGCGCGCATTGGCCGCGTTTGCACGTCACCTCTTCTCCCGCGGGACGCCTTCCCCGGACGCAGGATCAAGTCGTTGTGGCGACGATCCGACATTTCCCGCTCGCTGAATCTGGTCATCCAACGACTGCGGTTCCAAGCCTCCCCTGGATGAGCGATCTGACACCCGTCCAATCGGCCACTCAATAGAACAAATTCGAAACGACGTTTCAATTACCGGGCGCCGGGTGCCCGTAGCACTTTTTTACAACCTTGTGACACCGACCGCCGTGGAATGCCCGTCCCATGGGCCCGCGCGGCCGGCGCGATGCGCAAATCAGCATATGCGCAGGCCCCTGTTTTTATGTTTTCCCGAATTTAAAGATACTGGATTAATA
>Ga0105239_10007240_pt1 | contig 12747 bp, 11 predicted proteins | sample KBSC44metaG_FD_92761 | JGI IMG/M metagenome (GOLD analysis project Ga0105239, IMG submission 92761) | Corn rhizosphere microbial communities from Kellogg Biological Station, Michigan, USA - KBS C4-4 metaG | ecosystem: Host-associated > Plants > Roots > Rhizosphere > Soil | place: Michigan, USA...
ACGCTGCCCTTCGGATCGCGCGTAACGGTGACGAACCCTCAGAACGGGAACTCTGTTACGGTGGTGATTAATGACCGCGGCCCATTTACGCACGGGGTTGCACTTGATCTATCGCGTGGCGCCGCTCGTGCGATTGGCATGCACCGAACGCAGTGGCTGTGCATGCTTTGAGAGCGTTGTCGGTCTTCGTCGCCATGTGAAAGGCCATACCCTACTCAGCTGGCGCAATTGCATTTCGTTTGCCGGCAATCCCGCGTTCGCAGCGGTACACCTGCCACCCGAACATCAACACGTACGAGCGACCCGATAGCTGCAAGTGGCTCGCCGGCCAGCGGCCGATCGCGTTCAACCGCGACAACGCATATAAGATTTCATCGTCACTACAACGGTGACGCGCACGTCACAATGCCGACAAGGTCGCCCGGCGCCAGCTCCCAGCACGAACAGTACACTGGCACTGTTACCTCGTAGGCAGGCCCCTACGCGGGGAGCAGAGCGCTCTCCCAAATTGTCGGAACAGCTCCTGCCATCCCGGAGTGAGAGACACTCCTGGGTCGGCGGGGCATGGCCTACCGCGCCGGACGTCGCCCAGGTCTAAGCGCGATTTCGGCTTTGCGAGTTCGCCGTCCCTTTTACGGTATACTCGCGTTCCGCTACTCGAGCGCCTCCAGCTTTGCTGTCTTTCCGTCGACGACTTTGAACACGACATATCGCGGCTGCAACTGTCCGTTCGGCAGGAATTGCGCATCGCCGAATACCGTGCCCTTGATGGTCTTGCCGCGGATCGCTTCGGCCACCGTCTTACGATCCAGCGATTTGGTCGCCTCGACGGCGCGGGCCCAGACCTGTAGCGCGGCCGCGCCCAGTGCTGCGCTCTTGTCCGGCTCGACGCCATACGCCTTCTTAAAGGCGGCGACGAAAGACTTGCTTTCCGCGATTGCGTCGAACGGTGGGAGGTTCCAAAAGTAGATATCAGCAGAGATGATGCCGTTATTGGCGTCGCCCGCCACTTTGAATACCGTCGGCAGCATAATGCCAACCGCGCCGACAAAGGTCGATTTCAGATCAGCCTGACGATATTGTTCAACCATCGCCGGCAAGCCGGAGGAGTTTGATGAGTTGGTGACGATGATTGCGTCCGGATTGGCACTCTTGAGACTGGTGAGCTGAACTCGAAAATCAGTATCCTTGAACGCGAATTTCTCCGTCGTCACGATCTGACCGGAGAAGTTCAATTTCTTGAACTCGGCCTCAACCGCGGTCTGAAATCCGTTTCCATAGACGTCGTTCTGGGTCAGGAACGCGACCTTCTTTGCTTTCAGGGTTTCGGCGACATATTTTGCGATGACTCCCGCATCGAAACCATTCGAACTATTGATGCGAATTGCAAGAGGATTGGTTTCGCCGGCCAGAATCAGATCGGATTTCGACACCGCGGTGATATCGAGAACCCCCGCGCGCGCGAGGATCGGCTGCATTGCCAGCGTCACCGGCGAGTTCCAGCCTTCGATTACGACGTCGACTTTTTCGGCGATCATCTCATTGGCGCGACTGACGCCGACGGCCGGCGTGCTCTCGTCGTCCTTGGAGATCAGCGTGATCTTGCGCCCGAGCAAGCCACCCTTTTCGTTGATCTGCTCGATCGCAAGCTTGACGGCATTGGTCACGGATTGGCCGTCGGGCCCGGCGCCGCCACTGAGCGGGAAGATAGTTCCCACCTTGATGTCCTGCGCCATTGCCGGGCTGGTTAGTCCCAGCAACAAGGCGATCGCCACCTTGATTGTTTTTTTCATGATTGCTTCTCCCTCTCTGTTCTATTGTTCACGAAAGTTTCTGCGTAGGATGCTCATGCCCTCGTCTTGCCGAACCGGCGAAAAAATCCCACAAGCCCGGTCGGCCAAAAGATCAAAACCAGCGCCAGCACCGAACCAAGAATGATCTTGTTCCAATCGCCGCCGAGCGACAGGAGGTTTTGCTGGGCGATCAGGATCGCAGTGCCAATCAGCGGGCCGACAAGGACCCGCCGTCCGATCAGGACCACGGCGGTCAGCATCATGACGAGAAAATAGCTCTCGAACATATCCGGTCCAACATAGGCGCGCTGATAGGCGTAAAGCCATCCTGCAAGCCCCGTGATCGGAGCGGATATCAAGAACACAGCGAGCCTGACCTTGCGCGGGTCAATCCCGAGGCTTGCAGCAAGCGGCGGGTTCATTTGAACCATGAGCGCCGTTGTGCCAAGCCGCGAGCGGCGAAAGCGGGCGATAAAGGCCAGCGTCAGCAACAGCAGCACGAATGCAATCGGCCACAGCTCTTCCTGTGTACCACCCACATAGGTCGCAAACCCGAACGGCAGCTTCAGGGCGGAAATTCCCACGATGCCATCCGATCCACCGATGGCGTCCCAGTTGAAGGCGATTTCGTAAGCCACGACGGCGGCTGCATAGGTCACCAATGAGAACACGAATTCCCGCGTTCGCAGGGTTACCGCCCCCAGAAATCCGGCCGCGACGACGCAAAGGCCAACCGTCGCAAGCGCGGTGCTCCAGCCATTGAGGCCGTATTTTACCGAGAGATTGGCGGCGGTGTAACCTCCGACCGCCCAGAACAGCGTATGGCCGAGACTGACTTCGCCAAGATAGGACAGCACGACATCGACGCCATAACACATGACCGCGAAGATCGCGATTGTGGTGAGGGTCGAGTAGGCGACCGAGGTGCCGCCAAGAAGGCGCGGAAGGAAAAACCCAACAACTATCAGGACGGCAATGGCCGCTGACCGTGCCATTGGTAGTTGGTTCGTTGAACGGGATTCGATAACGGTCATTTGGTAGCCAATCCCGCGGGACGGATAACGAGTAGGGCCAACAGCACCGCAAATGCTGCCGCGGTCGTGTAGGCATGCGCCACGAACGCGCCGAAGAATGCAATGAAGAGGCCGAGACCGAGCCCTGCCGCCAACGCGCCGCCAATCGAGCCTATTCCGCCAAGCACGACGACCACGAAGGTCATGATGACTTCGTTGAAGCCCATGCTGGTAAGGATCGGTGAGCGAGGGGCGACCAACGCAGCACCAAGAGCAACCGCCGAGCACTCGAACACGAAGACGAGGAGATAGACCACCTTGGCGTTGATGCCGAACAACTCCGCCAACTTTGGATCTTCAGCGACGGCGCGAATAACCGATCCGAAGCGCGTCTTCTGCGTGAACAGCCACACCGCACCGTAGAGCGCGAGGGTTGCGGCCAGCACCAGGACATCCTGCCACGTGAACCATAGCGATCCGAGATCGACTTTGGCGCGTGCAAGTGTGCCCGGTATCGTCTGCGGATTGCCGCCAAAAATCAGTGCGCTGCCGCCTTGCAGCACATAACCGAGGCCGAGCGTCACGATCATCAGGCTGGTCAGGTTCTGGGTCATGACCAGACCCATCATTGCGCTCTGCATAAGTGCGCCCAGGATCGCAAGCGCGACGATCGCAGCAAGAATGGCCAGGGGATATGGCATTCCCAATCGGGTCATCGCATACCACGTCACGAAAGCGCCCAGCATGTATAGCTGGCCGTGCGCAAAGTTCACCAATCGAGCAACGCCGAGCAAAATGGTCCAGCCGAGTGCGATGCACGCATAGCCGGAACCCAGCACAAGGCCGTTGATGATCTGTTGGGCAACATTCATGCGCGATCTCCGGCAGCGATTGTGCCGAGATAAGCTTCGACAATACGATGGTCCGCAGCCATTACATTGGCTGGGCCTTCTCCGACGATGCGACCGCGCTCAAGCAGATAGAGGTGGTCGACCACCTTCAATGCCGCCTTCACATTCTGCTCGACCAACAGCACCGGGAGACCACGATCCACCAGCAGCCGAACCCGCGACAACAGATCGGATATCAGCCGGGGCGCCAGACCGGCAGATGGTTCGTCCAGCATAAGTACGCGCGGGCCGGCCAGCAGCGCGCGCCCCACAGCCAGCATTTGCCGTTCGCCACCCGAGAGCGCGGCGCCCTTATGGTGACGCCGTTCGGCGAGACGGGGAAAGAAGTCGAAAACCTCGGGGATGCGAAAGATATGACGGCCCTTTATGTCCGGGGGTGGACGTATCAAACCCAAATTCTCATCGACCGTCAGCTCAACAAAGATATTCTTGCCTTCCGGTACGAGCGTGAGACCACGACTGACCCGCTGATGCGACGCCAGGGTACTGATATTCTGGCCCTCGAGGTTGACGTTGCCCGACACGACCGCGCGACCGCGTGACCAGCCGGCGAGCGCGTTGACGAGCGTCGACTTGCCGGCGCCGTTGGCACCGACCAAACCGACCATCTTTCCCGCTTGCACGTTGATGCTGACGCCGGATAACGCAACATTGCCGGCGTATCGCACACTCAGATTATCGCATTGGAGTACGCCGGTCATTCGTCGCGCCCCAGATAGGCTTCGCGCACTTTCGGGTCGCGCTGGATTTCCGCAGGTGTCCCGGTCGCCAGCATGACGCCTTGATCGATCATCACAATACGATCCGCAATCGACATGATCAGGTCCATGTGATGCTCGATGACCACCAGCGCTAGATTACGTTTCCGCAGGTCAACAAGGACGTCAGCGAGCCTTTGCATATCGCTGCCGCCGAGGCCCGCGGCGGGCTCATCCAGCAACAACACCCTGGAGCCGGTGCCATAAGCCAGCGCCACCGACAATAGCCGTTGCACACCATAAGGAATGTCGCCGGGTAGCTTGTCGTGATACTGCGCGGCGATGCCGATGAATTCCAGGAGTTGCGACGCAACCAATTCGGCTTGACGCCGGGTTGCAATCTCGCCCCAGGGAAGCAACAGCGACGCCGTCAGACTTGCGGAATATTCCCGCACGATCGCGGCAACAGCATTCTGCAAAACCGTCAACTCGCCGAAGAAGGAGTTCTGTTGGAACGTCCGGCGCAGGCCCCGACTGGCGAGATCAAACGTCTTCGTCAACGAGACGTCGGTATTGTCCAAAAAGGTCTGACCTGAATGACCGACGGCATTGGTAACCGCCGCAAAGCAACTGCTCTTGCCTGCGCCATTCGGTCCGATAATCCCGAGGATCTCGCCCGATCGTACCGACCAGCTGACATCGCGAAGGGCAATCAGCGCGCCATAACGCACCGTCAGGTTCTCAACCCGAAGCACCTCGGCGCCCTCATTGCGCAGCGTTTCCCCTGAACTTGCCACCCCAGCCAATCCGCCCTGTTTTCTCGGTCGCTTGTGTGTCGCCGATTTCTTATTACAGCAACGAACATCGCATTTGTCAGGAGGTCAAGTGTGCCTTCGGGAATAGCTGAGCAGCCGCGCCGGGATGGATGACTACTTCTGGCGCGCAAAGCGGACGTCGACGGTGCGGTCCCAAACCCTATCATAGGCGAGACGGCAGCGACTCGGCGCTGCTGTTCAATTCTGTTCGGCTTTCCAGTCGCGCTTGATCTTTTTGGCCAGCGACCATTTGTGGACTTCGGTCGGACCATCATAGATGCGGAAGGCGCGGATCTCGCGGAAAGCCTGCTCGACGATCGTTTCAGTCGAGACGCCGGTGCCTCCCATCACCTGCACGCAGCGATCGGCGACCCGCATGAGCGCTTCCGACACCGCAACCTTGGCCATCGAACTCTCGGCGGTCCCGAGCGAGCCGGTGTCGAGCACGCCTGCGCACCAGTCGATCATCAGTTCCGACTGTTTGAGATCGATAAGGTTCTCCGCCAGCATGAAGCCGACGCCTTCGTGATCGACCAGCGGCTTTCCGAACGCGTGGCGGCGGCAGGCATAAGCAGTGGCGATTTCGTTGGCGCGGATCGCCAAGCCCAGCCAACGCATGCAGTGCGACAGGCGCGCCGGGCTGAGGCGGATTTGCGCATATTTGAAACCGTCGCCGGACGCGCCGAGCATCTGGTCGGCGGATACGCGAAGGTTCTCGATCTCGATCTCGGCATGTCCGCCGGGCATCGAACTATCGATCGTATCCAGCACGCGCAGCGTGCGGATCGCGGGATCCGGCAGATCGACCAGGAACATGCACGCGCCATCGTCCGACTTCGCCATGACGATGCCGACCCGGGCGCCCTCGGCTCCGGTGATGAACTTCTTTCGTCCATTGATGACCCAGTGATTGCCATCCAGCCTGCACGTGGTCTGCATCATCGACGGGTCGGATCCTGCACCGCCTGCGTCCGCCGGCTCGGTCATGAAGAACGCCGAACGCGCTTTGCCCGACACCAGGGGCTCCAGGAAGCGCGCCTTCTGCTCGGCGCTTCCGACCTTGCCGAGCAGATACATATTGCCCTCATCGGGCGCCATCGTGTTGCAGGCAAGCGGTCCCAATGGCGAGAGACCGGATTTGATCAGCGCTCTCGCCGTCTCGCGTTGCGTGAGATGTGATCCATCCGGCAGAATATGCGGCGTCAGGACGCCCGCCTTGCGTGCCTTGGCACGCAGTTCCTGCACCAGTTCGTCGCTGGGACCGTGCGGACCCGTCCGCGGATCCTTCTCGTAGGGGATCACGTCGGTGCGGATGAAAGCCTCGATCTTGGCGGCAATGGTGTCGGTTCGAGCAGTCATGGATGCGGATACTCCGGTCGATCTCCGTCTGGGCGGAGACTCGGTAGCTGGGCTTTCAGCCTGGTGCGCTCATGAGGTTGCGACGCTTCCGGCCGTACCGCAACCCGGGGATCGTCGCATAATCGAGATTGAAGGGCGGAGCAATGGCATCAGTGCAATGATTACGCCAGACGCCTTCGCCAGCTAGGGCTCATAAATACCTTTGTCGGTATGCTGCCTCGCCCGCGTGCGCGCGCCTAATTGTCGAAACCGACAAACACCGTAGCTTCGTCGAGAGACTTCCGTTCCGACACGACCGCATTTGCCGGGAAGCTTTCATCGGGCCAGCCCAGCGCGATACTTTTCATAATGACCTGATCGTCAGCTATTCCGGCGTGCTCACGCACCACCGGTGACTGCATGATGCCCTGGCTGTTAATCACGGCGCCCAGCCCGCGAGACCAGGCGGCGTTGACCAGGGCGTTCGCCACAGCGCCGCAATCGAACGCCGTATCGTCGCTGCCGTGCAGCACGCGGTCATAGGTCACGATCACGCATACAGGCGCGTCGAATTGACGGAAGCCACGTAGTACCCAGTCCTGGCGCTTATCCTTGTCATCCCGCTCGATCCCCATTGCGGAGAACAACTGCTTGGCGACGCCAACCTGCCTGTCGCGATGCTGACCTGCAAAGGCCTGACCCGTGCGGAACTCGCGCGACTGCGGTACGCCTGCCACCATCCGCTCGGTATTGCCTGCGCGGATCCGATCCAGCGGTTCGCCGGTGATGATGTAGAAATGCCAGGGCTGGGTGTTCATCGACGACGGAGCGCGCATCGCCAAACCGATGATTTCCTCGATCAGCGCCTTGGGTACCGGATCGGGTTTGTAACCGCGGATGCTTCGGCGACCGAGGATAACGTCATCAAACCGCATTTGTTTGGAATTCTCCCGGATTATTCTTGAACAGGTCTGGATATTCGCGGCTTCCCGGCCTTCGCGCAAGATAAAGGTGAGATTTGGAAGAAACGGACGAGATCCAAGCGATCAGTCCTTGCACATCCTGTAACGAACCGATCAACGACTGGATCCCGGCCGTTGATCGGCTCGACGAGGTTCACTCCACCGATATCGCGGTCACTTTGACCCAATCCTGTCCGTCGAACTTCTGCACGACAAGCTGCTTGAACGGGACGTAATTATCCGGGCTCGTGTTGTAAGTAGTACCGGGCAGCAAGGAAGGCGCGGGCACGTTGTTCAAATGCGTTGCATGGTACAGGAGATTCTCGCGGGTGAGATCGTCCCCGCAAGCCTCGATGATCTTGCCCATCATGTAGGCGAAAGAGTAGACCGCAAAACCGATTTCATTCTTGGAGTCTTCGTTCGGTAGATATTTCTTCATGAAGGCCTGATAGGCGATCACGTCAGGGTCGTCGGCCCATTTGGGGCTTGTAATTTGTTTGTACGGCGTCGCAGCGATGATTCCCGTGACGGCGTCAAGTCCTGCAGCTTCGAGAAATTGACGCCCGACCGACGGGCTGACGACGAGCTGCAGCGGCTTCCAACCAAGTTCGTAGGCCTTCCTGAATGATTGCGATGCGGCCTTGCCCAGGGAGACGTTGAAGAACGTGTTGGCTCCCGACGACTTGAGTTGTGCGATCTGCGAGTCCAGCGTCGGATCGGTGAGCTCATACGGGACTTCCTTTACAATCATCGTCGACGCCTTGTCGCCGAGTCCCTTCTTGAACCCGGAGACGTAATCACGACCGAAGTCGTCGTTCTGCATCAGGATCGCGACCTTTGCGTCGGGTTTGATCGAAAGCAGGTATTTCGCGAGTATCTCGCCTTCGGTGCCGTAGAGGTGGAAGGCGGGAGTCGACCAACGGAAGGTTTTGGGCTGGTTCCACTTGTTCGCGCCCGTGGACACCAGCAATTGCGGCACCCCTTTCGAGTTCAGGTACTTCTGGACCGACGATTGCGCTGCCGTACCGGAAGATCCGAACATCGCCAAAACGCCGTCGCCCTCGACGAGCTTGCGGGTTTGTTCGACCGTCTTCGGCGGGGAGAATGCGTCATCGAGCGAGATCAGGTTGATCTTGCGCCCGTTGATGCCACCTTTCTCTTCGTTCAGCATGCGGAAATAGGCAACTTCGGTGCGTCCTTGAATGCCATGGATCGACAGAGGGCCGCTGTAAGGCATCGTTTGACCCAGCTTGACCTCCGTGTCGGACGCGCCTTCATCATACTTCTTGTCCGCCGCTTGCGCAGATGCGGCGAGCAACAGCGCGGCCGCGGCCAACGTGATCGTCGATGCGATTCTTTTCATCTCATCCTCCCGATTATTGGTTGTTGGTTTCTTATCCGAGTGGCGTCCCGAATTTATCAGCAATCTCCTGACGGAGCCGCGTCTTGGCGATCTTGCCACTCGCGGTACGTGGCAGCTCGTCCGTGCGTAAATCGACGTGTACGGGCAACTTGAAGGCGGCCAGCCTTGGCCGCAGATGCTCGATGACGTCCTGCGCGTCGATCGCCGCACCGCTCTTGAGCTGAACCACCGCGCCGACCAGTTCGCCGAGCACGCGATCGGGAATTCCGACGACCGCGGCGTCTAGGATGTCGGGATGCGAGAGCAGGGCGTCTTCGATCTCGACGCAATAGATGTTTTCGCCGCCGCGGATCAGCATGTCTTTTGCCCGATCGAGCAGATACACAAAGCCTTCGTCGTCCATGCGAACGATGTCGCCGGTACGATACCAGCCTTTCCGAAAGGCTTTGGATGTCGCTTCCGGATTATTCCAGTAACCTTTGACGACGTTGCCGCCGTAGATTTCGAGCTCGCCGATGGCGCCGACCGGGAGCACGTTGCCGTCGGGGTCGATGACGCGCAAATCGCAGCCAGGTACAGCCGGTCCCACGGAATCCGGTCGCGTGAGATAGTCTTCGGCGCCGTTCGAGGTCGATACCGATGACGTTTCAGTCGCCCCATAACCCTGGCTCGCGAACTTGCCGGGAAAGAGTGCCGCGATCTTGCGCGCGAGTTCGGGAGACGCCGCGGCTCCGCCGTACGAAAGCCCTTCGAGACTCCTGAGATTGCGCTTCTCGAAATCTGGAGATTCGAGCAATTGCCAGGTCATCGACGGTACGCCGGACATCGTCGCGACGTGCTCGCGCTCCATCAACTCCAGCGCTTTTTCCGGATGCCATTTGTGCATGAGCACGATCTTCGTGCCGTTGGCGACGGCGGGGATCATGGCGGAATGACAACCCGTCACATGGAAGAACGGCACCGGTAGCAGGATCGCTTTCTGGACGTCCGAAGGAGCAGGCAAGGGGACGCCCCGCCGGATCGCGGCGCGTGCGCCAGCGAACGTGATATTCACGAGATTACACGCGATGTTCCGATGTGTGCCGAGCGCTCCTTTCGGGCGCCCCGTCGTACCGGATGTGTAGAGGATAGTGGCGTCATCGTCGGGCTCGATATTTCGATCCGGCGGGGCGCGATCGGGGAGCGCTTTGTAGTCTTCGGAACGGCCGATCAGGTCCTGCAGGGCCATCGCGGCGCCAAGCTTGTCTCGAGGCGCGCGCACCGCAATGAGCGCGGAAGTATATACATCTGATGGCAACGACCCGAGACGCTCCAACCGCTCGCCGTCGACGATGGCCACCCGGGCGCCGGAATCGCCAAGCCCGTACGCGAGATCGGCGCCGGTTCCCCAGGCATTGAGCGGGACCGCGACCGCGCCGATCACGGTCGAGGCCCAGAACGCGATTGGCCACTCCGGATAATTTCGCATGGCGATCGCTACGCGATCGCCCTTTTTCACGCCGTAATCTTCGGCCAGGCGCCAAGCGAGCGCGGACGCAGCCCGGTAGTGATCATGGAAGGACAGGTGTTCGTTGTCGTAGACGACGAACGTTCGGTCCTTCCATGCAAGGCTGCCGTCGAATATCGCGCGCAAATCCCGATGAGCCTTTTTGTAGACCCGAACGGAGCGTCCATCGACGTCGATCGTTTCCATTTCAAAGGGAGCGCCGGGCGTTGTGAGATCGCGATAAGCGTCTGCAAGCGAAACGACCGGCCAGTCGCGTCGCTCATGCGCCATGGCAGTCACCAAACCGGTTGGTGAAAAGTGCGCTCGCTTTTCTTTGGACACCGTTTTCTTTGCACCAGCTGTGGGCGCGAATTCTGATTGCACCACGCACTTGAACTTAATTACCGATTTGGAAATAGAAGCTTGCGTTGAGGCGCTGAGACAGTGTCGGGATTTTACCTGCGAGGGTCAATTTTAGTTTACCTTGCGAACGCCGCGGGCTGAAGTCGCAGCACCTGTCGATGCTTCTGGCGCAAAGAGGCCATTCCGAACATCGGCTGCGTTTAGTGGGGGACGGCTACGAGATCGAGATGATCTCAAGTTCTTGACCGGATGTACCGACGACATCGCCAACAGCTTTGCCCATCAGAGACCTTGCCACCGGGGACACGAAGGAAATTGAACCGGCCTTGGGGTCCGCTTCGTCCTCTCCCACGATATGATATTTCTGCACGCGCCCATCGTCGCGCCTGAAGGTCACCGTGCTCCCAAAGGCGACAGTGTCAGTCGACGTCGGATTGGGGATGACCTGAGCTGTCCGAACTCTCGCCGCAAAGTAGCGCGCATCACGCAAAGGGGTTGCTGCTTGCCACCGGCGTTCATTCACGTCTTCGATCTTCTGCGCCGTCTCGTATGCCTCGCGGGCCTGGTGGAGCTGAAATTCCAGAGCCTTTAATCCCGCTTTCGTAACAAGGTTCGGATGAGGTGAGACCGGGCGGTCGGGGAGCAAGGTCTCCGACGCAGTTTCGGCACTGTCTTCCTTGGTGAAGGCAACGCTCAAGCTCAGAACTCCTCTTAAGCGAGATATGCAAAAGGCGCTCGGCGACAAGAGCGCGGACCCGTCAAAGGAACTGCAGCGCAACGCTCAGCGACACTTGTGAATCATACACCGCGGAGCGAGACGGGCGCCATTATCAAGTTACCTCCTGTGTATCACTTCGACAGAAGCCCTGTGGCAGTCTTCTGCTGCAGACAGCCACGGCTTGATGCGCGGTATTTTCCGAGTGCGCGCTCGACCGTCACATCATGGAGCCGAACTGCTGCAGCTTTGCTCCGCCGGCAGTTCCTCGGCATTGGGGTCGCCCGGTGCCGTCGCCCAGGCCAGTTCGACGAGCGTCACGATCCGCCGGCCGGCACCGTCAAGCTGGCAAACGATGAGGCCCTGCTCCTCGATATAGGTCAGCAGACGCCGTGCACGACGCAGCGAATGCGAGCCATAGGCGCGGGCAATCGCTGCATCGCCCGGGCAGGGCCAACCTTCCTTCGCGGCGCGGGCGATCATCATGAAGACGCCCTGCATATCCTCCGGCAGAAGTGAGGCGCGGACCGAGACATCCTGCCACCCGTCATCCTCTGCCATATCGGAGCCGAGCCCGGCGCGGGCGCGCGTCAGCATGCGACGGAAGTCAGCCAGGTCCGGCACGTCCGAACCGAGGCCCTCTATTCGGCAACGGACCACGAACTCCTGATAGAGGGCGCCGATGGCACGGAATCCCGCTTCGGGTTCTGCCATGACGGCGCGCAGAACACGGTCCACGCGCTCACGCCGGTCCGCCAGTTCCTCAGCGCTGAGGGGCTGCTCCACCGCTTCGGGACGGATCTCCAGCGCCGCGGTTTTCGCCGCCATGAGCTGGCCGAGGAGGTCTGGCGGCGACCGGCGCTGGGGCCGATTATTCTCGGGCGGCGGCGCTGCCAGGATGATGGCGCGTGCGTCCGGTGTCGCTTCCGGAAGAGGCATCAGGCGCGGGGTCGCGTTGCGCGGCGTGGTATCCGTGGGGCCAATGCGCAGCCCCAGCGGACGGCGGGAGAGGGCCGGTCCCAGCGCCATGAATTGCCCGCGCTCCAGATCCCGGAAGGCCTCTGCCTGTCGCCGTTCCATGCCCAGAAGGTCGGCGGCGCGCGCCATGTCGATATCCAGAAAGGTTCGGCCCATGAGGAAATTGGACGCCTCGGCCGCGACGTTCTTGGCGAGCTTCGCCAGTCGCTGGGTGGCGATGATCCCCGCAAGCCCGCGTTTACGGCAACGGCAGATCAGGTTCGTCATGGCGCCGAGCGAGAGTTTGCGCGCCTAGTCCGAAACCTCGCCGGC
>Ga0105239_10007243_pt1 | contig 12740 bp, 7 predicted proteins | sample KBSC44metaG_FD_92761 | JGI IMG/M metagenome (GOLD analysis project Ga0105239, IMG submission 92761) | Corn rhizosphere microbial communities from Kellogg Biological Station, Michigan, USA - KBS C4-4 metaG | ecosystem: Host-associated > Plants > Roots > Rhizosphere > Soil | place: Michigan, USA...
AGAGCATGTTACATTGAGTATTCTAAAAAATACCGGCCCATCTATTTTTCCTCCTTCCAAAGTAACAGTTTGGGGTAGCATGGATAATAAAAACTGGTCGGTGCTTAACTCTGTTATCCCGCAACAACCAGGCAAAGAATCCGTTAATGCGGAGAATCTTGCTATCACTTGTAATTTTAAACCAACACAGGTAAAATATATTAAGCTGCTTGTTAACCCCGTGGCAAGTCTTCCTGCATGGCATCAGAGCAAAGGCTCAAAGGGCTGGGTATTTGTAGATGAAGTGTTCGTGAATTAAAAATCTAATCAACAAAAAATCGAATTGACTTAATTTAAGAAATCAGTTTCTTATACTCTCATGCTTTCCCGCAGGCTTGATAATACATATTTGATAAATATCTTTTAAGCTGCACAGTATAACATTTTTGATGTATAATTTTACCTAACTTACTTTCAATATACTATGCAGACTTTTATCAGTGATATATCTAAAAAGCCATTTTCATCAAGAGAAAAAGTTTCAGGTAAAAATATCAGGCACTGTATAATGGATGAAATAAAAAAAGATCATCCTGAGTTTAATGATAACAGTGTTGCATCTATCCATGAGTTAAATACGTACCGGAACAGCTATATTCAAAGTACGTTAACCAATGAGCTTGGCACACTTAACAAGCTGGAGGAACAGGTGTTAAGCGCCATGCAAAATGATGAACTTATCAGTGATAAACTGGTGGATGGAAAGCAAGAAGATTTGACACCCGGCCAACGACTTGCTGACAGGGTTGCAACCTTTGGCGGCAGTTGGAAATTTATCATCATCTTCATGGTCTTTCTTGTGATATGGATGCTGGTGAATGTGATAGTGTTTACAAATAAAGGTTTCGATCCTTATCCGTTTATTTTATTAAATCTTATTCTATCCTGCATTGCTGCATTGCAGGCACCTGTTATTATGATGAGCCAAAACAGGCAGGAAGAAAAAGATCGTGAAAGAGCAAAGAATGATTACATGATTAATCTGAAATCTGAAATGGAAATAAGATTGCTGCATGAAAAGCTTGACCATTTGATTGTACACCAGCAGGAGCGTTTGCTGGAAATACAGCAAATACAAATTGACATGATGAATGATATTATGCAGCGCCTGGAAAAACATACCCATTAAAGCGATATGAAAAAATACCTGGTTGGCTTTGCTTATTCACTACCTCTTCAATTGCTGTTTCTGCACTTTAGGCGATACCAGGTTTTATTGCTGTTTTGGTATATTTTATTTGCAACTGTTGGCGGTGCCTTTATGGAAACATATGGCGCTTATGCCTTATACCTTGCCCCTGAATATTTAAGTAAAGTAAGTGCCCTAAGCAGTGCCATTGTTGGTTTTAGCGTGGGCATTTATATTATGAGCTGGAATATTACAACATTTATACTTCATTCACGGCATATTAAATTTCTCGCCACTACATCACAACCTTTTTTGAAATTCTGCATTAATAACGGCATTATACCGTTTGCGTTTTTAGTCTATTATTTCTTTAGGGCCATTAGCTATATGGACACGCAGGAGCTATTTTCTTTAAAGGATATTATATTTCTTGTAAGCGGTTTCCTCTTTGGGTTTATACTTGCGCTGTTTGTAGCATTCAGTTATTTTTTTGGTGCCGATAAAACCATCTACCGTCGTTATGCATCAGTAATTGATACAGCCAATATGCGTTATGCACTCGCTATCAAAGACAATCCTTTACCGGCTAAGAAAGAAGAGATGCGTATCGATTGGTTTTTAAGTGCCAAGCTGCACCTGCGCAAGCCAAGAGATGTAAGGCACTACAGCCAGGAATTTCTTGATCTGATTTTTAAGCGCCATCACTTTGCTGCTGTGCTGGCTATTTTTTTATCATTCGCTGTTTTGCTTGTTATTGGTTTATTTGGAGATAATCCTTTTTTCCAGTTCCCTGCGGCAGCAAGCATTACTATTTTCTTTGCCATATTAATAGCTGTGGCGGGTGCTATATCTATGTTTCTTCATTCATGGAGTTTTCCTGTCCTGGTTATTTTATATGTAATATTAAACTGGCTTTATCAAAATGAAATTATTGATCTGCGTAACAAAGCCTATGGCCTTAATTATCTCAACAAAAAAGAAAGCCCGGTTTATAACAGGCGACAAATTTTGCAACTCGCCAGTGACCGTAATGTTAATACTGATAAGAAACAATACCTGCAAATATTAAATAACTGGAAAGCAAAACAATCAAAAGATACGCCTGTTGCTTTTATCATTAACGTAAGCGGAGGAGGCATAAGAAGCGCAGCTTTTACCATGAACGTTCTACAACACCTTGACAGTATAACCAACGGTTTAGTAATGCGAAAAACAGTTTTAATAACAGGTGCTTCCGGTGGTATGCTTGGTGCGGCTTATTTTAGAGAGTTGTATTATGAAAAGACAATGGGAAAAAATATTCATCTGCAGGATAGAAAATATACAGACGCAATATCGCAGGATTTGCTTAACCCGTTGTTCAGTTCTTTTATTTCGAGAGATTTGGTTGGCCCGGCAAAAAAATTTAAACGGAATGGGTACGACTATGTGAAGGATAGGGCATATGCTTTTGAACAAAGAATGAATGAAAATACAGGCGGCATTTTAAACAAGCGAATAGGGGATTATCAACAGCCAGAGGCAAGCGCCGCAGTTCCGCTAATGTTTTTTTGCTCCGTTATCAACCATGATGGAAGAAAAATGGTTATCGCTTCAAATCCGGCAAGGTTCCTTATGCGGCCTTCGCATGATACATCTAATATCATAGCACGTGATCCTGATGCTGTAGATTTTACCTCTTTTTTTGCCAGGCAAAATCCAGGTAACTTAAGCCTTTTGTCAGCCTTACGAATGAATGCTACTTTTCCTTATGTATTACCTAACGTATGGCTGCCTACAGAGCCTGTTATTGACGTAATGGATGCAGGGCTTAGAGATAATTACGGGCAGGAAACGTCATTGCGTTTTATTGAGATTTTCCAGGATTGGTTTAAGCAAAATACAGGTAAGGTGGTTTTAATTCAGATACGTGACAGGCGTCTTGGTGACTGGAGCCGGAATGAAGATGGTAATAGTATTCTTGGCTTTTTAACCAAACCTTTTCTTCTGCTTCAAAACAATTGGCAAAAGCTGCAGGATTACTACCAGGCCGATGAGCTTGAATACCTGTACAACAGTTTTGGTAAACAGTTTTATCGCATAAGCTTTCAATATGTGCCTGAAAAAAAAGCTGCTTCCGCGTCACTAAGCTTTCATTTAACCACCAGTGAAAAGATTGATATAGCTGCTGCGTTAAATAACAACACTAATAAGAAGGCATTTGCTACTTTAATGAATTTGATAAAATAGCTTTTTGGTAAAGGAATATTGTCTTTGGGGCTTTGAACAGTGCTTCTTTTTTCATCGGTAGTCCGGGCTATTGCGGGCTCCGCTGTTGCTCCGGTGCTTCGCTGTCGCTGCGCACTACCCCTTCATATCCCGCAGCCCTTCAGCGATAGAATGTCTGTTCAGCAATTAGCACAATCTGGCTTAGAAAATAGATAAGTAACAAGTCAATAAATGCCAATAAAATTTTTTCCTCACACATTTTTCCCGTTCGATTCTCAAAATTCTCCACAGCATTTTATTACAATCCTGATATGCTTAACTTCGCCGCATGCAGGATTATTTAAGTGGATTGAATGAGCCGCAGCGTGAAGCTGTTACACATATTGATGGCCCGCTAATGATTATAGCAGGCGCGGGAAGTGGTAAAACAAAAGTGCTTACTACACGCATTGCACACCTTATGGCAAAGGGCGTTGATTCTTTCAATATACTGGCGTTAACCTTTACCAATAAGGCTGCCGCAGAAATGAAGGAGCGTATTGAAAAAATTCTTGGCAACAATGATGCACGCAATTTATACATCGGAACGTTCCATAGCGTGTTTGCAAGAATATTAAGAGGCGAGGCTCAACGCATTGGTTATCCCAACAATTTTACTATCTATGATACTGATGATAGCCGTAGTGTTTTAAAAACTGTAATTAACGAATTGAATCTTGACGATAAACACTATAAGCCTAATGTGGTACACAACCGTATTTCACAGGCAAAAAATGCATTGGTGGGCCCCGGCGAATATGGGCAGGATTATTACATTCAGCAGGAAGATATGCGGGCAAACCGTCCGGCGATAGCACAAATTTACCAGGCCTATTCAGCAAGATGTTTTAAGAATGGTGCGATGGATTTTGACGACCTTTTACTAAAAATGTATGTATTGCTGAAAGACTTTCCTGAAGTGCTGCATAAGTATCAGCACAAGTTTAAGTACGTGATGATTGATGAGTACCAGGATACCAACACTGTGCAATACCAGATTACAAAACTATTGGCCGCAGTACATGAAAATATTTGTGTGGTGGGTGACGATGCACAAAGTATTTACAGTTTTCGCGGTGCTACTATCGAAAACATCTTACAGTTTCAGAAAGATTATGATGATGTAAAAGTCGTAAAGCTTGAACAGAATTACCGCAGTACGCAAAGCATTTTAAATGTTGCCAATGAAGTCATCAAAAACAACAAAGGGCAAATACCAAAAGCTTTATGGACAGAGAATGCAGACGGTGAGAAAATAAAGCTTATACGTACAATGACAGATAATGATGAAGGTCGTTATGTTGCAGATACTATACAGGAACAAAAACTTCGAAATCATTATTACAATCGTGACTTTGCTATCTTATATCGCACCAATGCACAAAGCCGTGCGTTTGAAGAAAGCCTTCGCCGGATGGGCATTGCTTATCGCATTTATGGCGGCGTAAGTTTTTATCAGCGTAAAGAAATTAAAGACGTACTCGCTTATCTGCGTGTGGTAGTAAATACGAGGGATGAAGAAGCCCTAAAGCGTATCATTAACTATCCTGTGCGTGGCATTGGTAAAACTTCTATTGAGAAGGCTGTGATATTTGCCAACGAACAAAACATAACATTGTGGGAAGTGCTGGCAAGTGCTGCTCAGTTTGGCTTTAAAGCAGGCACATTGGAATCCATTGATAATTTTGTAACGATGATTCGTTACTTCCAAAGTATGCTTACTGATAAGAATGCTTATGATGTAGCGGTACAGGTAGGCAAACATACCAATCTCGTAAAAGAACTTTTTAACGACAAAACCACTGAAGGCCTTGCCCGTTATGAAAACATCCAGGAACTTTTAAACTCAATAAAAGAGTGGACAGAAAGCCCGAGTAATGAAGATGGAGAAGTAGGTGATAAAAGCCTGGGCGCCTATCTTCAGCAGATTACATTATTAACGGATGCAGATGATGACAAAGAGAATGCAGATGTAGTTAAGCTGATGACCATACATGCGGCTAAAGGCCTTGAATTTCCTGTAGTATTTGTTGGTGGGGTAGAAGAAACAATTTTCCCAAGTGGTATGAGTATTAATACCAGGGAAGAACTGGAGGAAGAGCGTCGTTTGTTTTATGTTGCTGTAACAAGGGCAAAGGCGAGATTATGGCTTACGTATGCCAATGCACGTTATCGCTTTGGTAACCTTGTTCAAAACGAGCCAAGTCGCTTTTTGGAAGAGCTGCCAGAACAATATATAGACAGAAGTTACGCGGGCGGTGGCTTGCATAATAAAGGTTCATTTGATAATAATATGGGTTCTGCATTTCAACGCATGCATCGTGGCTTTGGCAATGACTATAATGATGTGCGTGAGGCTGAAAAAAAGTACGGTGCACCACCTGTTAAAAAAGCAGAACCTAAAAAGCCTGAGTATTTACCTGTTAATCCTCCGCCTAAAGTTGTAGAGCATAAACCTTCTGCTGATTTTGTGCCAAGTGATACATCCAACCTCCAGGTGGGTAATAAAGTGGAGCATCAGAAATTTGGTTTTGGTGAAGTGGTTAAGATGGAAGGCAGTGGCCATAACCCTGTAGCTACGGTTAAGTTTGAGATGAATGGGGAGAAAAAAATCATGCTTAATTACGCCAAGTTGAGAATTGTTGAATAGGATGGAATATTATAGGATAAATGATATGATATAAAAAGAGGGCATCTTTAAATGCCCTCTTTTTATATCATATCCCTGCAACCTCTTAATGTTTATCATGGCCTCTTCCATGTCCTTTGCCATTGCCTTTCCAGTTGTCCTTTGCTGGTTTATACCTGTTATCATGACTGTCTCTTATAATCACTTGTTTGTTATTCCAGCCTTTATATTTTTTATATTTCACCCTGTACACATCTGCATGTAAGTAAGGTCTCGGTTCATTAATCACAACTTTATAACTTCTGTAAATATCATAGTTGCGGTAACGCATTGGTAATGCAGAAGCAAATATCCAACGACCATTATCTAAATAAACGTATTGCCTTTGGGGAACGTTGTAATAAACATCTATGTCTGGTAAATAATAGTAATCAACATGATCATAGCCAACAGGCCCCCATACAGGTTGTGCGCCTATATTAATGTTTACATTCACCTGTGCATTTAAACTATTGGTAAAAACAATTCCTGAAATTACCGCTGCGAGTACAATTATCTTTTTCATATTAACTCCTTTTAATTATCAGACCCGAAAAGTAATTAGAGGATTAATGACAGTTGTTATAATAATTTAAAAGCAGACAAAATCTGCTACCAATAATATAAATGTGCAGATAAAAAAAGGTTTTTTTGTAAGACTGGTTTTAATAGAAAAAGTGGAAACGGAATGAGAATTTATTTGTTTGCGTTTTCTTTGTTTTTAACCTTTTTTGAGAAAGTAAGATTGAATTTTACTTTCCCATCATCGCCACTGCTGGCTCTAACGCGAACGCTTGGACCAACCTTGCTGTTAACACCAATGTTTTTCGGTATATAGTTTTTGTCTCTTGCGCTTAAATTGCTAAGTGGCAATTGCAGTAATAAATCTGTATTGCCTTTAAAACCATATACACCTTCAATAAACATGCTTAAAGCTGTTGACTGAATTTCCATTCTGCTGATGTATAATTTATCTCCATCAACTTCCAACTTGTCTTTCAATTCTGCAAACTTCACATTGCTTACATCTTTATTTGCTAAAACAAAGTTTTGAAGTTTCATAAGGGGCTCATAATTTATCAGTGCGCCATTCTTCAAGGAGAAATTAACTATGCCTTTCGTTGTTGATGGAATAATATTGCCACCACTATTAATGCCGAGTTTCACGTTTGCATCAGCATTTAATATGCCTCTTATGTGCTTGCTGGAAATACCATTCTGTCCAAAATCATCAAAGGCATAAAACGCTTTTTGTACATTCATATTTTTCATTTGCATAACAAGACTGGCTTCGTGATATTTTGGATTGATTTGCCTTATGTTTCCTTTGGCGTTTAATGAACCATCAGCAAGGTTAACAGAAAAGCCAGTTATCTGCCAGTTGTGTTGCCTGAACAAAATGCCTGCATTTACGTTGCTTGCTAACAGCCGGTTATATTTAAGTGTATTGGCCTTAAGGTTTATCTGCAACGCTCCTTTCTCTAGCATATCATCAATTCCTGATGCTGTTTTAGAAAATTTTACTTTGTCTTGTTTGCGTACTACTTTTTTCTCTGACGTTGGCGAAAAAAGTGTTTTAAAATCGCCAAGATTTACAGAAGGAGAAAACACATTGCATATCATTGTTGCATTTGCTGTATCAGCATTCAGTAATCTTTTTCTTATATTTTTACCATCTACGTTTACTTCAAAATGATTGTCTTTATAATCACACTGAATTTTTTTTAGGCTAATGCTGTCTTCCATGAAATAAATATCGCCACTGCAATTAGTAAACGTAAAATCTCTTGGAATATATTGTACTTCGCCATCCTGTATGTGTAATGAACCATGCAGGTTTTCTACAATCTCTTTTCCATTTGTAAGAGGCCCATCGTATTGCAATTCTAATGCGGCAGCGCCTTTTACAAATCTTATAGTGCTTAGTGCAAATTTTCTGTCGAGGGCATCAAAAGTGCAGTTAGAGGTAAGGTTAAATTTCAGGATTGAATTTTCAAGATTATTTACCATAATGTTTTTTCCGCTTAATTGTATTCCATCCCAATCACCGGAAAATGTGGTAAAAATAATTCTTGAGTTAGGGTCTGTTCTTGGTGAATCTTTTATTACTTCATTCAAAAAGTTTCCTTCAAAACCACAGTTAGAAAAAGTTGCTGCTGGTGTTTGTAATACATTGTCTTTTGTGTTCCATAAAACATTAACATAAGGTATCCCGCCAGCTAGAAGAGAACCTTCAATAATGCCAGTAACATTTATTGGCTTTTGCAAATCGAACAATACTAGTTTTTTTCGAATGGCGTTTGTAACAAGCGCAGAGGCATCTGAATATTTTACATCTTTTGTATCAACCTGTATTTTGAATTGCTGCTTTTCAGAAAAATCAAAGTACCCGGTTAGCTCATAGTCATGTTTGTTAATAGCAAGCTTTGTTTTATTAAAAGAAATTGTTTTGGAAGATGTATTCAAATCGAGTTGCCATTCTCCTTCGAGTTGCTGGTTTTCCAGATAAGAGCCTTTGGAAAGATTAAAGCCCAGACCGGTTTTCATCAGGCAATCTTCCTTCAGGTTTATATGAATAACAGAATCCTTTTTATCAAGCTTTGCTTCAACCTCTGTTGCCGTAAACTCTATACGCTTTTCTTTCTGCTTATTTTCTATTAACACCAGGGTGTTTTCTATATTAATTTGCCTGATAAAAATGCTTTGATTTTTTTTCTTACCGGTTGTTTCAGGCGCCGGTTTCTTTTTTAATTTTAATAAGTAGTTATTGCTATAGCCGGCGCTGTCAGTAAAAAGGTGAAATACTGCATCTTTCACTTCGAGATTACTAATGCTTTTATTGCTCTTTACTAATTGAATCAGGCTCACAGTGGTTGATATACTTCCTGCTGATAAAACCGGTAAATGATATAAAGTGTCTATAAGTGAAACATCTTCCAATCTTATTTCAATAGATGGAAAATGGCGCCATGCGTTAAGTTCTATATTTTTTATATGTGCTTCTCCCTGCAGATTTTCTTTAAGCGCATTATTAATGGTAGCAAGTATCCGGGCTTTTTCTTTATTGGCAAGTATTGAAATAACAATTAGTGCAAGCACATAAAATGCAATAATGCCTGCTATCGTAATCCATATTATCTTAAACACTTTTCGGTTAGTCAACTTGTGTTTCTTTATTTAACGGATATTCCATATTTTTTGTTACTGGTTTCAATAGACAGGCAATTGTAAAACTGCAGGAAACGATCGGGTGTTACATCTTTTAAAATTTTGTATCAATGATATAAGGCAACATCATACGCCATGTGGGCCAGTCATGATGTATGTCTTTGCCCCATACATCTAGGTCGTGCCAGATGCCTTTGTCCCATAATACCTGTGAAAAACGGCGGTTTGCATCAGGATCTTCATGATTGCCACTGCCGGTATAGATATGTATATGATGGCTGGCCCTTATTTTATCGAGATACCAGGGCTCATCAAGATTAGGAATGTAGTGTATTGGACTATTGTAATAGACCTGCTCATCCCAAAAGCCTTTGGTATATTCTGTCAAATCATATACACCGCTCATGCTGATAACTCCATTGATAATATCGGGCCGTTTTAAAAATAAGTTCATAGCGTGTAAAGCGCCAAAGGACGCACCACTTGTATAAATAAATGTTCCGTCGCTTGTATGGTTACGTATGAACGGAATTACCTCATTAAACACATACTGGTTAAACTGGTTATGTCTTATAGCTTTATGCTCACCAAGCATGTTGTTGTTAAGCCAGCTTTCTTTATTAATACTGTTAATGCTAAACACTTTTAATTTACCGGCATTAATAAACGGACTTAAACTGTCTATTAATTGAAAGCGCTCATACTCTAGATAATCAGCGGCGGCGGTTGGTATAAGTAAAAGTGCAAAGCCATAATGACCATATGTTGCTATCGGCATTTCTGTATTTAAAGAAGGGCTGTGCCAGGATGTTATTGATCTTTCCATAAATGATTTTTCAAGGAGTAAGTTTATATTTTTTAAAAAGTTATTAATGAGACAAGCAGGTTTTTTTTATTTCATTCCATAGATCCCGGTAACATTGGGCCGCATAACTGCTATTTGCAAATTCAAAAAGCGGTTGTTGATGAGTGCCCATTTTTTCTACATCACTCAGGTAAGGAATATAGTTTTTGAAAAAGAGTTTGTCTTTATAAAATTGTTGCATTGTTTCATGGTGAAGGTTTTTTCTGTGATCAACCATGCTAAAAAAACATTTGAGCTTTGAACTGTCGAGTTCATTGTCTTTAAAATATTGCTCAACAGTTTCAAATGAACGTATTGATAAGGTCGTAGGTATGTTTGGCAATAAAATCCAGTCGGCGGCATTAAAAACATTTTCATGCAATAATGAAATTCCCGGTGGGCAATCTAACATCACTAAATCAAATTGCTTGAGTGTACCTAAAAGACCTTTTAGTTTCTTTTTGCTTTGCTTCATTTCATCAAGTAAAATATCCGCATTGCGGGCAGATAAATCAGATGGAATAACCCAAAGGTTTTCAAATGACGAGTCTAATATTGCTTCTTTTATATCAGCTTCGCCCGAAAGTAGCTTGCGTGTTTCATTCTTAAGAGTAGGCTGTACGTTTAGATAGAAAGAAGAAGAACCCTGGGGATCTAAATCCCAAACCAGCGTTTTTAAACCATCTGCGGCGGCAAGGTAAGCGAGATTGATCGTTGCAGCCGTTTTTCCTACACCTCCTTTGAGATTATATAAGGCAAAAGAAGTCATAGCAATTTTTTGATTGAATATACAAATTACAGATGACGCATATAACTTTTCGGTTGATAATCCTTTAATTATGTGACAGGAAATTTTTTTATTGAAGGGGTAAAAACAAAAATCCCGCTTTACCAGCGGGATTTTCTTACTAGTTTATGTTGAAGCAATAGGAAACCGTAAGAACGCATTATTTAAATCGAATATTGTGCCAGCCATTATAGTTCATTCTAAATAATTGATTTTCAATAATGGTTTTATGTTTTTGTTGTGATTTAATTCTTTTTTGGGAAAATGATTCCCGATTTTGCAAAATAATGGTGGAACCATTTAGAGATTTACTTCAAATATTTTGCAAACCATTTTAAATGCCGCTCAAACCTGTCTTTAATATAACTTGGTACAGATAACCCATGATTTTGATTGGGATAAATAACAAGCTCGGTTGGTACGCCTAAACTTCTCAGCGCCTGGTACATTTGTTCCGCGCCGACTGTAGGTACATTAAAATCGTTTTGCGAGGCCATAAACAAGGTTGGCGTTTTTATTTTGTCTGCATGAAAAAATGGATAAGAAAGTTTAATCCATTTGTCGGCATTTTTCCACGGAACGCCGAGTTCTGTTTCATATTGTGTAACATACTGGTCAACACCATACATGCTTAGTTGAAGTGCGCTTCCTGCGCCACTTACAGCTGCTTTAAAGCGTTGATCAGTTGCTATGGTATAATCTGTTGAAATTCCTCCATAACTCCAACCTGCAATTCCCATGCGATTTTCATCGGCTATGCCTTGTGCAATTAAATAATCTGCAGCTCCGATTATATCAACTTCTTCCTTATTGCCCCAGTCTCCATAAATGGCCTTTGTAAATTCAATCCCACGGCCACTGCTGCCGCGATAGTTTACTGCCGCTACTGCATAACCGGCTGCCGCATACATCTGCCGGGTAAGGTCGAACTCGAATTCATCCTGGCTTACAGGCCCCCCGTGAATAAACAATATCAATGGTAATTTTTGATTCTTTCCAGCGTTGGCAGGCTTATATAATAATCCGGATACTATGGTGCCATCTTTGCTTTTAGATTTGAATCCTTCTACGGTAGCGAGTTGAAGCGGTGCAAGAAAAGAATCCTGTACATAAGTTAATCTTCTTGGCTTTCCGTTTTCAACCGCATATAATTCTGTAGGAAGTAATGGTTCACTCATGGTTGTGGCCCAATTTCCGGATGAGGTATTTGGCTCAAACTCAGCATAGCTTTTATCTCCTTCTGTAATCTTTGATAATCCGCCGGTGGCTATATCAAAGGAAACGATATTGCATTGACGGTCATCTTCCATTAATACGGCAATTGATTTTCCATCTTTACCCCATCTTGCATTACGAACGGGCCTATCAATAGATTTGCCCAATAATTTTGACTCTCCTCCATCTTTGGAAATAACTGCCAGGTAAGATTGTCCATACATAGTAAAAGATTCTTTGCTGCTGCTTTGCAGGTAGGCAATAAATTTTCCGTCAGGACTCCATACAGGATTATCGTCAGAGCCGGACCAGGTAGTAAGTTTTTTAGATGTTGCCCTTGCTTTGGCATCTATGACATAGATATCTGAATTCTCATTTTTATCAGGGTCTTCAGTACGATTGCTTGAAAAAGCAACTTGTGTTCCGTCCGGTGAGAATGATGGATTTGTTTCGTCATAAATGCCACTGGTTAATGTATCAAGCTTTTTAGTGCTCATGTCAAAAAGGTATAAATGCGTGGCTCTTTTTTCAAGATACCCCTGGTAATCCTGCTTAAAATGATACCTGTCCATTACATAAGGCACGCGGATTTTTGTTTTACCTGTATCAGAATAATCCGGGTCTTTAATAACTAGTAAGATCT
>Ga0105239_10007244_pt1 | contig 12740 bp, 11 predicted proteins | sample KBSC44metaG_FD_92761 | JGI IMG/M metagenome (GOLD analysis project Ga0105239, IMG submission 92761) | Corn rhizosphere microbial communities from Kellogg Biological Station, Michigan, USA - KBS C4-4 metaG | ecosystem: Host-associated > Plants > Roots > Rhizosphere > Soil | place: Michigan, USA...
GCGCTGCCCTCCCGCAGAAACTGGAAGTTCCACGGTCCCGCGTCGGTCTTCACCACATTGATGGTCGCGTCGTCCAGATTCAAACTGGAAAACTCAAGCCGCCGCTGGAACAAACTCAGGACTCGCACGCTCGCGCCCAACGACTCCACATACGCCATCGGCTCGATGCCCGCGCGGGGATCCTCGGCGATGGTTACCCGATCGAGCGTGATGCCTGGCCGCGGCAGGGGTCCCGGAAACAGTGTTAGGCGAAGTCCGCCGAGGATTTCGACTTTCCGGCCTAGCCCGCGCTCCAGGGCGCGTTCGATGCTGGGACGCAGGAAATCCGCCGGCACGTATGGAACCACAACAGCCAGCGCCACCAGCGCGACCACGGTCCACAGAATGCGCTTGAACCACTTCATCGAACTTCTTCTTTCAGACGGCGATACGCTTCCGGATCGTCAACATCGGCGAAAATTCCCGCGTCTTCTACGTCGACGTAGCGTGTGCGCTCAATGTGAGCATGCACTACGTCGCGCGCTTCGGCTGTGGCCGGCAGCGCAAGAAGCTCCGCCGCGATTGCCCGCGTCGCGAAAACCGGATGACCACGTTTGCCATTCTGGCGAGGAATCACGAAGAGCGTCGAGGCCTCCCGCACTTCGAATGCGTCCGCTAGTTTGGCGACTGTTTGCTCACCCACGGCCGGGCTATCCACAGGGATAAATGCAAATCCGGAGGCTTCGGCCGGGAATGCGTCCAGGGCCGTCTGCAGCGAAGTGAGCTGGCCTCTGCCGGGGTCGGGATTCACCACGATTTGCGCAGCCGCTGGAATCTTTGGCCGGATTGCATCGGCGTTGAATCCCAGCACCACGATCACCGGACTACACTTCGTCTGTAGCACGCGAACCAGCCGGCCCACGAACGTTTCGCCGCGATAATCCAGCAGAGCTTTTGGTGTGCCCATGCGACTGGACGCGCCCGCCGCCAGGATGATTCCAGCGATCACTTATTTCAGCAGCGCCTTCAAGCGATCATTCGCAAAGATCGATTTCGAGAGCTGGCGCCAGTCCGTATCCGGCGCGCGCCGCACGGCGATCATCTCCGCAACTACTGAAATGGCGATTTCCTCGGGGAGCTCCGCGCCGATTTCCAAACCCATAGGCGCGAAAACCTTTTCGAATGCCTCGCGCGGGAAGCCTTCCTTTTCCAGCTCATGAACTACGGAGATAGTCTTGCGTTTGCTTCCGATCATCGCAATGTACTTGGCCGGTGTATTCACGGCCCAGCGCAGCACGCGCATATCATCGCGATGCCCGCGCGTGACGATGATGATATAGCTCGACGAATTCACCGGCAGTTGCTCGAACACCTCTTCATACTCTTGGGCGTAAGTGGCTTCAGCCTCCGGGAACCGCTCCTTATTAGCGAAGGCTTCGCGGTTATCGATGATGGACGTGGAGAAACCGGCCAGCGTCGCGATTTTCGAAATCCCTTTGGAAACATGGCCGCCGCCGAAGATAAACGCGCGCGGCTGCGGAATGATGGGTTCAACGAAAATGTTCAATTGCCCTCCGCAAATCAAGCCTTCGTCATAGGCCGCATCCTGGCCCAGGCTGAAGGACAAGTGACGTGGTTTTTCGGTCTCGATCACTTCGCGGGCCGCGTTCCATACCTCTGCTTCGACGCAGCCGCCGCCCACCGTGCCCATGAACGAGCCGTCTTCCCGCACAAGGATTTTGGCGCTCTCAAAGCTTGGAATGGAGCCGTTTACCTGCACGATGGTCGCAATGGCGCACTTCTGCCCCAGCTTCCGCAGGCGCACGATTTCGTCGTACAGGTCCATTTGGATTGATTATATCGTGAGAGGCTGTGGCGCACACTCTTAGCGTGCCGTATCGACACTCGTGTCGATACCTCGGCCTAATCCGGCATCGTCCGGAGCGGCGACGCGGCGCGAACGAGTGCGTGCACTACCTTCGCCCATCCGGGAATCTCCTTGGTATAGAATTACTTCAGTCGCGTTCCAGTGAATGAAATGACAAACGAACTCGTTACGATCCGCCACTTCGGCAATATGTCCGAGGCGCTCATGGCTAAGGGCTGCCTGGAATCCGCCGGGATCGAATGCTTTCTCGCCGACGCGAATATCACCCGGCTCGAATGGCCGTTAAGCCGGGGGATGCGTCTCCAGGTCAATCCGGACGACGCTGAGTCCGCGCTCGCGTTCCTGGAATCCATTCCGGGCGATTCGAACGTCTAGGCTGTTGCGCGTCCTAGGCGAATGTCTAGGACCGCTTGCCGTTCGCGACAAATAGGAGTAGTATTCTCCCGCTCCTGAAATGAATTCGATTTCCGGAGTAAAGGAAGGATTTAGCTCTCCATGAAAACAGTAACAATGGTTGTTCTGGGTTTAACCAGTTTCTTCGTAGGAACCGCGCAGGCGGATGAAGTCACTGATTGGAATGTAATCATGTTCCAGGCTGCGCATAACGCGGTCACCAATCCGCTCGTGACGACTCGAGTGGCGGCCATCGTCCAGGCCTCGGTCTTTGACGCCGTAAACGGGATCGAGCGACGCTACACTCCTATTCACGTAGCCGCCGACGCACCGCGTGGAGCCTCGCAACGTGCAGCCGCCATCGAAGCCGCGTATGCCAGCCTGGTTTTGCTTTATCCCACCCAGAAGACTACATTGTTCGATCCTCAACGGGCGCTGTCACTGGCCGGCATCGCCAGCGGGTCCGCGGCAGAGAATAGCGAGTCGATTCAGCGCGGGATCGCATGGGGCGATCAGGTAGCCGCAGCGATTTGGGCTTGGCGGAGCACCGATGGTTTTACACCGACGCCTCCCAACTATTTTGGAGTGGTTGCGATCGGAGTATGGCGATCGACTCCGCCGGCGTTTGCCCCATTCAACGGGCTGCAGTTTGCGACCATGACTCCGTGGGTGATCAGCTCTCCCGGCCAATTCCGTCCTGGCGGACCACCGGCATTAAATAGCACGCAATATGCGACGGAGTTTAATGAGACCAAGGATTGGGGAAGGGCCGTGAGTGCCGTCCGCTCGCCCGACGAGACACTGTATAGCCAGTTTTGGAATGCCAGCACCGCCCCGTACTACTGGCACCAAATCGCGGTTGAGCTCTCCGCAGCGAACCACCTTACGTTTTCAGAAAACGCCCGGCTTTTGGCATTGGTGAGCGTCTCTATGGCGGACGGAGCGATCGGCTGTTGGGAGGCAAAAGTGCACTATCAGTTCTGGCGGCCCATCACGGCTATCCAGAACCCCAACGACAATCTGATCAACCCCGCTACAGCAACGGACGCAACCTGGACTCCGTTGCTGGTCACCCCCGCGCACTCTGAGTATCCGTCAGGCCATTCCTGCGTCAGTGGCGCTGCCGGCCGCGTGCTGTCGAACTATTTTGGCGAGAACGTTTCGTTCAATGTGACTTCAGATGTGATGGCGAACGTGACGCGCTACTTCTCAAGCATCACTGCGGCAACGGACGAGATCAAGAATGCCCGTGTGTTTGCCGGGATCCACTTCCGGACGGCCACCAACCATGGGCAAACTCTGGGCGTAAACGTCGCCGACTGGGCCCAGACACATGCGTTGCTCCCGCTGAACGGGAAAAAACTAGGTCAAATCCGAGACTAGTCTTTTTTTAGCAAATGGAGGTCTGCGGCAACCTCCGTGGACCTCCTGTCAGGCAATCTCTAAGTCTTCATCTGCCCCCGCTATCATGGAAGCTTGCCTGCAACATTCGATGTAATCATCGTCGGCGGCGGTCATAACGGACTGGTCACCGCCGCATATCTCGCGAAAGCCGGACGCAAGGTCCTGGTGCTCGAATCTCGCGATATGGTCGGCGGCTGCGCCGTCACCGAGGAAATCTGGCCCGGCTACCGAGTTTCTACCGCTTCCTACCTCGCCAGTCTGATGCAGGAAAAGGTCGTGCGCGATCTGGAGTTGGAGCGCTTCGGATACCGCGTGGACGCCAAGGATCCGGCTTTCTTTTCGCCTTTTCCCGATGGCACCCATCTGTTCATGTGGCAGGATCGCGCCAAGACTCTGGCTGAGATCGCCAAGTTTTCCAAGCGCGACGCAGAAGCCTATCCGAAATACGAAGCGCATCTCGAGCGTCTGGCGATGGTCGCCGAATCCCTGCTATTGACGACGCCCCCGAACTTCCCTCCCGCCGGCGTCGGCGACTTCATCGATTATTTGAAACTCCTCGGGAGTTTGCGGGGGCTTTCCAAGACTGAAATCGTCGGCCTGGTGAAAATCTTCACCCAAAGCGCATCCGAACTTCTGGATGAATGGTTCGAATCCGAGCAGCTCAAGGTAACGTTGGCTACCGACGGAGTGATCGGAGCCAACGGCGGACCCCGGTCGCCCGGTACGGCGTACATCTTGCTCCATCACTGCATGGGCGGCGTCAACGGCCATCGCGGATTGTGGGGATTCGTGCGCGGCGGCATGGGCACGGTCTCGAACGCCATCGCCGATTCCGCCCGCAGCCGTGGAGTCGTTATTCGCACCAGCGCGCCTGTCGAGAAGATCCTGGTTGACCACAATTCGGGGGGCCGCGCGCTCGGAGTCGTTCTAGAAGATGGTGACGAGCTTCGCGCTTCCATCGTCGCCAGCAATCTCGACCCGCGTAGGACCTTTCTGCAATTGATGGACCCGCGCGATCTGCCCCCAGATTTCCTGGACGGGATCCGCAAATTCCGTTCCGAGGGCACCTCGCTCAAGATGAATCTCGCGCTGAGCGGCGTGCCGATATTCAAGGCTCTCGGAGGAAATCCCGGCCCCCAGCACAAGGCCACGATGCACATCTGCCCCTCGGTCGAATATATCGAGCGCGCCTGGGATGACGCCAAGTACGGCAAGCCGTCACGATCCCCTCTGATCGAGATGACCATGCCGACCATGTACGATCCGTCGCTGGCGCCGCCAGGTCACCACATCATGGGAATCTTCCTGCAATACGCGCCTTATACGCTGCGCGACACGACCTGGGAGCAGGAACGCGAGCCCTACACGGAGCGTATTCTCGACGTAATCGAGGAATATTGCCCCAATATCCGTTCTATTGTGGTCGAGCGCCAGACGCTTTCTCCCTGGGATTTGGAACAGCGGTTCGGGATCACCGGCGGCAACATCTTCCACGGCGAAATGAGCCTGGACCAGATGTTCGTCCTGCGGCCCCTGGCGGGCTGGGCGCGCTATCGTACTCCTGTCAAGGGCTTGTACTTATGCGGATCGGGAGCCCATCCCGGCGGAGGCGTCATGGGCGCCCCCGGCCACAACGCGGCTCGAGAAATCCTAAAGGACACTTAATTCTCCGCCGAACTATAGAATGAACTATAGTTAACTATGGGGATGAAACCGCAGCTAGTGGGTCCTGCTTCCCTTCCTGAGGTTCACGGCACCGTCAAGACGGTTTGGCCGACGGCTTTCCGTCGCATGTTCGCCTTCGCTGGACCGGCCTATCTGGTCAGCGTGGGTTACATGGACCCTGGCAACTGGGCCACCGATCTGGAAGGCGGCGCCCGCTTCGGTTACCAGCTCCTGTGGGTCCTGGTGATGTCCAACGCCATGGCCATCCTGCTCCAGACGCTTTCCGCTCGCCTCGGGATCGTCGCCGGACGCGACCTGGCCCAGGCCTGCCGCGAAGCGTATCCACGTGCGGTCTCAAACTCGCTGTGGATTCTGTGCGAAATCGCCATCGCCGCTTGCGATCTGGCCGAGGTCCTGGGCGCGGCCATTGGACTGAACCTGTTGTTCCACATCCCTCTGACCACCGGCGTTCTGCTCACCGCTCTGGATACGTTCCTGGTTTTGTGGCTGACGCGCTACGGCATCCGATTAGTGGAGGCCATCATTCTCTCCCTGGTTCTGATCGTGACCGGATGCTTCGTGGTGGAACTGTGGTTCGCCAAGCCAATCTTCACGGCAGTCGCTTCCGGACTGATCCCGCGGTTGAACGATGCCAGTCTCTATGTAGCCATCGGCATGCTGGGCGCCACCGTGATGCCGCACAACCTCTACCTGCATTCGGCCCTGGTGCAAACGCGGCGTATCGGCAAAACGTCCGCGGAAAAGAAGGTCGCCTGCCGCTACAACTTTATCGATTCGTTCATCGCATTGAACGGAGCTTTGGTCGTCAACGCAGCCATCCTGATCCTAGCCGCGGCAGTCTTTTTCAAGAGCGGCACGGTAGTCACCGAGATTCAACAGGCGCACCAACTGCTGGCTCCGCTGCTGGGAACCGTGTTCGCAAGCGCGCTCTTTGCCGTCGCGTTGCTGGCCAGCGGCCAGTCGTCCACGCTCACAGGAACCTACGCCGGCCAGATTGTCATGGAAGGATTCCTGAATCTGCGCGTGCGTCCGTGGCTGCGTCGCCTAATTACCCGCTCCGTCGCGATTGTTCCCGCGGTGGTTACCGTTTACAACAGTGGCGACGAGGGAACCTACCGATTACTTATCTTGAGCCAGGTGATCCTGAGCATGCAGCTTCCCTTCGCCATCATTCCGCTCATTCGATTTACCAGCGACCGCAGCCGCATGGGCGAATTCGCCAATCGCACTTGGGTGAATGTTCTGGCCTGGACCTCGGCCGTGCTCATTATCGCGCTGAATTTCCGATTGGCCTCCAGCGCGATTATTCCCTGGGTTGAGCAAGCGCCGTGGCGAGCTTGGTTCGTCATTCCCGCCGTGGTCGGCGTAGTATTCTTGCTGGGCTGGGTAACGTTCGCTCGTCCGCACCCTCCGCCCGTTCCACAGCTTCACCCCGGAGCGGCCGTTGCGATTGACCTGCCCGAGCTTCGGTATCGCAGCATCCTGGTTCCTTTAGATCATTCGAATCGCGATCGAGCCGCCATCGCCCATGCGGCCGCTGCGGCGCGTTTGTACGGAGCGTCGATTCACCTGCTCCACGTCGAAGAAGGAGCCACCAGCCAATTGTTCGGACCGCTGGCGTCCACTTCGGAAGTCTCCTCCGGCCAGGCGTATTTCGAAGACATCGTGAGTTCCCTCAAGGCAAGTGGCCTGGACGCCGACCTTCAAATCGTCCACGGCCGCAGCCCCCGCGCCGAAATCATACGGGCCGCCCGCGCACTGCAGCCCGATCTCGTAGTCATGGGCGCTCACGGTCACACGGGACTGAAGGACCTGATCTTCGGCACCACGATTGATGGGGTTCGTCACGCAGTGTCGGCAGCGGTGCTGGTGGTCGCGGATCCTCCCGTTTAGCGATCCACCTTCTTGATCCAGGACTCCAGGTAGGCCGGACAGTTGATGAGTTCGATCTCATCGGTGTTCTGCTCGTTGAGGAACGCCAGGCTTGGGCGATCCACCAGAGTGAGTTCACTCAGATCGAGCATCACGCGGGCCCTGCGGCGCCGGACGCGCTCAATCGCCCGCCGAACCTCCCCGATGGCGTTGGCACTCATGCGGCCGGTAAGCGTCAGCCTAATCGCTCCGGTGTGCTCCATTTTGGGTTGAATCAACATCTTCGCTTCTTCGACTATGCGGCTTTCGAAGCGTCTTTTTCGACTCCAAAAAGTCCAGTCAATCGGCCGCCAATCGGCATATGCTAGTAAAGTGACCGAAGCCGCTTTCCGTAAGATCGCCTTGAGCTTGCCGGATACCGCGGAAGGCGTTCACTTCACCGTCGCCGATTTCAGGGTGGGCGGAAAGATCTTCGCCACTCTGGCATACAAGAAAGAGGGGTGTGGCGTATTGTTGCTCACTCCGGAACAGCAAGCAGGGATGATCGAGGACGCGCCGGAACTGTTCCTGCCCGTTCCGAACAAGTGGGGCGAGCGCGGAGCGACCCTGGTACGGCTGGCAAAGGTGACTCCCGATATCCTGGAGGGCGCCCTGAAGACAGCCTGGACCAATCGGCAACGTAAATCCCCGCCATCTAAGCCAAAAAAACGACGGCCGTAACTTTTTGCCCCAGCCGGCGGATTACCCTAGCGAGAAACATGAGCCCGGTCAAAGATGATCGCCTGCTGGTGGAAGCCGCGCAACGCGATCCCTCTTGCTTTGCCGATCTTTACGAACAGAACTTCTATCGGGTATACGCCTACGTCGCACGCCGTGTGGGCGATCGTAATCAAGCCGAGGACCTGACCGCCGAAGTCTTCCGTGAGGCCCTGGCGGGGATTCAGAAGTTCGAATGGCGCGGAGTTCCGTTTATCGCCTGGCTGTTGCGGATTGCTTCGCGGGCCGTGGCGGATCACTGGCAGCGCAGCGGCCGCGAGGCTGGCAATCCGGCGCAAGATACGGCGCGGCCCGGTCCCGAAGAGATCGAACGCAGCGCCATGCTGTTCCAATTGGTGGACCGGCTTCCGGAGACGCAATTTCGAGTGATTCACATGCGTTTTGTGGAGCAAAAGAGTATCCGGGAGATCGCCGGCGAGCTAGGCCGCAGCGAGGGAGCAGTGAAGCAACTGCAGCTCAGAGCCATCGAGAATCTTCGGGCTCAAATGGAGGGCGCTCATGCCTGAACGCGCACTCGACGAATTGCTCGATCAAGCCATCGACGCCATATTGGCGGGCGCGGAGCTTCCGGCGGATCCGGAGCTCGCCGCGTTAGCGCCCATCGCCAGTGCCCTGCGCCACTTGCCCGACGAAAACTTCCAGAAACGCTTGAAAGCTGATTTAGAAAGGAGAGCATCCATGCCAACTCTAATTGGTACGCACATTCGTGAGGGGTTCCACACCATTACGCCGTATGTAGCCGTTCCCAACGCACCGGAACTGATCGAATTCATGAAGCGAACGTTCGATGCCCAAGAAACGCTCCGATCGCCCAATCTTCCCGGCGGAGGATTCCACGCCGAGGTCCGCATCGGCGATTCCATGTTAATGATCGGCGGCGGTGAAGCTGCCCGAGGCCACGAGCGGCTCGGCGCGTTTCACATCTACGTTCCCGATTGCGACGCTACCTATAAGCGAGCGATCGAGGCGGGGGCTAAGTCCCTCGGCGCTCCCTCGGACCACCACTACGGCGAACGCGCCGGGTATGTGAAGGACTCCGCTGGAAACGACTGGTACATCGCGACACATCTTGGAGCTACTCCGGCGCTGGAGAGCCTGTGGATGGTCACACCTTTTGTTCATCCGGTCAGCGCGAAGAAGTACATGGATTTTCTGACCAAGGCCTTCGGGGCGACCCAACTGGCTCTCTATGAAGATGCCGGCCGTGTACCGTACGCCGCGGCGCGCATCGGGGATGCGGTGATCGAGATGGGTGAACCGCACGATGCCGCCTCGTCTCCGCAGGCGGGGTTCTATCTCTATGTCGAAGACTGCGACTCGGTGTACCAGCGCGCAATTGAGGCCGGCGCTACGTCGTTGTGGCCGCCCGCAGACCAGTCTTATGGCGATCGCACCTCGGGAATCGTCGATCCGTTCGGCTACCAGTGGTTCCCGGCCACACACATCAAGCAGGGGTAAGGCCGAACGACCGCGGACTTTAGCCGGCCCGCAGACTTCAGAAACCCAGATGCAGGATGCCGCGCTCCAATGCGATCGTGACAGCATGCGTACGATCCGATGCGTCAAGCTTCGCCAGGATGTTCTGAATATGCATCTTGATGGTTCCGCTGGCCGTGCCTAGCTGGTGCGCGATTTCCTTGTTCGCCATACCCTTGGCCACGAAGCCCAGAACCTCAACTTCCCGTGGCGTGAGAGCCATTTGAGGGAAGTACTCGCTCAGCCGTTCTGCTACTTCCGCGGGCATCAGACGCTTGCCTGACTGCACCGTGCGGATAGCGCGCAGCACGTCTGTGTGCACCATCTCTTTCAGGATGTAACCGCGCACGCCGGCTTCGATGGCGCGATAGATGTCCTGATCGCCGTCATAGCTGGTCAACGCGATAATCTTGGCCTCGGGCGCTTCGCTGCGGATCGCGCGGGTCGCATCGATCCCGCTCATCTCCGGCATCCGCAGATCCATGAGCACGACATCCGGCTGGAGTTTGCGGAATTGATCTACGGCTTCCCGGCCGTTGCCGGCTTCGCCCACCAGCGATACATCTGCTTCGTTCGCCAGAATGGATGCAATGCCCTTTCGAACCAGTGGATGATCGTCGGCGCATAAAACGCGGATAGGAATTTCTTCAGTCATAATAATGCCTCAGCCTTCTCCACCTTCGCAGCGCGAGCTGCTGTTGCCGGCAGTAGTACGGACACGGTGGTGCCGTTGCCTGACTCGCTCGACAGCGCCAGCTCGGCGCCGATCTGGGTGGCTCTCTCTTTCATTCCGATAATGCCGTAATGCCCGGGACGTAGTGCCGGGCCATCACCAAGCCCGGACCCGTCGTCATGTACAGTAAGCCGCAGTGCCTCTGGCGTTGATTCCAGCGCGACCTCAATCGTACGCGCGCCGGAATGCTTCACCGAATTCGATATGGCCTCACTCGCGATACGAAGCAGGTTGTACTCCACTTCGGCTGGCAGCTTGGGCAGGCCTTTATCCAACTTAAGCTTCAGGCGGACGTCCTTGGTGTCGGTGATCTCACGGGCCGCCGCCCCAATGGCCGCGGTTAAACCGGATTCCGAATCATGCCCCGCGCGCAGGCCTGCGACGGACTGGCGAGTCTCACGCAAGCATGTGGCCGCATCGCGAATGATCTCATTCAGCGTCTCGCGCTCTTGCGATGACCGCAGGCGTCCGGCCAGCGCCTGCATCGCCATGGTGATTCCCGAAAAGCCTTGGATGAGCGTATCGTGCAGCTCCCGGGCAATGCGGCTGCGCTCGGCGAGAATCAGGTCGTAGCGCTCCCGCAGGCGGCGGATGCGCAATTGATATCCCAGCCAGCCGAGTCCAGCCAATGCGACAGCTACCAGCGGCGAGAACCATGCATGTTGGTAGAAACGCGGCGCGAGCGAGAATGCCACCGCCGCACCTTGCTCGTTGCAGAGATTGTCCGCGTTGCAGGCGGTCACGCGGAAACGGAAGTTTCCGGGCGGCAAATTGGTGTAAAACGCTTCCCGGCGGTTGTCCGCTTCGATCCAATCCCGATCGTAACCTTCCAGCTTGTAGCGGAAACGCAAGCGCGTCGGCAAGTAATACGCCAGCCCTGCGTAGTTGAACTCCATGTTCTTTTGTCCGGGAGGCAGTTCGCCGATTTTGCCCGGCTGTTCGCTGCGCCCATTCACGACGGGATTCGCGATCACCACCATCGGCGCCGACGCTTCCCTCTGCCAGTGGCTCGGGTCGAGCATCAGCAGCCCCCGGATGGTGGCGAACCACAGGCGGCCGTCGTGGGTCCTGGAAAGCACCGGAGTCACTCCGGATTGTCCTTCGATCACGCGCTGGGCATCCATGGGACTGTAGGGAGCGCTGGTTACCTTCTTGATCTCTCCGGCCGCAAACTTGCGCAACTCACTGCGCGCCACCGAGAAGATTCCGCGGCTGCAAGCCATCCACAGCCGATCCTGATCGTCCTGGGCCATCCCGTAGATTTCGCCGTCGTAGAGTCCATCGCGAGTTACGAAACTGCTCACCGTGGTGCCGTCTAGCAGCCGCAGTCCGCCCCCGTTCAAGCCCATCCACAGCAGACCGTCGGTATCGCGAAAGAGCGTGTTTACCGGGCGAATGGAAGCTCCATTCGATTTGATTTCGTGGAATCCCGAGGGCCCGCCCGCGTAGACGCCGCGTTCGGTGGCCATCACCATGCGTCCATCGCGGTCTTCGGCCAGCGCTACAACCGCATCTCGCGGGGCGCCTGCGGGCAGCTCGAAACGCCCGTCCCGAAGAAGGGCTAATCCGCTGGGTGTTCCCACCCACAGTGCGCCAGAGCGGTCCTGCTGCAGGCTGCGGATGATATTGCTGGGAAGACCGCGACGAACCGTATAGGTTCCCACCACGCGCCCGTCGCGAAGCTGGTTCAGTCCGTTCTGCGTACCCACCCACAGCGAGCCATCGCGATCCTGCGCGAGACTGTACACGGTATCGGACGCCAGACCGTCCCGCGCAGTCAACGTCCGAAAGTCCTGGCCATCGAAGCGCGCCAGACCCTTGTCTAGTGTGCCGGCCCAAACCACGTTCTGACGATCCTCCAGAACCGGTCCAGCCTCGTTGCTGGGTAGACCTTCGCTGACCGTATAAGGCACCCCTCGGCCATCCACAAACTGGTTCAAGCCGCGCTTGGTGCCCACCCACAGAGTGCTTTCTCGATCTTCAAACACGGAAAGCGCCGTGCTCTGCGACAACCCGTCCTGGGGACGAAAGCTTTCCACCTTGCCATCCCGCAGGCGGCTGAAGCCGTTGCGAGTTCCAATCCAGAGCGTCGAAGAGGACCCCGCCGCGAGAGAGAATATAAAATTTTCTCCCAGGCCGGCCTTGACGTCGTACAGTTGTTGCTCGCCGCCATGGATGCGGACCAGCCCGTCGCTGGTGCCCGCCCAGACAGTATCTCCGGAGCACAGTAACGCCCGCACCGATGCTGACGCAGGAATTCCTTTCAGCAATGTGATCCGCCCGTCGTGTTGAACCGCCGGCCGGTCGCCTCCGATCCATAGGCCTCCACTTGGATCCACGCAGGCTGCCCTTACGTTTTGGGAAGCCATCGCGAAGTCATCATCCCCGGGGCCTCGAATCCGCGGGTCATTACCCGAGGTATCCAGATGAGCCAAGCCGCTTTCGGTGCAGACCCAAATCACGCCATCACGTCCCGGTGCCAGACACTGGATCGCGTTCGAGGGCAGCCCCTGTGCGGTGGTGTACTGGTCC
>Ga0105239_10007245_pt1 | contig 12738 bp, 10 predicted proteins | sample KBSC44metaG_FD_92761 | JGI IMG/M metagenome (GOLD analysis project Ga0105239, IMG submission 92761) | Corn rhizosphere microbial communities from Kellogg Biological Station, Michigan, USA - KBS C4-4 metaG | ecosystem: Host-associated > Plants > Roots > Rhizosphere > Soil | place: Michigan, USA...
AGAACCGCTTGAAGGCCTGCACGAAGACCCTGCCCAATTCCGCACGGTTGCCCATGTCGAGACCGACGAGATCCTGGCGGAGCGCGATTTCGTCGCCGAAGGTAGCTGACAGCAGGTCCGTATCGGCATTACAGCCGACGTAACGCAGCATGGACTGATGATAGGCATTGCGTCGAACCTGGTCGGGAAGGCCGGCAAGCTCGGCGATCCGCATTGCAAGCACGCAGGATTTCAGCGCGAAGTCACGCGAATGGCCGGTGGCAAGGTCCGAAGCATAGGCAAGGACCATCATGAAGTCCGCCCGGCGTATCGAGGCGTCTGTCATCGTGCACATCCCCAGTGCGTCATATGCTACCCCCACGAGCCAGCAATACCTAGGGGGAAAGTCCTGAGCCGGCCGTCATTTGCGGCGGAGACCGCTTCGCCGGGCCATACCCGCGATCGACTCAAGCGACCGATCCGCTACCCGTGAGCAGATCGGCGGGTGGGCCGTGATTTTGAGGATAAGTACCCATCTCTCCGGCCTTGCCGGGCAACGGCGCCCCGTCGCGTCCGAATACCGAAACCGCCCAGCTGTCTCCTTACCTTGCGTTTAGCTCCGCAATGTAAGTTCTCGGAACCCGGAGGCCACGTGCGAATGTTGGACAACTATGAGGTGGACGAATTCGGCGTGATCCACCAGATCGACTTCACGCCGATCAAATACGACAAAAAATACATTTCCTATTACGAGGACCTGAGCGACCGGACCATCAAGCTCGGATATCAGCGGCTTGGCTGGGTGCTTGGCATCACCGGCGAGATCCCTCGGTCCGTGCTGGAGATCGGATATGGCACGGGCACATTCATCGAAGCCGCCAAGATAACCGGGGTCGCCGACTGCGCCGGCTGCGACATCGCCAGGTTCCCGCTGCCCAAGGGTGTCCGCTTCGTCGATTGGGATGAGGCGCTCGCCGGTACATGGGATCTCGTCGCCATGTTCGATGTGCTCGAGCACATCCCCGATCTGAGTTTCCTCTCCCGCCTTCAGGCCCGCCACCTGGCCATCGCTGTCCCCTACTGCCGCTGGCGCGAGCTCGGCGCCGGCGGTGACACGTGGTTCCGCACATGGCGCATGCGCCTGCCCAACGAACACCTGCACCATTTCGACCGTGACTCGCTGGTGGCACTCCTCGCGCACAACGGCTTCCAATGCGTGACGATGAACTGCTTCGAGGACGGGATCAGGCTTCGGCCCGGGGAAGCGGGCCCGAATATCCTGTCAGGCTTCTTTCGGAAGCTGTAAGCCGGCGGATGTCCGGTCAGTGCCCGCTGAACGCGTCAACGCCGCGCTATCGCTCGGCGCCAGCCGACTGCAACTGTTCACCAGCATCATCCTGCCGTCCACATTGCCGGAAATCCTGACTGGCCTGACGATTGCCATCGGCGTCGGATTGTTCAACGTCGCCGAGTTGCTTTTCCCGAAACTCGGGCTGAGCGGCGAAGCCGCCCCGACGGAACGCAGTTGGGACGTCGAGTTCGGACGCGGCGTACGCCCTAAAGTGGCAGCATCCGCCTCGTAAAGTCCTTCATGCCGCAAACGAGGCAAATCATGCGCGCCGCCGGGCTGGCGCGCATTTGCCGGAATAGCCTTGACCCACCGCATTGCCTTCCGCTCTCGCCCGCACAATAGTCGGGCCAATGTTTGAAGCGATTGCGAGTCACTGGTCCACGCTTATCCTGATCCTTTCGCTGGCGATGGCGGCGGTGGGCATCGTCCATGCCATCATGACGAAGGAGGACGTGCGCGCCGCCACAGGCTGGGTGGGCGTGATGCTTTTGTCGCCTTTCCTCGGCGCGATTATCTACGCCATTGCCGGCATCAACCGCATCCGCCGCGCGACGATCACCGCCATGCGCCCCGTCTCAAGCGCGGCGGCAGCGGCAAGGCACGACCGCGACGTCGCGCTCGAAGCGTTGATCAATGCCGAATACGGCCAGCGTTTCACCGGGCTGAAGACGCTCGGCGACAGGGTGGCGCGGCGTCCGCTCACCTCGGGAAACGCCATCACCGTCCTCAAGACTGGCGACGAGGCCTATACGGCAATGTGCCGTGCGATCGACACGGCGCAAAGAAGCGTGCTTCTGGAGACCTATATTTTCGACAATGACGCGGTCGGGGCGCTGTTCGTCCAATCGCTCGGCAACGCCGTCAAGCGCGGCGTCACCGTGCGGGTGCTGATCGACGCCGTCGGCGTGCGCTACTCGGTGCCCAGCGTGCTCAAACAACTGAGGGAAGCCGACGTCACCGTCGATCTCTTCAACGGCAACATCGTCATGGGGCTGAGACTTCCCTATGCGAACCTCAGGACCCACAGGAAGATCTTGGTCGTCGACGGCACGTTTGCGTTCACGGGAGGCATGAATATCCGCAAGGGATTCTCGGCCGAATTCGCCGGTTCCGAAAGCTCGCGGGACACCCATTTCGAGGTCACCGGGCCGGTGGTGGCCGACCTGTTCTCGGTTGCCGCCGAGGACTGGCGCTTCGCCGGCAACGAGGCCTTGAAAGACGAGCCCTGGCAGGTCGAGCGGGCAGCGCCACCGCCTGGGCAGCCGATGCTGGTGCGCGCGGTGGCGACCGGTCCCGACGCCTCGAACGAAACCAACCTCAAGCTGCTGATGGGCGCATTCTCGGTCGCCCGCAAATCCATCCGCATCATGTCGCCCTATTTCCTGCCGGACCGGGAATTCATCAGCGCGCTGACCACGGCCGGTCGCCGCGGCGTCGAAATCGACATCGTCGTGCCGGCGGTGAACAACCTTTTCCTCGTCGACCATGCGATGACGGCGCAGTTCGACCAAGTGTTGAAGCACTATTGCCGCGTCTGGCGCCATGAAGGCGCGTTCGACCATTCGAAGCTGATGGCGATCGACGGCGTGTGGGCCTATGTCGGCTCTTCCAACCTGGACGCCCGCTCGCTGAGGCTGAATTTCGAGATCGATATGGAAGTCCTGGATGAAAACTTCGCCGCCGAGATCGACGCCCGCATCGGAGCCGCCATCTCCACCGCCCAACCGGTGACGCTGCAGACGCTGAAGGCAAGGCCATTCATAATCCGCGTCTTCGACCGTTTGCTGTGGCTGGGATCGCCCTATCTTTAGAGCAGGAAATCGAGCATCGGGACCATGGAGATAGACGATATAAAAGGACGCAGCCTCCCGGAGACCGTGCTGCTTACGATTCGCGGCAGAAGCGCGCGCAAGGCGAAAGCGACGCCGCGCAAGCGCGTCAACGGGGCCGAAATCGTCGTGGCCTCCTACAACGTCCACAAATGCATCGGCACCGACCGCCGATTCGATCCTGAACGGACGGCGCGCGTCATCCGGGAAATCGGCCCCGACGTGATCGCGCTGCAGGAAGCAGACAACCGCTTCGGCGACAAGGCCGGGCTGCTGGACCTTGCCCGCCTCGAACACGATACCGGGCTGGTTCCGGTGCCGGTCATCGGCAACGGCAAGGGGCATGGCTGGCGCGGCAACGTACTTCTGTTCAAGCGTGGCACGGTGCGCGATGTCCACCAGATCAAGCTGCCGGGACTGGAGCCCCGCGGCGCGCTGGTCGCCGAGATCGATCTCGACGAGAAACGGAGCCTGCGCGTCATTGCCGCCCATCTCGGCCTGTTGCGCCGCTCGCGCTCCGAGCAGGCACGCGTCGTGCTCGACATCATGAGTAGCGCCGACGAAAGGCCGACGCTCTTGCTCGGCGACCTCAACGAATGGCGGCTCGGCAATCGCTCGGCGCTGAACACGCTGCACGCGACCTTCGGCCCGACGCCGCCGGCTGTGCCCACCTTCCCGTCCGGCCTGCCGGTGCTGGCGCTCGACCGCATCATGGGCAACCGGCACGATTTGGTTTCAGCGGTGGAGGCACATGACACGCCGCTGTCGCGCGTCGCCTCCGACCACCTGCCGCTGACGGCCTTCGTGCATCTGTAGGGTTGCCGCCGACGATGGCCAGCCCACGGAGGCCGGACAAAGCCTGGAATCCCGAAGTCAGGAACCGGGAAGGCCGGCTCTCGACAGCATTTCGAGGAACCTGGAGTGATGATCGTCCCTCACATAGCGCGGCATGAAGCCGGGGGAGACATTGCCCAGGTTGAGATGCGGAAGCTGTGACAGGCAGTGGTGGATGGCCCGTGACGCCTCTTCATTGTTTCCTGTCGCCGAAGCAGCGGCCGCCCAGTAAAGGGCGCCGCGCACGAATCCCGGCTTTGTGCGGACCACCTTGCGGGCGACTTCGAGCGCCCGCCGGTCGTCGCCGCCGGCGAACAGCGCCATAACCAGGCCGTGGTGGCGCCAGAAGTCGATGACGTCATGCGTTCCAAGCCGGATAGCCTCGTTGGCCTCGCGCACCGCCTCGCTGACCTGTCCGCGCAAGGCGAAGAGCATCGAAATATCGCCGTGGCCACTGGGATAGCTCGGATTGAGACTGATCGCGTGCTGGCATTGCACGATCGCCTCGTCGATCCGGCCATCGCATTCGTAGGCGAATGACAGGATGCAACGGGCAATTTCGTCATCGGGAACGGCCCTTACCGAGTCCTCGGCAAGCTCGATCGCATGGTCGATATACTCCTGCTTGTAAGGCAAAGTACCGAATGCAACGCCCATGGTCGTCGCGATGGAAAGCGTCCGTTTCGCGCGAGCGTTATCGGGCGCAATCGACAGCGCCTTCTCGGCGAGATCCCTCGAGATCACGAGTGAGTCCCGCGTCATTTCAAAATACTTCATCAGCGCTTCGTTCACCAACCTGCGCACCTCGGGAGGACCAGGCGGGCTCTTGTCGCGAACTTTCCAATTGGTCAACTGGAGCTCGAGGCTCACTGCCAGCACGACCGACTGCGCGATCCTGTCCTGGAATTCGAGCGCATTCTCCGATTGGCCGTCGAACTTCTGAGCCCAGACATTGTGGCCACCCGCGGCATCGACAAGCTGAATATTCACCCTCAGTCCGTCTCCTGACCTCTGGATGCTGCCGTTCAGCGTATAGCGCGCTCGCAAGCTATCCGGCGCCCTCGGTTCCTCACCGTTCTTCTCGACGGACGGAAACCCCGAAAGCACGACATAGTCGGCCACTTCGGAAAGTGCCGTGGTGATATCGTGAACGAGACCCTTGGCAAAGAAGTCGTCGCCGCGCTGCCCTGTCAGATTGGCGAAGTCGGCAACGGCGATGGATGGGCGCCCCTGGCGCTGACCGGCGGCAGTTCCATTTGCCGTCTGCTGATTTGACGCAAATTCGGTGGCGGAAAGCAGCGATTGCCAGAGCGCTCGCGTCTCGGCGCCGACGTCGACATCGAACTCCTTCCTCAAGATGCTTCTGCAAGCCTCGAAGGTTCGCAAGGCCTGGTCCCGCTGACCGCCTGCAACGAGCAGTTCCATTTTCAACCGGTAGGCTTCCTCCCGCGTCGGATCCATGGCCAGGATACGATCGGCCACGGCCAGCCCGCTTTCGGCGTCCACGAGACGGGCAAGCTTCTCCAGCGATCCGAGCGCGCGGCTCAGCAGCCTTTCGCGTTCCACTGCCGCCCAATCGTCGAAAGCATTGCTCCCGAGGTAAAAGCCGTCGAGAAACGGCCCCGCGTAAAGTGCCAGGGTGGTCTCGAGCTCCGAAGCGGATCTGGCCGACAGGCCGGTTTCGAAGTCGTCCACGTCAACGCGCACCGCATCCGGCCTGATGCCAATCAGATCCTTGTGGGAATGGATGATATCCATGCCCGCTCGCGACAAATCCCGGCGCAGGACGCTGAGCGTCTGCCGCAGACTGTTGCGCGAGTGTTCGCTGTCGCTGTCGCTCCAGAGCAGGTCAGCCAGCCGCTCGCGTGGCGCCGCCATGCCCGGACAAAGGGCGAGATAGGCGAGGATCGCGGCACCGCGCTTTCCGGTCAACCAGACCTCACTGCCAGCTTCCCCTTCGATTCGAAAACCACCGAAGAGTGAAATCCTGGCAGCCGTGACGTCTTTCCCACCATGCATTGCCAACAGCTCCCCAGCCTGACGAAACCCTAACTCGAAACTAACGCTTCGCAAACGCCAGGCTGCCCAATCCAAGCGCTATCGTGACGCACTTCATTTAGCACTGCCTGCATTAGGGGTAACTGATTCCGAGACAAGTTTCTGGTGCAAGGGGGGGAAACACGATGGTCGAATGTATTCATGGGACATTGGACCCTGATGTCAGGCAAGTCAGGCGTGTCCATTCATTTCTAAGACTGTCCACGCTCGCGGCTTCAGTGCTTTGGGGACCTGCCGCAGATGCAACCAACATCGATGCAGCTTCGATGAATGTCGACGTTGCCGTGGTCTTCGCAGTGGACTTCTCGTCCTCCATTGCCCCCAAAATCGCCGATCTGCAGCGCGAAGGGCATGCGGCGGCACTGACCTCGCCCGAGATCATCAGCGCCATCTCCCGAAACTACTTTGGCTGCATCGGCGTGGCCTATTTCGAATGGTCGAGCCCCGGTCGCTCGCGCACCGTGCTGCCATGGACGCGCATCTGCGGACTGGAGGACGCCAAGGCGGCCGCGTCGGTGATCAGGAAGAACGGCGATACCGGGCATATCCGCCGAGGTCGCGGCGGAACTTCCGTTTCGACGGCAATCGACGTCGGAAGCCTTTTGCTCGACGAGTTTCCCGGCAATGCCGTGAAGAAGGTGATCGACATCTCTTCAAATGGCGAGAACAACGATGGGCTGCCCGTCCAGCCGAGCCGGGAAAACGCCATCGCCAAGGGTTACACCATCAACGCGATCGCCATTCCGACCGACGATGAGGACCCCGGCCAACCGCTGGCTTCCTATTTTGCCCGATCCGTCATCGGCGGCTCACAAGCCTTCGTGATGTCACCGAAGGAACCGCACGACTACGCCACGGCCCTTCGCCGCAAGCTGGTGACGGAAGTGAGCATGAATGTAGAAACGCCTGGTCAGGCGTCGGCACGATCCGCGCCTGGTGCCGATATCCAGTAGGCTTGCGCCCATTCCCGACAGGACATGCCGGCGGCGGTTTGCGCTCCCGCCGGACGCGACGCCCAGAGCATGATGCCGAAAAGTGTGAAGCGGTCTTCGGGCGACATCATGCTCGATCTCTTTGAATGAGAGACGGATTCAGATTTCAGGTCGCATGGGCCTGAAATCATCCGGCTCCGGTGACCTACCCTTCCCTCAGCCAGACCAGCATCTCGCCCGGATCACGATTGTCCCAGGCGAAATAGGGAACCGCCTTGAGCTTCGTCTCCTCCGTCGCAGGCGGTTCGGGACGATAGAGATCGGCGCCCCGGTTCTCCGCCTTGGCCCGGCTGCCGATGGCCGAAAGGGTCACGACGCCGCCGAGCAGGTTCGGCTCTTTATGCGCCTCCAACTTTGCCGTGCGCGGCAAGGCGATGCGATGCAGCCCGCCGCCATTGTCGGTTTCCTCGACGCAGTAGATCAGCGGGCCGCGCGCCAGCGCCACACGGCCGATATCCTGGCGCACCTGCGGGTTGGCGAAGAGGCGCGCCATCGACATTTCAAGGTCGAGCTCGACGCGATCGCCCCGGCGCCATTCGCGCCGGATCGCGACATAGCCATCGCTCGTCGCCGTGTCGAGATCGACCATCTTGCCGTTCACTCGAAGTGCCGCCTTGCGGCACCAGGCGGGCACGCGAAGGTAAAGCGTGAACGCAACCGGCGCCTCGGCCTCGATCCCGATCGCAACCGCGCCGTCCCAGGGGTAGTTGCTGGTCTGGACCAGGCTGACCGGCCGGCCGGCGATCTCGAAGCGGGCGGTCGAGTCGCCATAGAGATGGACCGCCAGCGCATCGTCGGCGAGGCCATAGAAATAGCTGCCGATAGACGCCACCATGCGGCCGATATTGGGCGGGCAGCACGGGCAGCGGTGCCACTTCCAGCGATGATGACCGCCCCGGCTCTCCAGCGGGTTTTCGTAGAAGAACAGCGAGCCGTCGAGCGACAGGCCCGAGATCGAGCCGTTGTAGAGCGCTCGCTCCATCATGTCGGCGTAGCGGGCGTTCGGGCCCATGCCCAGCATGCGACTCGCCCAGAAGACCAGGCCAACCGAGGCGCAGGTCTCGGCATAGGCGGTGTCGTTGGGCAGGTCGTAATCGTTGGTGAAGCCCTCATTGTCGGCCGACGGCCCGAGACCACCGGTGACATAGAGGCTTTTCGTGGTCAGATCGTCCCACAGCCGCTCGAGCGCGAGTTTAAGCGTGTCGTCGCCATATTCGGTCGCGATGTCAGCCATGCCGGAATAGAGATACATGGCTCTCACCGCATGGCCGACGACCTTGTCCTGCTCGCGCACCGGCTTGTGCGACTGGTTGTATTCGTAGGTCTTGAAGTGAAAATCCTTGGGGTCGGCGCCGCGGGCGCGGGCCTCTTCGTCGAAGTAATGGGGCTGCTGCCCGCGCTGGTCGATGAAGTATCTTGCCAGCTTCATATACCTGTCGTTGCCGGTGGCGCGGGCGAGCCGGACCAGCGCCAGTTCGATCTCCTCATGGCCGCAATAGCCCTTCCGCTTGCCGGGCTCGGGACCGAAGGTGTCGGCGATATGGTCGGCATAGCGGCTTATGATGTCGAGCAACTTGCGTTTGCCCGTCGCCTGGTAATAGGCGACCGCGCCCTCGATGAGGTGGCCGGCGCAATAAAGCTCGTGGCAGTCGCGCAGATTGGTCCAGCGCAGGCCGGGTTGGATGCGCTGATACCAGCTGGAGAGATAGCCGTCCTCCTGCTGCAGCTTGCCGTACATGTCGATGACGGCGTCGATCTTCTTTTCCAGATCCGGATTGCGGCGCCGGTAGAGCGAATAGGCGGCGGTCTCGATCGTCTTGCCCCAGTCGGAATCCCAAAACATCTGCGTGGTCACGGTGCGGGCCGTGAAGCCGTCGCTGACGTGGAACGGGATGACGACACCTGGCGATGGCCGGTCCGGGTCGATCTGCTCCAGCATGCGCGCTTCGACGCAGCGGTCGTAGAGGATGCCCGCCGTCTTGGCGGCCACCGCATCGACACGGTCGCCCCAGAAGCCGCGGACATCGACCTGCGGCACGGGAAGCGGGCGAAAGGCGAGCTTTGGTTTGCCGGCCTGGGCAGCGGCGGCGGTTTGCGATGCGGTCATGAACGTCACTCCATTCGAATGCGGATCATTTGACGGCCCCGGCCATGAGGCCGCGGATGTAGAAGCGCTGCAGCGCCAGGAACAGGATCAGGCAGGGCACCATCATCACGGTGACGCCGGCCTGCACCGCGCCCCAGTCGATGGCACCGAAGCGGCCGGACTGCAGCGCCGTCATCATCACCGGCAGGGTGAATTTGGACTGGTCGGTCATCAGCACGAGCGCCGCCAGGAACTCGTTCCAGGCGCCGAGGAAGGCGAACAGCGCGATGGTGACGACGCCCGGCCAGACCAGCGGCAGCATCACCTTGACCAGCATGGTGACGTTGTTGGCGCCGTCCATGCGCGCCGCCTCCTCGATCTCGCGCGGCACGGCATCGAAGGCGTTGCGCATCATGAAGATCGAGAACGGAAGCTGCAGCGTGACATAGACGCAGACCAGGCCGGTCAGCGTGTTGTGCAGGCCGAGTTTCGTCAGCACCAAGAAGATCGGCGTCAGGATCGACTGGAACGGGATCATGATCGTCGACAGGATGAGGATGAAGAAGAAATCCCTGAAGGGAAAGCGAAAGCGCGAAAAACCGTAGCCGGCCAGCACGCTGACCAGCACCGAGAGCAGCACCGTCATCACCGAGACATAGATGCTGTTCTGCGCCGAGACCCAGAGCCCGTCGCCAAAGGAGTTCAGCGTCTCGTAATTCTCGATCGAGAAGCCGGTGGTCGGCCAGGGCGGCAGTGGCGGCTGACGCGCTTCCTGCGCCGGCTTGAAGGTGGACAGCACGGTCCACACGATCGGCGCCAGGAACAGCACCGAGGCGATGATGCCGGTCGAATGCCTGGCCAGGCTGAAGGCCGCCTTGCGGTTCTGCGACATCGCCTCGGCCATCAGTCGAGCCCCTCGGGCTTGCGCAGCAGCCAGAGCTGGATGAGGCTGAGCGCCACCAGGATGACCAGCAGCACCATCGAGAGTGCCGCGCCGTAGCCCAGCTTGAACGACACGAAGGATTGGTTGAAGATCCAGTAGACCGCCGTCAGCGTCTGGTTGCGCGGGCCGCCGCGCAGGATGATGTAGAACTGGTCGAAGGCGAGGATTGAGCCTGCGACCGACAGGATCAGCGCCAGCGCCAGCGTGCGGCGCATCAGCGGCAGCGTGATCGCCCGGAACCTTGCGAACGGCCCTGCCCCGTCGATGACGGCTGCCTCCTGCAGATCCTGCGGGATCGACTGCAGTCCGGTCATCAGGATGATCATGGTGAAGCCGGCGACCTTCCACACCACCATGGCAATGATCGACCAGAAGGCCGGCTGGAAGGTGGCCAGCAGGTTTACCTTCTTCTCGGTCAGGCCGAGGTCGTAGGCGGCGGGGCTGAACAGGCCGGAATCGACATTGAGCAGCCACGACCAGAGCAGGCTCGCCGAAGCAAAGCCCACCACCGCCGGCATGAAGAAGGCGGTGCGGTAGAGGTTGGTGAGCGGGCGCGGTTTTTCGATGAAGATCGCCAGCGGAAAGGCGACGGCGAAGATCGCGATGGTGACGATCACCGTGTAGTAGAAGGTGAATCTCAGCGCATTCCAGAAGCGCGTGTCGCGCAGGATGGCGACGTAATTGTCGAGACCGATGAAGGAATGCTCGCCCATCAGTGGCCAGTTGTTGAGCGACATCCATGCCGTCATGCCGAGCGGGATGACGAAGAAGACGGTGACGAAAGCCACGGCCGGCAGGACATAGAGCAGGCCCACCCACTGCCGGCGGCTGACCCCGGTCCGTGTTCGGGCGCGAGCGGGTGCCGAAGTTGTGGTGATGGAGGCCATGCCGTTCTCGCTGCGAGTGAACGATACATCATCCGGCCGCCCGGCCAGGGAGACGGGGCGGGCGGCCGGTCAGGGCTTTTCAGCGGCGAGGCGTTGCGCGATCCCCGCCGCCGGCTGGCCCTGGTGTCTACTTGTTCGGCGCCTGGTCGATGATCGACTGCATGGTGTCCTGCGCATTCTTGATGGCGCCATCGACGTCGTCGCCGAAGAACACCTCGTTGACCATCTGCGTCCACGGGCCATTGGCGGAGTTGATCAGGTCGTTGAACACCACCGAATAGGGGGTCTTGCCCTTGGCCATCGCCTCGGCCGCCACCTGATAGCGCGGGTCGAGATCCTTTAGTGCATCCTTGGCGATGTCGTTGCGCACCGGCAGACTGCCGTATTTGGCCAGGATCGTCTGGCCTTCCAGCGAATAGGCAAAGTCAAGGAACTCCTTCACCACGGCGATCTTCTTGGTGCCCTTGGTGACGACGAAATTGTCGCCGCCGGCAAAGGACGACCAGCCACCATCCTTGCCCGGCAGGAAGGTGATGCCGTAGTCGATGTCCGGGTACTGCGTGTTGAGCGCGCCGATGGCGAAGGCGCCGGACGGCGAGAGGCCGATCTTGCCGCCGGCAAAAGCGGCGAAGAAGTTGGCGCCGGTATCGGTCTGCGCGCCCTCAGGCACCAGCCCCTTCTTGACCATCGAACGGTAGAGGTCGATCGCGCCGCGCAGTTGCGGGCTGTCGAGCGTCGCCTTCGAGCCGTCCTCGGACAGGATGTCGCCGCCCGAGGCCCAGATCAGCGGCGTGAAGGTGAAGATGTTGCAGCCGCCGCAATTGCCGGAGAAGTAGAAGCCCTTGATGTCGCCGCCAAGCGCGTTGACCTTTTCGGCGTCGGCCTCGATCTCGGCCCAGTTGGTCGGCCCTTTCTCCGGGTCCAACCCGGCCTGCTTGAACAGCTTCTTGTTCCAGATCAGCACCGAGGCGTCGGCCGAAAACGGCAGGCCGTAGATGCGGTCCTTGTAGGTGCCGGTCTTCACATGCGCCGGCGACAGGCTGGCGAAATAGGGCAAGGATTTCGCCCAATCGGTGATGTCTTCGAGCTGGCCGGCTGCGGCGAAGGACGGCGTGTAGATCAGGTCGAGCGACAGCGCGTCGGGCGCTGTGCCGCCGGCGGCGGCGGCGCCATATTTCGGGATGATCTCGGCGTTGGGAATGATGTCGAGCTTGATCTGGTCCTTGTTCGCCTTGTTGAAGGCCTCGACGATGCGCGGCATGAAATTCGAGCCGTCGGCGCGCACCCATATGTTGGCGGTCTCGGCGGACGCCGCCTGCAGGCCGCCGCCGATGACGGCTGCGGCGATCGCCAGCTTGGCAAGCATGGTCTTCACGTTATTCCTCCTCATGGTTCTCCTCCCTGTTTCGGCCACGCCGCCCGGCGGATATGGGCGTGTGAGCCCTTCTCCTTCATCCCGGCGGACTGCCGCATGACTGACGCACCACGAGCCGGCACGGCAGTTTCCGGATGCCCGGCGCGGCCGACCGGCCGCCCACGAGCGAAAGCAGGGCAAGCCCGGCCTCGCGACCGAGGCTTGCCAGGTTCATGTCGACGGACGTCAGCGGCGGACGTGTCGCCTCGGCCACGATCTCCCAATTGTCGAAGCCGATGACGCCGACATCGTGAGGCACAGCGATGCCACGCTCACGCAGCGCGTCGATGACGCCGCGGGCGATCTGGTCGTTGCCGCAGAAGACGGCGTCCGGCCTCTCCCCCCTGCCCCCGAACAGTCTTGCG
>Ga0105239_10007249_pt1 | contig 12737 bp, 13 predicted proteins | sample KBSC44metaG_FD_92761 | JGI IMG/M metagenome (GOLD analysis project Ga0105239, IMG submission 92761) | Corn rhizosphere microbial communities from Kellogg Biological Station, Michigan, USA - KBS C4-4 metaG | ecosystem: Host-associated > Plants > Roots > Rhizosphere > Soil | place: Michigan, USA...
CTGGGAAGCGAACAGTTGAAGCGGATCCTGGATATCGAGCTTAATCTCGTCCAGCAGAGGATCTTCAATGCCCCGGCCGAGCGGGCGTTCGTCTTCACCGTCTCTGAAAACAGCAAGGACTACTTGCTGGCCGAAGGCACCGACATGAAGTACGGCGCGCGGCACCTGAAGCGCGCGATCGAGCGGTTGCTGGTCCAGCCAATGTCTAACCTGATCGCTACCGACCAGGTACGTGGCGGCGACTGGATTCGCGTCGACTTCGACGAAAGCCTCAAGGTCCTGAGCTTCGCCCGCGAGGCCGAAGGGCTGCCGGTGGCCGACATGGCTCGTTTAGTGGACACGTCGGTTACGATTCCGGCACTGACGTTCTCGCAGGGTGCGGTGGCCGAACCAGTACGCACTCAGAGTGCACGTAGCTCGAAACGCAGTTAATTAGTTAGGCAAGTAAAACGCCCCGGGCTTCGGCTTGGGGCGTTTTTTTATGCCGCGCACTCGCCACGGCCGAGCTTCAACGAGAAGGCCACATCGTCGCCCCAGTCGTTGTATATCTCGGGAGCCATATCCGAAGGCTTGACCAGATCCGCGGTGAGTTCCTTGAAGAATGCGACTTTGTGACGCATCACATAGGCGCGAAATGACTCACCCTCCTGGTGATTCGTCTGGTAATGGTCCAAAATTCGTTCGACGGCAACCGGCGCCAGGCGCGCAGGCAAACTTTGCACAGCGAGGCCGAATTCATGCTGGCCGCCGCCTAGAAGCATTAGGTAGTACGGTACTTCCTTGCCATCGATCTTACGGGAATTGCCGTAGAAGCCTAAGTCCCCGATCCAGTGCTGCCCGCAGGAGTTCGGGCAGCCGCTTATCCGGATCGTCAAGTTGCGGATAGCGGGGTCGTCGTACTTGCGGACCGCTGCCGCCAAGGCGTCGCCCAGACCCATGGATTTGGTCAATGCCAGATTGCAGCTATAGGCGCCCGGACAGGTGACCACATCGCTGATCTCGTTGGCCCGGTCCTTATCGAGCCCCAGGCGTTGGAGAGCGCCATAGACCCGCTGGAGAGCGCCCACGGGCACATAGGCGAACACGATATTCTGCGCCATGGTGACTCGCATGGTACTGTCGGCGGCTTGTTCGGAGATCTCCGCCAGGCCGCGCATCTGATCGCCGGTCAGGTTGCCCTGAGGCGTCATCACGGTGACGATTACGTAACCCGGCTGCTTCTGGGGACGAACATTGGTCTCGCGCCAGGCGTTGAATTCGGGCGAGGCATTGAACATCGGGAGCTTCTCGCCAGACCCGGGTGGTGGTGGAACCGGCTGAAAACCACCGAAGTTTTCGGGAACCGTCTCGGGCATGGGGATGCCCCCGTTGGCCAGGATGTCCTGATACTGTTCTTCGACGGTATCGCGCAGCCAGTCAAATCCGCGCGCGCGCATGACAAACTTTAACCGGGCCTTGTTCTTGTCCTTGCGATTGCCGTGGACGTTGAACACGCGGATGACGGCTTCGACGCGGCGGACCACGTCCTCGGCGGGAATGAACTCGTGGAGAAGCTTGGCTTCGACCGGCAACGGTCCCAGACCGCCGGCTACGGTCATGCTGAAGCCCTTGACGCCATCGCGGACGATCGCACGCAATCCCACGTCGTTGATGGCGGTCGCGATGCAATCCTCGGGGCAGCCCGAGAAGGCAACTTTGAATTTGCGCGGCAGGCTGTCGGTCAGTTCTTTGTGCAGAAACGCCAGCGCCAGCCTGCGGGCGTAAGGCTGTACATCGAAAGGTTCTTCGGCATGGACACCGGCCAGCGGGCAGGCCGTCACGTTGCGGACAGTGTTGTAGCAAGCTTCGCGCGTGGTCAAGCGGCCGTCGGCGAGCATATGCAGGGCGTCGGGAACCTGTAGCAGCGGCACGAAGTGATATTGCATGTTCTGCCGCGTGGTGAGATGCCCTTTGCCGTTGGCGCAGAAATCGGCTACCGCGGCCATCTGCCGCATTTGACCGGAAGTGAGCAGGCCGCCCGGAATCTTGGTGCGAATCATCTGGACGCCGTCCTGGCGCTGTCCGTAGATGCCGCGGCGGAGGCGATAAGGGCGGAACTCGTCGGCTGTCAGCTTGCCTGCGAGGAATTCCTGAGCCTGGGAGCGGAACAGTTCGATGTCCGCGCGAACGGTGCTATCGTATTCCTGTTCAATGACTTGCTGGTGATTTAAGACGTCCGCTGTAGCCATACTCTAATTCCCTATAGAGATTATACTACTTCACTGCCACGGACGCGACCTGTGCCGTGGTCCCCCTGATGATATCACTGGCAGGCGCGATTGGCGGGGTGGTTTAGATACGCCTCTCACTATCTGAAAAAACGTGGGACGTCTTTACGGAAAACGTAACGTAGGTGAAACTCGCCAGGCAGCGCCACGCCATCAGGATCCTCAATATAGCGAGTCTCCACGATGGGTACGTACTTGTCGAGCATTCGATTCACAGCAACATTCCTGGTGCGCGTTTGGTGGATCAAGCGCTCCATCGGCACCAAATCAAAGTAAGTCTTCACCCGGTGCGGATAGAGAGCCGTCGATAGACCCGCAGCCCGCAGGCGTGGGTTCGTGATGTGCCAGTGAGAATAGTTGATTTCCGGCGTATACCGGTTCAGCAGCGTGTAACCAGCAAAGTCGTCATCGACCGCGATCGCGAACGCGATGGTTTGCTGATTTGGATCGCCTTTCCAAATCGCGCGATTAAAGCGTTGGCGAGTATCCTCCGCGATCCCCAAACGCGACCGGTCAATTCCAAGGAAATCCAGGAAATCGTCGCCGCTGGTATACCAGAAAGCCAGGATGGCGTCCAGGTCTTCTGGACCAAGGTCTCTAATCGCTGCTATCCCAACGGGTGTGTTCACGGAAGCGTAGACGGCCATTCCGTGATGCCGCTAGAACTTCACCTTGGGAGCGTCCTTCGCATTCGCCTCCGCCGTGAAGTAGGCATTCTCGCGCTGGAAGCCGAACATCGACGCGGCGATGTTCTTCGGAAACAGCTCGATGTCGGTGTTGTACTTCTGCACCGCCTCATTGTATCGGCGGCGCTCGACCGCGATGCGGTTTTCGGTACCGGCGAGCTCGTCCTGCAGGCGCAGGAAATTCTCGTCCGATTTGAGCTGCGGATAGTTCTCTACGATAACGAACAGCCGTCCTAACGCGCCTTCCAACTGATTGTTGGCGGCGATCCGGTCGGCCGGCGTCTTGGCGCCCATCATGGCCGCGCGCGCGTCGGTAACCGCGGTCATGACCGCCAGCTCCTGCTTCGCGAAACCCTTGACCGTCTCCACCAGGTTCGGAATCAGGTCCAGCCGGCGCTGCAGATCGACGTCTACTTGCTGCCACTGCGCCTTGTAGGCTTCCCGCTCCGTCACCAGCTCATTGCGGGAGCCCATCAGGCTGCCGCCTAGAATGAGCACCACTAAAACGATGACACCTAACGCAATCAGTACACCCTTCATAATCTCCTCACCCCCGCTGTCCGTCTAAACCGTCGACAAACGTAATCAGTCTACTAATACATACGAGATATTGCGCGAATAGTTCGCCTGGGTCTGCAAGCCCGCCGGCGTCCACGCCAGATTTATCTTCCCGGATATCCAATAGAATCTCAAACGGCTTCATGTCCGCGTGCAGGACTTCCGCGAGCTGGCGCACCACGGCCCGTCTCTCAGATTTCGGCTTCTTCCCGTCCAGTTCGAGAGCATGGCGTCCGAGCACGCAGAAGGTGTTCACCGAATCCACGCACAGCGCCAGCAATTTGGCCGATTGAGATAACAGCGAAGCGCCCTGTTGCCGCAGCCGCAAAAGTTTGGAGCGAAGCTCGTGCTCCACCTGCGTGCGGTAGTTGCGCATATCCACATGCAGATCGGCGATCACGTCCAGCCCATACAGAACCCTACGGCGTTCCTTCATATCGTGGAACTCAATGGGAAAACAGTCGGCCGAATTGTGGACCTCATCCTCGCTCATCAGGAGCGGCCAAGGGTGGCCTTTCTCGCGCCACCAGTTGAGAACGGGCTCGCCTTCCATCAGCTCCTGAGGCATCACCTGCTTCAGCACGCACAAGACGTTCAAGTCGGAAAACCGATCGGCGTGAACCGGAGAGGCGGCCGATCCGTACAGGATCACCGACACCAGCCGGTCGCTGAAGGCATGCTCCAGTTTTGAAACCAACTCCTTCAAGAGTTCCATATTGTCACCAGCCACCGGATGCACCTCCGCCGCCCGAACCGCCCCCGCCGAAGCCGCCGAATCCACCGCCCCCGCCGCCGCCACCGAATCCCCCGCCGCCCCAGCCACCGCCTCCCCCGCCCCAGTCTCCCCGACGCCCACCGCCCAATAGATTCCCAAGAAGCATGCCGGTGAGGAAGCCGCCCAAGCCACTGCCGCCTCCCCGGGCGCCTGGTCCGCCTCGTCCGCTGAGGGCGCGAAAGATAAACATCATGATGACGAAGAAGATAATGATCCCGATAATTCCTCCGCCGCCATCGGAATCCCGGGAGCGAGTTTGACGCGCCGGCTGGCCCTCGATGGTGACGCCCTTGGATTCCGCGATGCGCTGTCCGAACTGCTGCGCGGCGGCCAGCAAAGCCCCGCCATAGTTCCCCGACCGGAGGATCGGCCGGATCCCGCGCAGAACGCCGCCGGCGTATCCATCCGTAATGACGGGTTCGAGCCCATATCCAACCTCGACGCGATTCTTGTGGTCCTTGATCGCCAAAAGGATCAGCAGACCGTCGTCAGTGCCTTTTTTCCCGATGCCCCATTCCTTGAACAGGCGGACGGCAACATCTTCGACTGGCTCATCCTCGAGAGAGTCGACCGTAACGACAGCAAGTTGTGCGCCGGTGGCACGTTCCACGTTGCCGCAATAGGCTTCGATCTGGGCCGCCGCACCCGCATCGATTACATGGGCGAAATCGTCCACGTAACCCGTGGGCTTGAGCTTAGAGGTGTCGAGCGCTAAAGCGAACGCGCAGAAGAAAATCGCCAGCGCCGCTACTTTATAAAACCGCTCCGCCACCCCGCGGAAAGGCTGCATAGAAATTATCGTGTAAGGTCCTCGCGGCGCAACTTGAACCCTTCAAGCCGGCCGAGCATGGCCACAGCCATGTGCTTGGGATCGAAGAACTGCCGGGCCAGAGCCTGAACTTCCTCGGCGGTCACCCGCTCGATGCGCTCCAGCATTTCGTCCAGTGAAAAGAACCGCTTGAAGTACAACTCCTGCCGCGCGAGGTTTCCCATACGGCTGCTGGTGCTCTCCATCCCCAGCACGGTGGAACCCTTCAAATGGTCCTTGGCGCGTCTCAACTCTTCATCACTTACGAGTTTTTCCGACACTTCGTTCAATTCATGAACAATGGACTTAATCACCCTGCGGGCGGAACGGATCGAGGTACCGGCGTAGACCAGCATGCAGCCGGCGTCGTGATACATGGAAAGCTCGGAGAAGATCGCGTATGCCAACCCCTGCTTTTCACGGATGTTCTGGAACAAGCGCGAGCTCATTCCGCCACCGAGAATCGCGTTAAGGATGTAGCAGGCGAAGCGCTGTTCATGCGGCATCGGGATGGAAGGAACGCCCACATAGAGGTGAACCTGTTCGAGCGATTCCTTGTTGAGGAACACGAGGGGCGCGTGCGGTTGAGGCTTGGCCTGCTTGGAGCGGAATGGGCGAGCTTTCAAGTCGCCCAGATGATCGCCTACTAACCGGACCATGTCCTTGTGGCTCAGATTCCCGGCCGCGGTCACCAGGATGTTCGACGGCGAGTAAAAATGCCGGTAGTACTTGTCGATCATGTCGCGATCGAAGCTGCGGATGGTCTGCTTGGTGCCGAGAATCGAGCGTCCCAGGGCATGGCCCTTCCAGAAGCGGCTGGAGAACAGTTCGTGGATCTGATACTCGGGATTATCCACTTCCATCTTCAGCTCTTCGAGGATGACGCTTTTTTCCTTCTCGATGTCGCTAGGCGCAAAGAGAGGATTGCGGACCAGATCGGCCACCACATCGAAGGCTTCGGGCACATGTTCGTCCAGGACCTTGACGTTGTAGCTGACTAGTTCTTTGGACGTGAATGCGTCCAGGCCGCCGCCGATGGAATCCACCGACCGCGCGATCTGTTCGGCCGTACGATGCTTGGTGCCCTTGAACACCATGTGTTCGACGAAGTGAGAAATGCCGGTCTGATGCAGTTCTTCCTCGCGCGAGCCCGTGCCAATCCAAAGGCCCACTGAAACACTGCGTACATGCGGCATCCGCTCTGTGACGACGCGTACACCGTTGGGCAGAACCTGGCGCTCGATTTCCCTGGGTTTGCTCTTATATCTGCTCTTGAGCCTGGACTTACTCGTCGTGCGAGTCATCTGGTTCCATCTTACCGCGCGGGATTGTTGAGCCACGGATGATATCCTGGGCTCGTGAACCAGGGCGAGCCGCAAAGTATTGTCGGAATGGAAGTTGCCGATATCGCGGCCGCCCTGGGTCCGGACCATCCTCGATTCCGCGCAGTCCAAATCTATCAAGCCGTTTACCGCCAGCGGGTTACCGATCTGCACCGCGTTTCGACTTTACCCAAGGCTCTTCGCGACGAATTTCCAGTCGGCGTCCCCGAAATCGACCGCCAGTTTGATTCGACCGACGGCACGCGCCGCTATTTACTCAAGCTGGCTGACGGAAAAACGGTCGAGACGGTCTGGATGCCGGAAGGCGAACGCTCGACCGTCTGTATCTCCACGCAAGTCGGATGTCCCGTCGACTGCAAGTTCTGCCTCACGGCTCTGTTGGGTCTCGAACGAAACTTGACGGCCGGGGAGATCGTCGGGCAGGTTCTGCGAGTGGCAGCCGACCGCGGACTCGAAGCCAACGTCGATCGCCTGAACATCGTGATGATGGGGCAAGGCGAGCCGCTGCTGAATCTGAAGAACGTGATTAAGGCCACGCGGCTGCTGACCGATCCCGAAGGCATGGCGATTTCGCCACGCAGGATTACGCTTTCGACGTCGGGAATCATTCCGAAGATCCGGGAACTGGCACGCGAGGAAGTGCGCCCGAAACTCGCGATATCGCTCAACGCGTCGACTGAGGAACAGCGCCAGACACTGATGCCGATCACGCGCAAGTATCACTTGCGCGAATTGATCGACGTTTGCCGCGGGTATCCCTTGAGGCCCTGGGAGAAGCTGACCTTCGAATACGTGATGCTCAAAAGCGTCAACGACACCGATGCCGACGCTCGTCGCGTGGTGAAGCTGCTGGCGAATTTGAACGCCAAGGTAAACCTGATCGCGCTGAATCCGGGTCCCGGGATTGCATTCGAGACGCCGGATCCGCAGCGCGTGACGGCATTTCAAAATATCGTTCGCCGGACACTTCCCTGCTTCCTGCGGAAGCCTAGGGGTCTGGATGTATACGCCGCCTGCGGACAGCTTAAGCGAATGGAACTGGTCGAGATTCAGTAGGGAGGCTACGCCATTCCGCGCGCGAGCATCTCCGCAAATTGCCGCCAATTCTTTCGCAGTGCGTGAGTCTTGTTGCCGCTGGGCCACCACTGCACGCTTCCGCGTCCCATCAGCAACCGGCCGAGCAACTCTTCGCCGCTCCGAACCTCAATATCCAGGGTGTTGTTGCTTTTGAGCTTTGTCAGGTCGACCGAGTACGGAAGAAACGCCGTCACCTTGGTTACGTGAACCTTGCGCTTTCGGGGCATGCGCGTCGGGGCCTAGCGCTGCTTGCCTTTCGGCGCACCGGGCATCGGCAAATCGACCTTCTTGGCATTACCGAGTGAAAAATCCGCGTCCGTGAAGCTTACCCGCGTGATGGATTTCAGCTCCCCGCGCTTGGTCGCCTGGCCGTTCTCGAACTCCGTTTTCTGGATCGGAAATCCTTCGTAGCCGGACTCGAAGCCATAGCCCTTTGGCACACTGGCACGCATCGGGGAGTTGGCCAGGGCGCTTACAAGATCGCTCGAGAACTTCCGCATCTTTTCGAAAATCTGCAAATCAGCCGGAGTAAGCTTAAGCTGCGCGGGAAGCGCCGCGCATAATTCCGACTCCTTTTGCGCGCCAAGATCACCCTCATATTTGGTGCAGCTGAATCCGTTGACGCTGCCGCTGCCTTTGGCCGTATACACAGTCTTGGGAGCCGCGGCGGCCGCCTGCGGCATCTTGCCTTTCATCATCTTTTCCATCATGGCGCGCTGTTCGGGCGTCATGTTCTTCATGGCCGCCTCCATCTGCGCCGACATCCCCGCCATTTGCTGCCCCAACTGCTTCATGGTCTCCTCATCGATCTCCTGATACGTGTTGTGGGTTTTGTCGAGCATGACAATTCGATTCCTTCCGCCATCGGTCAGGAACAAAACCGATTTTCCGTCGTCCGATTCGACCCGCATCCGGTTTGTGTCCAGAAGAATCGTGTCCGTAGTAACCTTTTTCGTGGCGAGGTCGGTGTCTTCCGACACGATCTTGACTGCGGCAAACGAAGGAGCCACGGCAAGCGCGGCAATGGCAACAACGGCAAGGTGTTTCATAAGTTCATCCTCCTCCAGGCTTTATTCTGACCTACTTCCAATCGGCGGTAAAGACGTTAAATTCATAATCGCCCTTACCCTGGTAGCTCGAAACAAAGACGATCTTTTTACCATCCGGCGAGAATTCCGGAAACGAGGTAAACCCGCCATAGGATGTGATTTGCTCTAAGCCGGTACCATCCGTATTCACCGTGTACAGCTCAAAATCCCGGCTATCGCATTTTTGTTTATTGGACGAGAACAGGATCTTCTTGCCGTCCGGGGTAAAGGTGGGCGCGAAGCTGGCGCAGCCGTAATTGGTGATCTGCTTGGCATTCGATCCGTCGCTATTAGCCACCCATAGTTCCATCTTCATGGGGGTCGTCAAGTTGTCTTTTAAGAGATCGCGATAGGTTTTAGTCTTGTCGGGACTGTCCGGATGGAAGGCGCGCCAGGCAATCTTAGAACCGTCCCTGGAGAAGACCGCCCCACCATCGTAACCCTCGGTCTTGGTGAGTTGCTTCTTGCCGGAACCGTCCAGATTCATGGTCCACAGATCCAGGTCGCCCGATGCCATGGAAGTGTAGATCATTTTGTTCGTCTTCCAGTTGATGGTTGCCTCGGCGTCGTATCCGGCCGTATCGGTAAGCTTCTTTTCGATCTTGCCTTTGTCGTCCGCCAGGTAAATATCGAAGCCGGGGTAGACGGCCCACACGTAACCCTTACTGCGATCCGGACGAGCCGGGCAGGATGGTCCAGCTTCATGCGTGGACGCGTATACGATGTGCTTGCCGTCCGCCAGGAAATAGCCGCAGGTGGTTACACCCTTGCCGGTAGACACCAGGTTCATGTCCGATCCGTCGGCGTTCATGATGTACTGCTGATCGCATTCGCTGGTATCGCGCGTCGATTGAAAGATGAGACGTTTCCCGTCGGGAGCCCAATAGGCCTCGGCGTTCTGCCCGCCGTGCGTGATCTGCTTAAGGTTCGAGATATGCCTGGCGGCTTGCCCAAAGCAGAGCAGCGGAATCAGAAGCAACATCGACCGTAGATATCTCATAAACCCTCATTGTAGTTGCGGCAGAGGATGCAATGCCTTCGTGCCCAGCCATGACTCGCGGAACGCTGCGATCTCGGGAGTCACTGGCCGTCCAGCCTTCTCGAACGACACGATTTCGACATCCGGGGACTGCGCCCAAGTGATATCCACCTGCTTCCTCCCGGTGCGCGCCTCGACCGTCAATGTGCCGCGATCGCCGGGCCGGTGCGACGCAACCAAATCATTGAAGTCCTGCCGAGTCTTGAGAACCTTGCCATCCGCTTCGACGATCCGGTCGCCGCGGTCGATGCCGGCAGCATAGAGCGGCGAGCCCCGCAAAGTCGAGCCATTAATATCGATGCCGCGTTCGGAAAAGCTCATCGGCGGCGTCCCGATCCAGGCTTTAAGTATCTCAGGGGATTGCAGGACGTACCCGGCGCGCTCGAGCAGAGTCGCATACTCAACCGGCTCCACGCCATCGATATGACGCTGAAATATCTCCTTCGCGAATTCGTCGCTGCCAGTAGCCTGGGCCAACGCCTGCTGCAGGTCCTCCTCCGTGTAGGGCTTCTGAACATCGGGATGCCTGCGCCACATCGCTCGCATCATGTCGTCCAGCGATTTGCCAGGAAAGCGCGAGCGGATTGCCAGGTCGATTCCCAGGGCCAAAGCGCGGCCATAGGTGTAATACGAAATATAGATATTGGCCTGATTCTGCGGATCGACCGACGCGGCGCCATCGGCAAAGGCGGCCCGCCGGCTCATATCAACCGGACTGAACACGTCGTGGCCTGGAGCGGTGAGCACGGCATTGACGGCGTTGCCCACCACAGCGAGGAACTCGTCGCGCGCCATCAGGCCCCCGCGCGTCAGAGCCAGCGGACCGTAGTAATCGGTGAATCCCTCGGCAAACCACAACTCGCCGGATATATTGACGCGCTCGAAATCGAACGGCTCAAGTGACCGCGGCCGGATCCGTTTGACATTCCAGGAATGAAAGAACTCGTGCGCCACCGCTCCGATGAGCTGTGGCGCGGACTGGCGCGTCAGTGCCTGCGCGCTGGTAATCACCGTCGAGTTGCGGTGTTCCATTCCGTCACCGGAAGCGTAGGGCAGGTAATCCACTAAAAACGTGTAGGAACCGTTATCGTACTTGGGAAACGCGCCGAAGACGCTTTCCTCCTCAAGAACCACCGCTTCGCACATACGCTGAAAACGTTCCGCCACATCATCGGGCGCTTGCGAATGCAGCGCCAGACGGAATCGCGCGCCGTCCGCGTTCCACTCCCGCAGCATGTGGGGACCGATCTCGATCGGAGCATCCATCAGCGCGTCCAGGTTCGGCGCGGTCCAGGTCGCGCCAGCGCCCTGTGCCAATTGCGTCGCGACCGTCCAGCCTGCCGCGACTGGGATCTCGACCTTAACGGAGACAGAGCTCCGCTCGAAGCCCCGCGCCCATACAAACGTTGCCGGCGGATTCAGATGGGCGTGCGAAAGGTCGATAGCATCCTAGGTTCCGTCGGCGCGATCGCCGAACAAGGTGTAATCGATCACCACGGTTCCGGGAGAAGTTTCGACGTTCCACTGGTACGGAGTAGGGCGGGTCACATTCAGGTGCTTGCCCGCGCCGTCTGTCGCACGCACATTGTAAATATTCTTCGCGAACTCGTGCAGCGCATAGCGTCCGGGTGACGCCCGGCTCATCACTACTTCGAGGGCACCGCCGCGCACGCCTGTAAACGTCGCTCGGACTTCGGCTTCATGGTGGGCCGCATTGGGGAATCGCAACTCATAGCGCACAGGCTCCTGCGCTGCGAGGGGCGCCACCATCGTCGCGAAACATACGGCGAGTCTAGGCAATTTTCCCGGCATTAGAATGCGGACTCCCCGACAGGTGTGAATAGAATCCGAGATCCTCGCCGGTCAACATCTTCGTGATGAAGATAATCTGCGCACTGTGACCGGAAAAATGCTCCACCACGTGAAAGATCGCCTTGAGCACCGTCCCGTCGTAGCCCTGAATACTGATTTCTTCCGCCAGGCGCTCGGGCGGCAAGGAGCGGATAATCGCCAGTGCTTCGTGAACGGACTCTCGCAATAGCTTTCCGAGCGCTTGGGGCTCCATTCCGCCGCGCGCCGCGAATTCTTCATCGCGATGACGCGCATTCGGCTGTCCACCGACCCCGCTCAGTATCCACTGGCGCACGTTTCCATTCAAATGCAGCACCAGATTCCCGACTGCGTTCTGGTTTTCCGTGCCGCGCATCCAGACCTGATCCGGCGTGAGCTTGCCGAGGCAGGTCTCAATCCGCGGGTACAGCTCGGCAAGCTTCTCAGCCGCGCAATGCAAGAAGTTGGCTTCGATGGTCATGATTCAATCGTGCCTCAATGCTCTCGCGGGATGGCTCCAGCCAGGGAGGTAAACACAACGAGCTTCCCAAAGCTTCCTCCGTCTCATCAATCAGGAATCCCGGACCGTCGGTAGCGATTTCAAACAATACTCCACCAGGCTCGCGAAAGTAAATCGAGTGAAAATACAACCGGTCCTTGACGGGACTGACGTGGACGCCGGCATCGATCAAGCGAGTGCGCCAGTCAGCCTGCACTCGCTCATCGGAAACACGAAAAGCCACGTGATGAATGGCGCCCACACCCATCTTTCCGCGCTCCGTTTGCGGCTCGTGCAGAATGTCGACCCGCGCGGCACCACCTGGAAGTTCGAATCGATGCCGGTTCCCTTCGACGCTCGTGGAGGTGAACCCCAGGATCCCCAGAACACGAGCCGTGGGTTCCGGATCGTTTTCGCAGAGCGTAATACTGTCGAGATCGAGGCCCGAGACGATTTGCCCGGCTCCTCGTTTCGCCTGGCGTTGGAACCCGGTGAAAAATGTTAGCAGCGTTCCAGGCGATCCGCGATGATCGCCAAAGTAAAAGTGGTAGGATCCCGGATCGTCAAAATTGACAGTGCGCTTGACTAGCCTTAGTTTGCGCACCCCGATGCACTCATCGAGCACAGCCTTAGGATCGCCGGCGAACGCGGTCAAGTGGTGTATCCCGAGCAGCATCTTACGTCTAAGTTTGACAGAAAGCCCCGCTTTGAAGACAGGGCTACGGTGAACACCTGATATCGAAGCTTTCCATCCCCGACGATTAATA
>Ga0105239_10007251_pt1 | contig 12736 bp, 13 predicted proteins | sample KBSC44metaG_FD_92761 | JGI IMG/M metagenome (GOLD analysis project Ga0105239, IMG submission 92761) | Corn rhizosphere microbial communities from Kellogg Biological Station, Michigan, USA - KBS C4-4 metaG | ecosystem: Host-associated > Plants > Roots > Rhizosphere > Soil | place: Michigan, USA...
CGCGTCATCGACCATTCGAAGTGCGGCGTCTGTACTGCCAAGCCCTGCGAGAGCGACCGCCGAGGTGGCCGACCCATACGGAAGGGCAGGGTCAACGCGAAAGTTGGTCGCGTTCTCGATAAGCCGGGTTGACACAGTCAATGCTTCGTCGTAGTACGCACTGAGCGCAAGTGCCCACGCATGCATGCTCAAGAACGAGCATCGAACTAAGGGATCATCGACCTGATCAACTAGCTCTGAGGCGATTCGGCTGTCCGCCAAGTGCTTCACATATCCAAATCGGAATCCAACGCTCAATTGTTTGTCGGCCATTCGCACTTGGTCACGGGCATCCGTCCGAACCACCGACTGCTCGAGCTTCTCCAGGAGCACGTGAGCCTCCGGACGTTCAAGCGCCGCAGTGCACATCAACTCACCCCACCGCGCTTCACGCTTCTCGAGCCGGGTTCGTGCCGACACAAGCGCTCGTCGGTAATACCCTAGGGCGTCCTCCTCGCGCGATCCGACGTGGGCTGCTCGAGCAGCGGCAATCGAGAGTCGGTAGTCGACTTCGCCGGTGGCGCTGCCGGCATCAATTGCAGAGCGCGCCACTGTTAGCGCGGTGACGTGTCGACCGTGTCGGAGGTGAAGCTCCGTTTCGGCGACCGCGAACACCGGATGAGGAAAGAGCTTCTTAGCTCGTGCATAGCGGAGCCACTCGTCGACAGCGATCAGCCGGCCGCTGTACATCGTCTCGTCCACAGCCTCAAGCACAAGGCCTGCGAAGTCTGCGTGAAGATCGTGTTCCCGGACAAGCTCGAATGCCGAGTCCCATTCACGGCGCCTTCGGTAGAGCGTCAGTGCCTCTCCCGTGGCCGCTGGCAGCGCCGACACTTCGAGGCTCTCGTGCGCCTCGAAGAACGAGCGAACGAGGGGATGGAGCTCGAGGCGGTCTTCTCGTTCCTCCAGGATGCCGAGAGACAGGGCCTCGTCGCAGACACGTGCCGCTCGCTCGGGGCCGAGGATCGTCTCCGCCAGCTCGCGGTCGACGAGCGGCATCGCGGCAAGGACGGCGAGGCCGGTCTGGACCGTGGGGTCGAGGCCACGGTAGAGCTCCTCGGCGAAGAACTCGTAGAGCGTCTCGGGGCGATCGGCGTCCGGGTACGGAGCGTCCGGGGCCATGCCCGCGAGGCCGACGACGGCGGGCCAGCCTCCGGCCAGCGCCAGCAGACCGGCCGTCAGCTCGGTGCGGGCTCCTTCGAGCACCTCCTCGATCTCCTCCGCACCCATCGCGAGCGCCGCCTGGGGGATCTCGAGCACCTTCCCGTCCAGGATGCTGCGGGCGCTGACCCAGGACGGTCGCACACGGCTCGCGAGAAGCATTCGGACCGGCGTCTGCTGGACGATGGTCTGGACAAACGCCTCGGAAGCCGCGGAGACGGCGAGGTGCTGGTAATCGTCGATCGCGATCCATCCCTCGTCGGGCCAGTCCTGGAGATCCTCGACGAGCATCTCGGCAAGGAGGATCGCCTCACGTTCCGGGTCCTCGGTGACCGTCAGACGCTCGAGCATTCGTCGACCGGCTCCGGCGACGCTGACCGCCGCGGCGGTCGACAGACCGCGCGCGACCACGGCCACGTCTGCGGCCGAGCGATGCGCGCGGAACCAGCCGAGGGAACGGCCGTCACGCGGAGCCCATTGCTCGGCCAGCGTCGTCTTCCCGAAGCCCGAGCCGCCCACGAGCATCCGCAGGCCGGCGCTCGACCGGTCGAGGGCATGGATCAGTCGGGGCCGCTCGATGATCCGGCGCCGACGGATTCTCGGCTTCCGTGGCTCATCTGCCATCCGGGATCGACGGGGTGAACCTACACGCCCCTTCCCTGCCTGTGAGGAAGATGGCGCCCGCGGCCGGCCTCGGCGGGCCGCGGGCGCCTGCCGTCAGCGGCTCCGCGGGGGCCGGAGCCTGACGAGGGCGGGGACGTAAGGGTCCTCACCGGTGAGCAAGCGGAACGCGGCGGGAATCTGCCTCCGGCGCGCGACGCCGAGCTTCACCCGCAGCGCGTCACTGTGTGCCTTTGCCGTACGCGAGGAGATCCCGAGGGACCGCCCCACCTCGTCATTCGAGCACCCGGCCGCGATCAGCGCGACGACCTCGCGCTGGCGATCGGTCAGCGGCGACTCTGCGGTGGTGGTCGTCCTCGTCATGGCGCGATTCTTCCGTCCCCCGTTCGAGGGATCCATTCGTCGGGGGGTGTAAACCGGGGTGTAACCCTCGCAGTTCCACCGAACCTCCTCGCCCGGGCGCGGGCACCATGAGATTCGTGAAGGACCGCGTCCTTGCGATTGTCTCGCTCACGGCGATCGTGACCGGTGGCGCGCTCTGGCTCCTCGGCGAGCCGGGCTGGGCGGACGCGGTCTGGGGTCTCGGCGCAGCGGTGGTTCTCGTGCCGCTGACGATCGACACGGCGCGGAGCCTGCTCGAGGGCGACGTGGGCGTGGATGCGATCGCGCTCGTCGCGATCGCCGGCGCCCTGATCCTCGGCGAACAGCTCGCCGGGGCGATCGTGGCGCTGATGATGTCCGGCGGCGGCGCCCTCGAGGCATGGGCGGCCGGCCGGGCGCGGCGTGAGCTGCGACTCCTCGTCGAGCGCGCTCCGCGCATTGCCCACCGCTATGCGGGGGACGGCGTCGAGGAGGTCGCCGTGGAGGAGCTCGTGCCGGATGACGTGGTCGTCGTGCGCGCCGGCGAGATCGTGCCCGCGGACGGCGTCGTGTCGGGTGCCGACGCCGTCGTCGACGAGTCGGCGCTCACGGGGGAGCCCCTTCCCGTGACGCTCCCCGACGGAGCCGACGTGCGGTCGGGATCGACCAACGCGGGGAACGCGTTCGAGATCGTCGTGGCGCGGTCCGCCGCGGAGAGCGCCTATGCGTCGATCGTGCGGCTCGTCCGAACGGCGGAGAGCGATCGGGCGCGGTTCACGCGGCTCGCCGACCGGTACGCGGCGGTCTTCCTTCCCTTCTCGCTCGCGGTGGCCGGAATCGCATGGGCCGCATCCGGCGACCCCACCCGCGGTCTCGCGGTGATGGTCGTCGCGACCCCGTGCCCGCTCATCCTCGCCGCGCCGATCGCCTTCGTCGGTGGCCTCTCGCGTGCAGCTGGTGCCGGCGTCATCGTCAAGGGCGCCGGTGTGCTCGAGCGGCTGGGAACGACGTCGACGGTGCTGCTCGACAAGACCGGCACCATCACGAGCGGGGACCCGGAGATCGAGCACGTCGTCGAGTTGGGCACCCTCCCCGCGCGGGAGACGCTTCGTCTTGCGGCCTCGCTCGACCAGCTCTCCGCCCACGTCCTCGCCGAGAGCCTGGTGCGAGGGACGCAGGAGCGGGGAATCCGGCTCATGACGCCGACCGGCGTCACCGAGGAGCCGGGCAGAGGGGTAGCCGGCGTGGTCGACGGGCACCGCGTCACGGTCGGATCGAGCGGCTGGCTCGAGGCGCGCGGCTACGAGTCGGTTCGCGACCACGCCAGGGCGCTCGACGACGGGCGCGGAGCGGGGCGGGCGAAGATCCTCGTCGGGATCGACGGGGAGCTCGAGGGTGTCATCGTGATGGCCGATCATCTCCGTCCGGGGGCGGAGGCCGTCGCGCACGAGCTCCGCGAGGCCGGCGTGGAGCATGTCGCCCTCGTCAGCGGCGACAGGATCGAGGTGGCCCGGGAAGTCGCGGCGTCGCTCGGGATCGACGAGGTCTACGCGGAGCAGTCTCCCGAGGACAAGTTGCAGGTGGTCAGGGACCTCCGCGAGCGGAGCCAGGGAACGGTCGTCATGGTCGGCGACGGAATCAACGACGCGCCTGCGCTCGCGCTCGCGGACGTAGGGATCGCGATGGCGAGCAAGGGTGCGACCGTCTCGTCGGAGACCGCCGACGTGGTAGTGGTCGTCGACCAGGCCGACCGCATCCCGTTCTCGGTGAACGTCGGGCGGCGATCGCTGCGAATCGCGCGCCAGAGCGTCGTCTTCGGCCTCGGGCTCTCCGTGGGCGCGATGGTCGTCGCGGCCTTCGGGTACCTCCCTCCGGTCTGGGGCGCTCTCCTTCAGGAGGGAATCGACGTGGCAGTGATCCTCAATGCGCTACGCGCCCTCCGTGAATAGTCCAGACCATCGGCGCGGCGCCATTTGCGCTCGACGACGGGCGTGCCATCATGGGAGGTCGTGGAGCTCAAGCGTCCGAGGACTCCGCACTACGACGATCCCGTCGCCGTCGGCCGTCGTCTGCACGAGGCCCGCGAGGCCGCGGGGATCAGCCAGCGCGAGCTCGCGTTCCCCGGCTGCAGCGCCGCCTACATCTCGCGGATCGAGCGCGGCGAGCGGATCCCGTCGCTGCAGGTGATCCGAGAGCTGGCGCGCCGGATCGGCGTCAGCGAGTCCACTCTCGCCTACGGGCGCGAACGGATCGATGCCCGCGTGTCGGACGCGATGACCGCCGTCGAGGTCGCGGAAGCCGCCGGCGACCGGAACGAGCTCGTCAAGGCGTACCGCGCGCTGGCCCGCGCGGCGACCCACGCCGCCAAGGCGCGTCCCGCCGCCTGACGCCGCGTACGATCGCTCCGTGCCGCGCGACGCGGACATCGTCGTGATCGGTGCCGGCATCGTGGGCGCCGCGACCGCGCGCGCTCTCGCGGGGTACGCGGGCACCGTTCTGCTGCTCGAGCAGTTCGAGCTGGGGCACACGCGCGGCTCGAGCCACGGCACTTCGCGAATCTTTCGGCTGAACTACCCCGACCCGCGGTTCGTCCGCATGGCGCTCGGCGCCGACGGCGAGTGGCGCAGGCTGGAGTCGGAGTGCGGCGAGCGACTGATCGAGCGGGCCGGCTGCCTCGACCTCGGCCCCGTCGCCCGCGAGACCGAGCGTGCCCTCGCGGCGTGCGGCGCCCGGTACGAGACCCTCTCGGCGGACGAGGTGCGCGCCCGATGGCCTCTTCGCCTCGACGAGGGCCAAACTGCGGTGTACCAGCCCGACGGCGGCGTCACGCGGGCCGATCGCGCCCATGCGGCGCTCGTCGCGGGGGCGGTTGCCGGCGGTGTCGAGCTGCGCGAACAGACTCCCGTCCGCGCCCTGGCGCTCGACCGTGGGGAGGTACGCGTTGCGACCGACGGCGCGGAGCTCACGGCGCGGGCCGTTGTCGTGACCGCGGGGGCATGGTCGCCGCGGCTGCTCGGGACGGCGGGGATAGACCTCGCGGTCGTCCCGACACGCGAGACCGTCGTGTACCTCGACGTCCCGAGCGCGGGCGAGGTTCCTCCGCTGATCGACTACGACGCGCGTCCGGCTGCCGGCGAGGGCGGCATCGACCGTGTCGGACAGTCCGCGTACGCGTTGGCCGCTCCCGGGGTCGGCCTCAAGGCAGGCCTGCACCACTCCGGGCCGGTCACCGACCCCGACGACGAGCCGACACCAACGGCCGCCATCGCGGACTGGGTCTCCGAATGGGCCGTCCGCCGGTACGTGGACGTCGGCGAGCGGCTCGGCGCGGAGACGTGCCTCTACACGAACACCGCCGACGAGGGGTTCGTGCTGGAGCGCCATGGCCGCGTCGTCATCGGGTCTGCGTGCTCCGGCCACGGGTTCAAGTTCGCGCCGGTCGTCGGCCGCACGCTCGCGGCGCTCGCGCTCGAGGCCGCCGACTGATTTCCGAACATCTCGTCTGCACGATGCACGCCATGGCGCGTCTCACGAGGATCCCTGCCGTGGTCGCGCTCGTCCTCGGAGCGCTCGTCGTGGCCGGCTGCGACGGTGGGGGCGAAGAGGCCGGCCGGGTCGACACGACCTCGACGCCGACCTCGACCTCGACGGACGGGACGACGACCCCGGCGCAATCGTCCGTGGCCGTCTACTTCCTGCGCGACGGGAAGGTGAGCCCGGTCCGGCGGACGGTCGCCGCGACGCCTGCCGTGGCCCGTGCGGCCATCACGGCGCTCCTCCAGGGCCCGACGGAGGAGGAGTCGACCGACGGTCTCTCGAGCGCGATCCCGGAGGGAACGGAGCTCCGGGACATCGCGCTCTCCGACGGCGTGGCGACCGTCGACCTCGGCGGCAGCTTCGACGACGGCGGCGGCAGCGCGTCGATGCTCGGCCGCGTCGCACAGGTCGTCGCGACGCTGACCCGGTTTCCGAGTGTCGAGCGGGTCGCCTTCCGGGTCGACGGCGAGCCCGTCGAGACGATCGGCGGCGAGGCCGTCGTCGTCGATCCGCCCGTCGGACGCGCCGCGATCGAGGACGAGACGCCGCAGATCCTCGTCGAGTCGCCGCTCCCGGGGGACACGGTCACGAGCCCGGTTCGGCTGCGCGGCACGGCCAATGTGTTCGAGGCGACGGTCTCGATCGACGTGCGCGACGCCGGCGGCAAGCTCTTGAAGCGGACGTTCACGACGGCGACCTCCGGCAACGGCACGCGCGGCACGTTCGACACGACAGTGGCGCTGCCCGGGCACGAAGGCGTCGTGACCGTCGTCGCCTACGAGGCGTCGGCGAAGGACGGCACGCCGCTCCACGTCGTCCGCGTGCCGCTCGTCTTGAGCGGCTGACTACGGACGACTACTTAGACCCAGCCCTCGTGACGCTGGCAGACTGACGCTCGATGCCACCCAAGCCACGCAAGCCGCCGCCCACCAAGAAGTCGGGCAACAGGAATCTCCTGATCGCTGCGGGAGCCGCCGCCGCGGTCGTCGTCGTTCTGGTCGTCGCGAGCCTCGCGCTCCGAGGCGGCGACTCGGGCGGTGACACGACCACGACCGCCGACACCGGCGAGGTCTCGACGCTGCTCGACGGGATCCCGCAGGACCGGGCGGTCCTCGGCTCGGCGAACGCGAAGGTGACGATGATCCAGTTCGAGGATCTCCAGTGCCCGATCTGCCGCGACTACCAGCAGGAGGGCTTCCCCGGCGTCGTGGACGAGTACGTCAAGCCCGGCAAGGTGAAGCTCCGTTTCGTCGGGATGCACTTCCTCGGGCCGGACTCCACGAAGGCGCTCGAGTACACACTGGCGGCCGGCGAGCAGGGCAAGCTCTGGCAGTTCGCCGACTCGCTCTACGCGAACCAGGGAGCCGAGAACTCCGGCTGGGTCACGGACTCGCTGCTCGAGACGATCGCGGGCGACCTGGGACTCGACTACGCGAAGCTCCAGACCGACGCGTCGTCCCCCGTCGTGCAGCAACAGATGCAGTCGATGGCGGCCGAGGCGACGCAGCGGCAGGTGCCGGGCACGCCGACCTTCTACGTGCAGGTGGGCGACGGCGAGCCATACCAGGTGCACCCCAGCTCCTTCGCCGTCGAGCAGTTCCGCACGATTCTCGACGACGCGCTCGCCGGCTGAGGGGGCGGATCGTGAGCGACCGCGCGCTCCGGGCCACCGTGGCGCTCGTCGCGTTGGCGGGCGTCGCGGTGGCCGGCTACCTGACATACGTGCACTACCAGCCGGACGCGCTCATCTGCACGAGCGGTGGCGGGTGCGAGACGGTTCAGGACTCCTCGTACGCCGAGCTCGCGGGCATCCCCGTCGCGCTGCTCGGCCTCCTCGGCTACGTCGCGGTGCTCGTTCTCGTCGCATGGGACAGCGAGCTCGCCCGCACGCTCTCCGCCGCGATCGCGCTCGTCGCCGCCGGGTTCGCCGTCTATCTCATCGTGCTGCAGGCGTTCGTGATCGACGCCTGGTGTATCTGGTGCCTCGTCAACGACCTCGTGATCGTCCCGCTCCTCGCCGTCACCACCGTGTGGCGCGCGTGGAGTCTCCGAGAAGTCGATTAGGTCATCGGCACCTGCCGGAGGATGCTCGACTCGATGCGGTCGAGGATCTCCGTCAGGCTGTCGCCCGTGGCGGTGATGCCGTGGTTCCGCAGGCCGATCACCGCATGCGCCGGGTCGGGCTCGCGGTCGATCAGCTCGGAGACCGACTCCGCGAGCTCCTGGGTGCCGCACGGGTAGTTGATGTCCGTCGCGGCGATGCCCTGCATCCACGCGTGCACGTGGAGGATCGCGCCGACGTCGGGATGCGCCTGGTAGATCATCCAGTGCTCGATCGCGTCGACCGAGACGCGGCGCGGCTCGATGCCCGGCGGCACGCTGATCACCATCTTGGCGTTCGGCTCGTCATAGCCCGTCACCATGAGGATGTCGCGGCCGGCGACCTCGAGCTGCGACTTGTCGACACCGCTCGCGCTCATCCAGAAGCGCGTCGCGTCCTTCCGCGCCGAGAGGTTGCCGTACGACAGCCCGCCGACCTGGTAGAGCCGCATCACGTGGCGCAGGTCGCGCTCCTCGAGGTACTCGTGCACCGGGAAGGGCGCCGGGAGCAGGTCGAGCTCCTGCATCCGCTTGCCGGCCGCCCCGATGTCGGCCGTGACCTCGTCGCCGTCCCAGAGCTCCGGCTCGAGGTCGGCGACGAACTCGTTGTCGATCACGAGCTTCGACTTCGCGAGGGGGGCGAGCCGCTCGAACACCTCGTGGGGCTCGTCCGAGATCTTGTACGTGCCGCGCTCCATCGTCGTGAACCAGACGCCGCGACCGGGGACGTGGAGCACCACCACGTTGGCCAGCGTGCGAACGAGCATCGGGTAGCTCGTCTTCAGCACATCCTCGGGCAGCTCGTCCAGCTCGTAGAACGAGGCCGAGTACGTGCCCCGCGACTGACGACGGAATGCCCGCGGCTCCGACGCGTCGAACATGTTGAGCACGAAGTCCGCGTCGGCGATGTCGTCGACCAGCCGGAACCCGTCCGACTCGAACTCCGCCCCGATCGACCTGACCCAGGCCTCGTGCGCGGGCGACGTCGCGGTGCCCCAGATCGCGTACGTGCGCATGGCGCAACTCTACCGCGCCGACTCCAGGAAACCTTCCCGCGCTCAGCGAAAGAGGTCTCGCTCCCGGGGCATCACGAGCTCCGCTGCGCTGCCGTCGCCCCGGACGTCGACACCGCGGACGATCGCTGCGGGAACGCTCCGCGCCTTGCCGAGGACGAGCTCCGCCGCCGCCGCGATCTCGTCCGCGACGGCGATCTGCGTCGTCCCGAGCTCGCGGCCACGGGCGTCGGCCGTGCCGCGGAGATCGAGAAGCGGCGTGATCCCGGCGACCCCGAGCGCGACGTCGGTCGTCCCCTGTCGCCAGGCGCGCCCGAACGAGTCGCTCACGATCACGCCGACGTCGACAGCGGCCAGGGCGACGAGCCGCTCGCGGAGACGCCTGGCCGAGGCGTCGGGGTCGAGGGGCAGGAGGACGACGGTGTCCTCTGCGGGCGTGTTCGACGCGTCGACGCCGGCGGACGCGCACACGAAGCCGTGGCGGGTCTCGGCGATCACGAGTGGCGGCCGCGAGCGCACGACGTCGACGCTCTCGCGGAGGATCGTCTCGACCTGGCGCGGATCCCCATCCGGCCCCGCCAGCTCGATCGCGCGCGCGGAGGGCTCGACGTCGGCCAGCCGGACGACCCGGCCCTCGACCTTGGAGACGGCCTTCTGCGCCACGACGACGACGTCGGCGTCTCGGAGGCCGCCGGCCCGGGCCGCGGCGGCGTGGAGCAGGAGCGCGAGGTCGTCGCTCTCCTCGAGCTCCGGCAGCCCCTCGAGCGGGATCGCGCTGACGACGCCCGGCGGACTGACGTCTCTACTCGACACGCCTCTGCCCGAGAGCCTCAGGGAATGCCCGAGATCCGGACGCCGGCGTGGGCCTTGTAGCGCTTGTTGACGTTGACGATCACGGCGGTGAGGCCCTCGAGGGCTCGCGCCGAGCCGAGCGGCCCGCAGTCGACCGCGCGGCCCGCGGTGATCCGCTCGGCGAGCTCGAGCACGATCGCCTTCGCCTCGGCGTCGTCGCCGCAGACGAGCGCATCCTCCTCGGGCGGCTCGTCGCGGCCGAGGTTCCGGGCGGCGAGCGAGTGCAGTCCCGCGATCACGGGCGCGTCGAGGACGTCCTGAATGCGCGCGGCGACCGAGGTCGCCTCCGCGGTCGGTAGCACGCCGCTCGGTCCGAACGTCAGCTCCGCGGCGACGGAGAGAACCGGCGTCGTGCGGATCGCCTCTCGAAGCCCATGGGCGGTGTCGACCGCAGCCTCCGCCTTCGTGGCGAGGACGACGAGGTCGGCCTCGCGACAGGCGTCGGCGTTGGCGGCGCCCGCAACGCCGATTCCGGCGGCAGCCTCGGCGGCGCGATCGGCGTCACGCGAGCCGATCACGACGTCGTATCCCGCGGCGGCGAGGCGCTGGCCGAGCGCGAGACCGAAGCTTCCCGTGCCGCCGACGATCGCGATCCTCATCGAGACGCCTCGAGCACGACCTCGGCGAGACGGCTGGCCGCGTCGCGATCGGTCATCAGCGTCTCGGCGATCACGAGCGGGACCTCCGCTTCGGCGGGCGCGTCGGCCCGGTCGATCACGAGCGCGTCGACGAGCCCGGGGTAGCACCCTGCGACGTGCTGGGGCGACGTGCCGCCGGCCATGCGGGTGAGCATACGGTCGAGCGGGCCTTTGACCGCGCGGCCACCGACGAGGGGGCTCACCGCGATCGAGCGCACCTTCCGCGAAGCGAGCGCCTCACGGATCTCCGCAACCGCGAGAATCGGCTGGATCGACGTGAACGGGTTGCTGGGCGCGAACACGAGCAGGTCGGCGCCCTCGACCGCCTCTACGACGCCGGGCGCCGCGCGCGCAACGCCTGCGCCGTCGTAGATCATCCCGTCGACCTCGTCCTCGTGCCGCCGCCCGACGAACCACTCCTGGAACGAGAACGTCCCGGACGGCGTGACGACCGACGTCCGCACGAGATCGTTCGTCGCCGGGAGCAGACGCGTCGCGAGGCCGGCCTGCTCGACGAGGTGCGCCGTGACCGCCGAGAGGGTCTCGCCGCGCCGGAGTGCCTGCGTGCGAACGAGATGGAGCCCGAGGTCGAGGTCGCCGAGGAGGAACCAGCCGTCGCCTCCCCACGCCTTCGCAGATCCGAGCGTCCGCCACGACTCCCCGGCCCTGCCCCAGCCGCGCTCCTCGTCGTTGAGGCCGGCGAGCGCGTACAGCACGGAGTCGAGGTCGGGCGAGACATGCAGGCCGAGCACCTCGACGTCGTCGCCCACATTGCCGATCACGGTCAGCTCGCCGGGACCGAGCACGTCGTGCAGGCCGCGCGCGAGCTTCGCGCCGCCCACGCCGCCCGAGAGGCAGACGACCCTCACGGTGTGATGGCGTCCAGCAGCTCCGCGGTGCGGGTTCCCGGGCGCGCGCCGACGCGCTCGAGGTCGAGCAAGGTATCGACGTCGTCGACGAGGCTCGAGAGCGTGAGCTCCTCGAAGTCGAGCCCGAGTGCCGACGCATGCGCCCGGAACTGGCCGGCGCTCCCCGGGCCGTAGAGCGGCGCGAACACGCCGGCGCTCGGCAGACCGAGCGCATTCGTCGTGCCGTCGCGCCCCGGGACGAGCCCGAGCTTCCCGAGCAGGGCAGGCACGGCGAGCGCGTTCAGGTCGGACGGCCGCACGCGCGGGAGGTCTGCGTTGACGACGAGGCAGAGCCCCTGCGCACCCTCGAGCGCCGCCGCAACGGCCGCGCCCTGCCCTTCGCCGGGGTCGTCGACCACCTCCGCACCGAGGTCTGTCGCGACGAGCCTGCCGGCCGCATCGCTCGTCACCACGCGGACGTCGCCGGTCGAGGCCGCTGCCTCGACGACGTCGCCGAGCATCGCGAGGGCGACTTCCCGTCGTAGCTCCTCGGGGAGCCGGCTCTTGCCACCGGCGCGAAACGGGATCACGGTCAGCACGGGACGAGCCTACGTGCGCGAATCGTGCCGGAGGAGCTCAGGCGGCGTGCGGGGCCGCACCGCTCGAGCCGGCGTCGGCACCTGGCCCGGTCGTCGCCCACTCCTTGACCTCGAACCAGTGAGTTCCCTCGAGCGCCGCGACGACCTCCGGATGGGTGTGGGCCGCGTTGACGACGTGGTGCTCGACGTCGCAGCAGATCTCCACGTCCTCGAGCGAGAGCGAGCTCCGGATCTGCCCCACCACCTCGAACGGAAGCTGCGCATCGCGGACCGTCATGTGCTTGAACTGGAGATCGGGGGCGAGCTCCATCAGCGCGGGCCAGTCCGGGCAGGTCTTGTAGCTCATAGAAACCCGTCCTTCGCGCCGCGGCGCCACGTTCCTTCGAGACGAACCAGGCCGCGGCTCTCGTCGTCCGGGTAGACGAGCAGCGGTAGCGGGCGCGGCAGGCGGTCGAGGAGCCTGCCGTCCTCGCCCACGAGCGCGAGCGTGACCTCGAAGCGGCCGAACTGGAGCGGCGGCGAGTCGACGTCGAACCGCAACGTCAGGCCGTCGTCCGCGCCGTCCCAGCCGTGTCGCCCCGTCTCCGCGACGTCTTCGGCTACGAGCAGGCCCGTCCCGTCCCGGATCTCGACGTGGAGCCGCGGCGCGGTCGCCGAGCCCGACAAGCCCACCTCGAGGCCGAAGGGCTCGCCTGCGAGGAACCGGTCGCGCGGCGCGTCGTCGGCGGCCACCAGGCGGGCGGCGGAGATCCGCGCCTCGCCCGAGCCGGCCGCCGTCGCGCTGCCGTTGACTGCGGGCGATTCTCCATCCTCGGCGAGCGCGCGCCGATAGCGCGTGATCGCGTCGTGCACCGGCCCGTCGAACGTGAGCCGCCCACCGCGCAGCAGCACCGCGCGGTCGCAGAGCCGCTCGACGGCCGACGCGTCGTGGGAGACGAAGAGGATCGTGCCGCCGCGCTCCTTGAACG
>Ga0105239_10007253_pt1 | contig 12734 bp, 10 predicted proteins | sample KBSC44metaG_FD_92761 | JGI IMG/M metagenome (GOLD analysis project Ga0105239, IMG submission 92761) | Corn rhizosphere microbial communities from Kellogg Biological Station, Michigan, USA - KBS C4-4 metaG | ecosystem: Host-associated > Plants > Roots > Rhizosphere > Soil | place: Michigan, USA...
GCCGTTTTCGGGATTTCGGCCTGACGATCGGCCATTTTTCCCTAGCAGACACTCTCCGGGGACCGAGGTTCCGACGATCCCCGAGCATTTTTAATGCTTTGAGAGGTGCTGGTGCCAGAAGAGAACAAATATAAATAGATCAACGATTTGATGTTACAAAATCAAACTTTCTATGATGACTGCCGATGCCATCAGTAACACCATTGAACTGAGTGGGTAACTATTTCAGCCCGCCCCCGTCCACTTGAACTCGTTAGGATATCTTCTTTCTTCCCGCAAGCTTCCTACAAATTTCGGCTCCTCGATCGCTCTCCGAGGACCATGCCGCCGCGAGCCTCGATTATGGAATCTTCGTGAGCATCATGAGCATTGAAGAGAGAGGCCGACGCGGATCAGCCAAAGCCGATCCGCGTGCCCATCTCCGGCTTCGCCGCAACCTCGACCGCCAAAGCGTCGAGGATCACCCGCGTATCCGCCAGCGGCCGGAAACGCAGCCCCCGCTTCACCACCGCGAAATCGCCCGGCGTGAGGTTGGTCAACGTGGCAAGGTCCGCTGGCGCGACCATCCCGAAGAAGCGCTCGAACGCGCGTGCCGCCTGATCGCGGTTGAGCGGCCTGAGCTCCAGCTTGAACACGAAGCGCCGGAGCGTCGCGGGATCGAGCTTGTGGCCGTGGTTGGTCGCGGCGAGCACCGGCAGCGGGTGGTGATCGAGCCAGGTCAGCAGCTCGTTGACCTGCGTGACCTCCCAGCTGCGCTGCGCCGTCGATCGATCGAAGAGGAGCGAATCCACCTCGTCGAAGAACAGCACGCCTTGCCGCTCGCGGGCCTCGCCGAACGCCTCGGCGATGGCCTTCTCGGTGCCACCGACCCAGCAGGAAAGCAGGTCCGACGCGCGCTTGACCAGCAGCGGCCGGTCGAGCGCGCGCGCCAGATGCGCGGCGAGCGCGGTCTTGCCCGTCCCCGGCGGTCCGGTGAGCAGCAGCGAGACGTCCAGCGCGCCGCGATCCACGATGTCGCCGATCAGGCGGCCGAGCGGCAGGTCGGTCTCGAACAGGTCGAGATCGAGCAGATCGTCGTCGCCGGGCGCCCGCTCGCAGCCGCGCAAGGCCCGCACCAGCGCTTCGGCCGACCGCACACCGCCGTCCGCTTCGCCGGCCAGCCGCCCGGCTCGGGCCGCGACGCGCAGCACCGTCGCCGCCTCGGGCGCGGCATCGAGCAGGCGGTCGAATCCCGCGCCGGGCGTCACCTGCTCGTCCGCCGCGACCTTCGCCAGCACCCTTATGCCCTGCGCGCGCGACGGCAGGCCCATCTTCAGCACGAAGCTCATCCGGCGCAGGATGGCATTGTCGATGTTGCCGATCGCGTTGGTCGTCCAGATCACCGGTACCGGATTGGCTTCGAGCAGGCGGTTGACGAAGATCTTGCTGCCGCTCCGCCGCGCGAACCAATCGCCGCCTGAGGGTGCCGCGTCGCCGATCAGATCCTCCATCTCGTCGAACAGCAACACCGTCCCGCCACTGCGCGCCAGCAGCCGCTGGGCGAGGCGCAGCGCATCGACCCGCTCGCGGCGATCGGGCTCGTCGCCATCGACATCCGCCTCGCCGACCGCGTGCAGCGCCGCGCCCACCGACGCGGCGAGCGCACGGGCGAGCTCGGTCTTGCCGGTGCCGGGCGGGCCGTGGATCAGGATGTTCACGCCCTCCGCACGCTCCGCCACAGCGCCCTTCAGCAGTCGCGCGACGAAGTCGATGTCGGGGCTGGCCCCGAAATCCTCGAGCGTCAGCCGCGCGGGCTGGCGGGTGCCGACCAGCATGTCGATCATCCCGTCCTCCAGCGTGGGCGCGCGATCGAGCAGCCGCTCGAGCGTCCAGCCGATGTCGACCTCCACGATCCCCTGCCGGTTGGCGCGGAAGTTGACGAGTCCGAGGCGCAGTAGCGGGCTACGCCGGACCAGCCGCACGGCATCGTGCGCGTCGGCACCGGCCAGCTCGCCGAGCAAAGCCGGCAGGTCCATCCCGTGCCGCGCCGCCACCGTGGCGAGTGTGGCGAGGCGCGACAGGCGATCCACCGCCACCATCACCGTGAGCAGGTTCGCATCGAACGCGTCGAACGCCAGCGCGCCCGCGAGATCGTGCGCAAGCGTCAGCACGTGCGGCAGGGGATCGGCGCACGGCTTGCCGCTCGCCGCCGCACGGAGCAGCGCACGCCAGCCGTCCTTCCTGTCCGCCCTGACGCCCAGCCAGGTGTAATGCGGCGCCGCCCATTCGGTGAGCGCCTTCGCCAATGGGGCCGAGGCGGGAACGCCCCGGCCGGTCCGGAGCAGCAGGCTCCGGACGAGTTGTAATTCGTCCATGATGATCCGTATCCCTGCCGACGGCACGTAGACGCGCGTCGGCTATCAAAAACCAAGTGGTATCGGGATTACCGCGGCGGGCGTTCCAGCCTCTGCCGCAGCGCTACGGATGAGCGCTTAGGGCAGCGACGGAACGCCGTGGGGCAGAGCCCGAATGGCGATCGAGTCCAGCAATGCCTGTCTCCTCTGCAGGGGCACCATGCCCCGGCGGGTGCGGGCCATTACGCCCGCGTGCCAAAAATGGCAAGCCTCTCAACGAATCTCGACATGGTGCGCCCCGCCCTTTCGTGCATCGAACACGATGCGGCGATCGAGGAAACGGCGGATCACGTCCGCCGCGGTCAGCGCATGTTGCGACGGCTTCACCGTGGTGAAGGCTCCCCCTCCTGCCAGCGCCATTGGCAACAGCAGCTGGTCCGCGAGATACGGCCCGGCGAAGGTGCCGCTGCGGATATAACCTGCCATCCGGCTCGCCGTCTTGCGGCCGATCGACTGGGCCGACACACCGAGCTGGCCGAAGCCGCTCGTCACCTCGGTGTGATGCACGAACTCCGCTTCCAGCAGGAGGATGTTGCCGGGGCCTTGGTCGCTTGGCAGCTGCTCGATGCTGAAGGCGTCCTCCGGCCAGTCGATATCCTTGCGGGCGCTGTCGATCTCGCGCTCGGCGATGTCGCGCGGAAGCGAGGCGACGACGGCACGCCCGCGCACCGACACCGGATCGCCGCGATCGATGAGCTCGATACGCTCGAGCGGGGCGGGAACGATCTCGACTTCGATCCTCCCGCCGCCCGACGGATAGAAGCCATGGCGGACGAGCGTCGCGGAGATGCGCGGCCCCATCCGCTCGACGAGCGGAAGGAAGCTCTTCGCGACGAAATCGAAGGGTGGCGCATGCACGTTGTGCGTTCCGCCTTCCAACACGATACGCGATGGGCCGTCCGCGAGGAGCAACGGCAGCAGGATCGTCTGGAGCACCAGATTGGTGCTGCCCGCCGTGCCCACCGCGAAGCGATGCTCCCCCGCCACGACCTTGCCGGGGCGGAATGTGAAGTCGGAGGCGCCCACGGCCACGCCCTCGCACTCGGCGTTCCCGATCGCGCAGGCGGCCTCGATCGCCGTCACATGCTGGCGCATCAGCCCAGGTTTGGAACGGTTCGCCCGCGCCTTTTCGACGCGGAACGGCTGCCCCGTAACCAGCGACAAAGCGAGCGCATTGCGCACGACCTGCCCTCCGCCTTCGCCTTCTGATCCATCGATCGTGATCATGTGTTCACCAGTTCCAGAAAGAGTGCATTCGCCCGCTCGACCCGATCGCCGGGCGTCGCGGCCGGCAGGTCGCCGACGCTGGCGAGCTCCGCGCTGATCAGCGCATCGAGATCGGGCAGGCGCGTTCCGTTGGCGCGCTCGTTGGTGCGCGCCTTGGCGGCGACGAGCATGTCGATCTGCTCCACGATCGCCTCCGGCAGGTCGCCGACCGCGATCAGCGCCTGCAGGTTCATCGGCGGCCGCGCGCCGGGCGTGTGCCGGAGCGCCCGGATCGCGAGTGCGGGGCGAAGCGCGTAAAAATATTTCTTCACCGCCACCTCGCCTTCGCCGTCGAGCCAGCGATCCGCCGCACGACGCCCGAGATTGGCGTAGTGATGTGCCAGCGCGCGGGGATCGAGCAGGTCGTCGGCCAGAATCCTGAGCTTCGCCACGACCGGATCGTCGGCGCGATAGCGGATGGACGATTCCATCCATTCGCTCACGACCGCGTTCGATTTGAGCAGCAGGCCCAAGGCCTTGCGGATATCCCAGCCGTTGAGATCGATCTCGTCGACGATCGGATATTCGATCACGTCTCGTCCGCGTCGAAGGTCGAGATACCAGTCGCGCGGCCGGACGTAGATGAAGCGAATGTCGTAATCGCTGTCGGGCGAGGGGAAGCCCCAGGCGCGCGAACCGGACTCGACCGCCATCAGCAGCCGGGCGCCGGTCGAAGTCTCGACGGCGTCGAGCCGCGCCTGGATGTCCTGCCAGATGGCGGGCGTGATGGCAGCGTGAGCGGCAAGAGTCATTATTCCGATCCGATTTTCGATAGTGTGCGTGAAGGACACTAGCCCTTCACGCACACCACCTGCTTGAGCGTGTGGACGATCTCGACGAGATCGCTTTGGGCCCCCATCACCGCTTCGATCGGCTTGTAGGCCTTGGGCGTCTCATCGATCACGCCCTCGTCCTTGCGGCACTCGACGCCGGCTGTGTCGGCGATGTGCTCTGCGAGCGTTACCGCCTTCTTGGCCGCGGTGCGGGACATCACGCGCCCCGCACCGTGCGAGCAGCTGTCGAACGACTCCGGGTTGCCGAGCCCGCGCACGATGAACGACTTGGCGCCCATCGAGCCCGGAATGATGCCCAACGCACCCTTGGCGGCGCGCACGGCGCCCTTGCGGGTGATCAGCACGTTCTCGCCGAAGTGGTTTTCCCGCGTCACGTAATTGTGATGGCAGTTGACCGCTTCGAGCTCGGCATCGAACGGCTTCGCGATCTGCGTCCTGAGCGCACGGATGACGTTGGTCATCATCATGCGCCGGTTCAGCGCGGCGAAGTCCTGCGCCCAGCCGACCGCCTCGACATAATCGTCGAAATGATCGGTCCCTTCCGGGAAGTAGGCGAGGTTCTCGTCCGGCAGGTTGACGAACCACTTGCGCATGTCCTGCTTCGCCAGCTCGATGAAGAAGCTGCCGATCGCATTGCCCACGCCGCGCGAGCCCGAATGGAGCATCACCCACACGCGCTGCTCGGTATCGAGACAGAGCTCGATAAAGTGGTTGCCCGCTCCCAGCGTCCCCAGATGCACGAGGTTGTTCGTGTTCTTGAGGCGCGGATACTTGGCCGTGATCCGGTCGAACCGCTCGGCGAGCGTCGCCCAGGCGGCAACCACCTCCGGCGGCGGATCGCCCCAGGAGCCGGTATCACGCTTGCCTCGGCCGACCGAACGGCCGACCGGCACCGCCCGCTCGATCGCGGCACGGATGCCTTCCAGCGTGTCCGGCAGGTCGCTCGCGACGAGCGAGGTGCGCGCCGCCATCATGCCGCAGCCGATGTCGACGCCCACCGCCGCCGGGATCACGGCACCCTTGGTCGGGATCACCGAGCCCACGGTCGCGCCGATGCCGACATGGACGTCGGGCATCGCCGCCACATGCTTGAACACGAACGGCATCTGCGCCGCGCGCGCAAGCTGGGCCCGCGCCTCGTCCTCGACGGGCACGCCGCGCGTCCACATCTTGATCGGCACGCCGCCCGCGACGTGCTGGTAATCGAAATTCGCTTCGGTCATGTCGACCTCCCTTGTCCTTCATGGTGCCGGCGACGAGTTGAGGCGAGACATTTCCCTGAGCTATCCGGTTGCCCGGAGGCGGAGTTGGACCGCCGACCTTCCGCCTTGCAGCGGCTGCTCTGACCTGTAGTCCCGCCGGCATTCGCCAGCCTGATATGCGGTGCTGGCGACGAGGATTGGTGAGACCGATCGCGGAGTCGAACCGCTCAGCCTTTCGGCCTTTACCAGTGTAGTCCCATCCAGCATTCGCCAGCTTTAATTCGGCTCATGGCGACGAGGTGTTTGACAGACTTCTCTCCGTTCTCGCGAACGGTCCCTGTTCTACCGATTAAACCACGGACCGATTGGCCGGTCCGGCAGGATTCGAACCTGCATCCGGGGCGTGATAAGCCATGTAGTCCGTCAGGCATTCGCCATGATGTTCTCGTCCACGGCGACGAGGAGTGGAAAGGATGTCCCGAGGGACCGGTGCTCTAACCATCTGAGCTACTGCCCTGCCGGGGCAGGCGGGACTCGAACCCGCGACAGCCGCATTTTGCTAATGTAATCCTTCCCGGCATTCGCCGTGATGTTCGTTTACGGGCCGTGGCGACGAGGGTTGGCGAGATCGTCCTTTGAGCTACCGCTGCAACGGGGGGCCTCGAACCCCATCTTCCGGTTTCCCGGATGCTCTACTCTGGACAATCGGGTTGCCCCTTGGTGCAATGTAATCCCGCCGGCATTCGCCACGGCCCTGTCTTCTACAACTCCACTTCGCTAACGATCTCGACCCAGTCGCGCGTCTCGCCGGAGACGAACCGCGCGATCGTATCGAACACGCTGTCGGAGAAACCCCCGACGTTGAGGATGTCCGCCCGGCCGGTGGCCTGCGTCGTCCCATAAGGCTGCACGTCGATGCAGACGAGCTTGGCGGCCGGGTTCCGGCGCTTCAGCACGTCCCACTCCGCCATCGTGGCAGTGACACCGCGCCGGGTGGCATCCACCCAGGACTCGTTGTCCGACACGATCACGACGAGATCGACCTTCGCCCTCTGAGCGTTCAGCAGCGCGAGCGGTGCCGAGACGTTCGTCCCACCCCCGCCAACCGCCGCCAACTTCGCCGCGTTGACGGCGAGGCGGGCACGCGGATCGAGCGTCAGCTTCACGACCGTCTGCTCGAACGGCAGCACACGCGCCGCGCGGTTGGTCCGCAACATCGCTGCCGCGACCAGGGCCGCAACGTCGATACACCGAACCTTTGACGAAGCACCCTTGCGATACCCCGTCACCGGCGAGCTCATCGACCCCGACACGTCGGGGCAGACGACGATCTGGCCCGGCACCGCCGGCACGCTCTGGAGCGACAGCTCCAGCGCATCCTCCAGCGCCGCCTGCACCTTGAGCGGCACACCGTCATCGACCTGGCCCAGCGCCACCATCAGCTGATACGGCATCGGCCGGACCTTCTCGATGGCCTGTGCATCGGCGAGGCGTGCGGCCACCGCTCCGGTGATCCCGTCCACGTCGAACGCGCCTTTGCGCGCCAGCGTGTTCAGATTCATCCGCAGCGCCTGCCAGCCCATCCGCGTCGAGAGCTCGGCCCACTGCTCCGCGCTCAGCGGAAAGGTGGTGAGCCACTCGAACGGCACGGACGGAAGCGGGAGCGTATTGTCCTGCTTCCAGGCCTCGAACGCAGCGATCTCGGCGGGCAGCGCGGCGACGTCGTAGGGACGTCCGATCAGCCAGCCGTAGAAAGCCTTGCGCGCGGCATCCGCAGGCTTGGGGTGCACCATCTTGACGATGTCGGCTAGGCTCGGGTCGGAACCCGTCGCCGCCGCCATCAGATCGCGCATCGACGCCTGCTCCAGCCAGCGCTGGACCAGCCGCTTCGGCCGCGAGCCGAGCGACGTCCGCCCAACCTGTCCCGAGCGCATGATCTGCACATAGGAGCGCAGCATGCGACCGCTATTGATCACACGCCCGAAGACCGTGACCGACAGATCGGGATCGGCCACCGTGAGGTAAGCCGCGAGCAAAGCCGGCATGTCCTTCATCGACCCCGAGGACCGGGCGTAGACTGCCGCCTGCGCCACGAACGTGGGATCGACCGCACGCGCAGCGTCGAGCACATCGGCGAGCTGCGTCTCGGCAGCGCCGTAAAAATTGTCCGCCAGCGTGCCGGTTGCCGCGAGCTGGGCGAGCTTCGCCTCAGGCCCATAGGCATAAGCCGGTGCGCCCTCGCGGTTCACCGCATCGGCACGCGGCAGAAGCTTCGCCACGGCGCTTGCGAAAAGTCCCTTGTTGGCCATCGTCCAACTCCTCCTGTCCGTTCGGGGGCGGCCGGCCCATTCCGGCCGCCCCGTATCCGGCTTCGCCGTTGAGAGGCCGATATGTCGCCTCACCAACACCCATCACTCAGCAGGAGGCGTGCCAACTCTGTCTTGGCTCGATGAAAAATCTGACAAGCCATTGTTATACAATAGAAAGACAGAACGATGGGCAATCGCGGTCGCTAACGCGCATTTAAGACGGGCAGCCCATTCTGTATCGACATGGATATAGATTTATCTCAAAAGATAAGCATGAAACCTCTGGTCGTTCTCGGATTCCTCGGCTCCACGCTCGATGCGAGCAAGTTCGGCCCAACGCGCTGGAACAAGTGGCGTCCGACCGTCGGGCTCACCATGCACGAGGATCTGCGGGTCGATCGGCTGGTCTTGCTCCACGGCAGCGCTCACACCCGGCTCGCGAGCTATGTCACCGAGGACATCGGGTCCGTGTCGCCGGAGACGACGGTCGAGCCGCACCTCCTCGACTTCAAGGACCCATGGGATTTCGAGGAAGTGTACGGCAAACTCCTCGATTTCGCGCGGGACTATCCGTTCGATCCGGAGGCCGAGGATTATCTGGTCCACATCACCACCGGGACGCACGTCGCCCAGATTTGCCTCTTCCTGCTGACCGAAGCGCACTATCTGCCGGGGCGCCTGCTCCAGACCCAGCCGCGTCGGGGCACCAACGACGGGGTCGGCACCTGGACCGCGATCGATCTCGATCTCTCCCGCTACGACAGCATCGCGACGCGCTTCGCGGCGGCGAGCGCGGAGAGCACGTCTTTCCTCAAGTCCGGCATCGAGACGCGTAACGCCGCCTTCAACCGCATAATCGACGAGATCGAGCAGGTTGCTGGCCGCTCCAAGGCGCCTGTCTTGCTGATGGGACCGACGGGGGCTGGCAAGAGCCAGCTGGCGCGCCGCATCTATGAGCTCAAGAAGCTCAAGCATCAGGTGAAGGGGCCGTTCGTCGAGGTGAACTGCGCCACACTGAAGGGTGACGGCGCGATGTCGGCGCTTTTCGGGCACAGGAAGGGGGCCTTTACGGGTGCCATCGCGGATCGGCCCGGCCTCTTGCGCGCAGCCGACACTGGCATGCTGTTCCTGGACGAGATCGGTGAACTGGGCTTGGATGAGCAGGCCATGATCCTGCGCGCGATCGAGGACAAGCGCTTCCTGCCTGTCGGCTCCGACAAGGAGGTGGCGAGCGACTTCCAACTGATCGCCGGCACCAATCGCGATCTCGGCCGCGCCGTCGCCGAGGGGCGCTTCCGTGATGATCTGTTCGCGCGGCTCAACCTCTGGACCTTCGCGCTGCCGGGCCTCGCCGATCGCCGTGAGGACATCGCGCCCAACCTGGACTACGAGCTGGATCGCTTCGCCGAACGCGAGGGCAGTCGCGTCACATTCAACAAGGAAGCGCGCGAACGGTATCTGGCATTCGCGACCGCGCCCGATGCATTGTGGTCGGGTAACTTCCGCGATCTTGCTGCCAGCGTCACGCGGATGGCGACGTTGAGTGCGACGGGCCGCATCGACGCGGAATGTGTCGAGGCGGAGATCGCCCGGCTGAAACGGCTGTGGTCGAGCGCAGAAAATGAAGGTGATGATCTCGTCCGCTTCCTGTCGCCGGAGCAACTTCAGATGCTCGACCCGTTCGATCGGGCGCAGCTTGCCACTGTGGTGCGGACTTGCGTCTGCAGCCGCTCACTGTCGGAGGCCGGGCGGACGCTTTTCGCTGTCTCCCGAACGAAGCGCACGTCCGCCAACGATGCTGATCGACTACGGAAGTATCTCGCGCGCTTTGGCCTGAGCTGGCAGTCGCTTCAGGGGATTGTGTAGGCCATCGCCGAGCTGCGGCATTATGGCTTGTCGACCGATTTTCTCCGCCGCGCGAGGTCCGCGCTTTCGACTTTGAGCGGGCGCGAGACCGGGCAGACCTCCTGCACGAAGCCATGCAGCGTGTTGGCCAGATTGTCGGGCACCAGCCGGTAGAAGACATACTGGCCGCGCTTCTCGCTCTCCACCAGACCGGCGCCTTCGAGGATCGCGAGATGCTGCGAGACCGCCGGCTTCGACATGGCGAAGCGCGCGGCAATCTCTCCGGCGTTGAGCTCGGTGTGCGCCAGATAGGCGAGGATCTTCCGCCGTGTGGCGGAGGACAGGGCTTCGAACACGCGCTGCATGCGTCTCATTTAAGGAATAAGCTAATCACTTGACAAGAGGCGAAGGTATTTAAGAAATAAGTTTATCACTTTCAGGAGAGTCGCGATGACCGGGACGCATGATCCGCACGCTGTCAATTCGCTGATCGCCGTGCCCGGCGCGAGCCCGGTCGAGGGGCGGGTCCGGTGGGATCCGGTCCATTCTCTCTGGAACGGCGGAATGATGCTCGGCGCTCTGATCCTCTGCCCGCTGACCGCGAGCCCCGGCGCCGCGATCGTCTTCCTGCTGATGACCGGTGCGGGACTGCTGTTGGGCCACAGCGTCGGCTTCCATCGGCGCCTCATCCATCGCAGCTTCGAATGCCCCCGCGCGATCGAATATATCCTCGTCTGGTTCGGCACGGCGGTGGGCATGAGCGGCCCCTTCTGGATGATCCGCACCCACGATCTGCGGGACTGGGCGCAGCGGCAGAGCGATTGCCACGATTATCTGGCGCACCGTCGCCCGATGCTGATCGACGCCTGGTGGCAGCTCCACTGTCGCCTGGAGCTGGACAACCCGCCTGCCTTCGACCTGGGGAGGATCGGTGCGGACCGCTTCTATCGCTTCCTCGAACGCAGCTGGATGGTGCAGCAGTTGCCGATCGCGGGCCTGCTCTTCCTGCTCGGCGGCTGGGGGTGGCTCGCGTGGGGCGTGTGTCTGCGTGTCGCGGCATCGGTGACCGGGCATTGGTTCGTCGGCCATCTCGCGCACCGGCGGGGGCCGCAGAGCTGGCTCGTCAACGGCGCGGGCGTACAGGCGCACGACGTGCCGTGGGCGGCGATCCCAACGATGGGCGAGGCCTGGCACAACAATCACCATGCCTTTCCGGGATCGGCGAAGATCGGCCTCTATCCCGGGCAGAGCGACTGGGGTTATGCCCTAATCCGCCTGCTCGAACGGATGGGGCTTGCCTGGAATATCGTGCTGCCCGAGCATCTCGGCCGCGCCGGCATGCTGACTCCGATGGTCGGCAATTTGGCCCCTTCGGCACACGGAGCACACGATCAGGCGCCGTGCGTGACCCGCACGGGCATTCCGGCGAAATCGTCTTCGGCAACCACCCTGATCTGACGCTCAATCCCAAGCGTCAGCTCTTCCGGAATCTCGACTCTGAAGCCCCGCGCGACCAGCCCTTCGATCGCCCAGCGCACGCAATAATCGGCAGCCACGCCGATCACGGTCACGTCGGTGACACCCCGTGCCTTGAGCTGGTCGAAGAAGCTTTCGCGCGGAATAGGCAATATTCCGGGATCGCGGGCATCCTCAAGCGACAGGCCGTCCTCGGCCCACATGTCGAACACGCCCTTCTCGATCCGCCATGCCGGTATCGCCGGATCGAGCGCTGCGACGTCCAGCACGTTCTTCCAGCCGTCGGAGCCGCGCACGCAGTGAATAGGAAAAGCCTCGGCCTCGGCCGACCCGGCATAGACCTCCGCCACGTGGGTATCGAAGGTGAAGAGCACTCCCACCGTATCCGCCGGATCGAGCCCGCGCAGCCAGACCTCCATCGGACCGATCAGCGCATCGGCACCCGCCACGCTGAGCGCGCCGTTGACCGCCATAAAGTCCTTTTGCGTGTCCACCACGATCACGAAGCGCGCCATCGGAAACCTCCTCGATCTGATGATGCTTGACATATATCCGACTCAAACATAAGTAAAGCGTATCTTGCATATAAGGTGCTGCGATGACCGAAGCGGACTTCTTAGACAGCTATGACCCCGCCGCGTTCGACCGACCGTCGGTCGCGGTAGATCTGGTGCTGCTGGGCCTGCACGGGGGGCGCTTGTCGGCCCTGCTGGTCCAGCGTGACCAGTATCCTTTCGCGGGTCGCTGGGCGCTGCCCGGCGGCTTTGTCGGCATCGAGGAGGCGCTCGACACCGCTGCCGGGCGGGTGCTGCACGAAAAGGCGGGAATTGCGGACGCGCATCTGGAGCAGCTCTACACCTTCGGCGCGGTCGATCGCGATCCCCGCATGCGGATCATCACCGTCACGTGGCTGGCGCTGCTGACCAAGGAGGCCTTCGCGGCGGCGCTCGCCGCCAATCCCGCGCTGTTGCCCGCTGCCATCGAGGTGCCGTGGGCGGGTGAGACCGGCGGGAACGTCCAACCCCTGTCTCCCGAAGGCAGTGCTCTGCCGGTCGCCTTCGATCATGCAGGTATCCTCGCGCTCGCAATCCTGCGCCTGCGCGGCAAGCTCGATTATTCGGACGTCGGCTTCGCGCTGCTGCCCGAACTGTTCACGCTGCGCCAGCTACAGGACGTCCACGAGGCAATCCTCGGCACGACGCTCAACAAGCCCGCTTTCCGCAGGCGCATGCTCGACAAGGGCTGGCTCACCGCCACCGGCGCGCGGGAGGAAGGCACGTCCTACCGCCCCGCCGAACTCTATCGTTTCCAACGGCCGCTCTGATCCAAAGGAGCCGGTATGAACGACGCTTGCTTCAATGACGGGACGGAGCGGTGAGATGATCACCGTGGAGACAAGGGTGCATCCCCTCGTGGCATCACGACCGTTGAACGGATTGCTGATCCCCA